>Ga0209386_1000242_pt1 | contig 28224 bp, 26 predicted proteins | sample NGEPertwo_FD_184510 | JGI IMG/M metagenome (GOLD analysis project Ga0209386, IMG submission 184510) | Arctic peat soil microbial communities from the Barrow Environmental Observatory site, Barrow, Alaska, USA - NGEE Permafrost154B-two... | ecosystem: Environmental > Terrestrial > Soil > Wetlands...
CCGTTTCAGGAGCCGAGTTAGTGGAGCTTGCGGAAATGCGGGGGCTGCCAGTGATGGAAGATCTCGGCAGCGGTAGTTTCTTTGATGGGGTTAGTCTAGGGTTTCCTATTGAGCCAACCATTAAACAAACAGTCAAAGCCGGGCTTTCTCTCGTTTCCTTCAGTGGAGACAAATTGCTGGGTGGACCTCAGGCCGGGATCATCGTTGGTAAGAAAGACTATGTTAAGCGCTTAAGGGCCAACCAATTGACCCGAGCCTTAAGAGTTGACAAATTAACCCTCGCCGCTCTTGAAGGAACCTTACGCTTATATGAAAATGGAGGAATCGACGAGATCCCTGTCTGGAGGATGCTCTCTCTTTCCAGGGATGCCTTGAAGTTATCTGCTTCAGAGCTTGTGGTAGCACTTCAGGCGAATCCTGCTATCTCCGCTGAATTAAAGGAGGACGTCTCTCAGGTAGGCGGTGGAGCATGGCCTACGGTTGATCTCGCGACCTGGGTGTGTGCAATTCGTCCAATCCAAGGGACTGTCATTGACTTAGAAAAGTTCCTTCGCTTAGGCCCAGTAGCGATTATGACTCGGATCCACAAGGATTGGGTGCTTATTGATGTGAGGACGCTTTTAAGTGGAGATCATGAGGATATTGTGCGGCGTTTGGGTGAGCTAGAGTCTTAGTGCAAGTTTCGGGAAAGGTTTTTCGACTTGCCCAGCAGCCATTGTTGGTAGATGAACCAAAAAGGTGAAACTTGGGAAAATTGCAGTTTCCAGTCGTGCATGATAAAATATCACCGTGTACTGGAAAGGTAGCGGTGTGATAGATATGGTAGATGTGAAAGTTTCGAGAAATCCGATGCAAACTATGGCTACTTGTTTTGAACAAGTGGCTTTATTCTTTCCGAGTGGTAATCCTAAGCTTCAGGAAAGCTTTGAGCGTCGCGCGGCTTATTTAGATACAAGGAATTATTCCAGGGAGAATTTGGCGGACGGATTAAAGAAGTATCATAAGAAGTTAGGGGCAAGTACGGAAACCCAACGGATGATTGAAGAGCTCCGCCAAAAAGAAACGCTTGTTGTTATTACTGGCCAGCAGGCTGGGATTTTGACAGGCCCGTTGTATACTTTATATAAAGCCATGACCACCATTCTACTTGCCAAAGAGCAACGGGCAAAGCTTGGTCGCCCGGTGGTGCCGGTTTTTTGGATTGCCAGTGAAGACCATGATTGGTTAGAGATTCGGGAGACTTATATTTTAAATTCAAAAGGAAAATTATCCGCTTGTCGGCTATCCGGGGATGCTGGCGGAGAATCTGTGGGGAATCAACTGGCTCCCTCGTGGGAAAAGATTGAAGCCCAACTCCTAGGAGCGCTCCCCGACAGTGAATTTCGATCGTCCGTCTTAAAGGAGTGTAAACAATTCATAGAGCAAGCGGAGAATTTGACACAGTGGTTTGCGCTAACCCTTCAGTGGCTTGTCAAAAAATGGGGTCTTATTTTCTTTGATCCCTTGTTGCCGGAATTCAAGCGACTTGCTGCGCCTATGTATGAACAGATTTTGAAGCTGCAAGCCGAGGTCCGAGCTGCTCTGACTCAACGGACTGAGGCCTGGGTTGAACTTGGGTTTGAGACCCAAATCCAGCTAACGGACGGAGACGTGAATCTTTTTCTTTCCGTACCAGAGCGAAAGCTGATTCAATATGTTGACCAGTCCTTCTATCTAAAGGGTCAAGAGGAACCGTGGCAGCTGGAGGTCCTTCAAGAATTATTGGCCCAGGACCCGGGACGATTTTCTCCCAATGTGGTGACCCGTCCAGTTGTTCAGGAATACCTTTTTCCTACTTTGGCCTATGTTCCAGGGCCTGGGGAATTGAATTACTGGGCTCAGCTAGGCAAAGTTTTTGATACGTTCGGATTCATCATGCCAATTCTCTATCCGAGATTGTCGGTTGTTGTCCTAACTGCTTCCTGGCAAAAAGCCTTAAAGAAGGAGAATTTGACTCTGGACGATGTTTATGGCGGGCTGGAGAAACACCGAGAACGTAGAGTGAGAGAGCGGGATGATCAACATATTGATGAACGCTTACAGGGTTTACGCTTGCAAGTTGACAGAGCTTACTCAGAGCTGGAAAGCTTCAAGGAGATTCACCCTAATGTTCAGAACTTGCTAATTCGAAATGAAGCAAAAATTAATCTCCAATTAGATTACTTAAAAAAGAAAGTATGGCAGGCCCAGAGAAAACGATGTCGCGTGGAGCTGCTGCGCTTGCAAGAGTTAGAGGATGGACTTACTCCAAATCATTCTAGGCAGGAACGTGTTTTAAATCCCTTGAGCTTCGTCGCTCGCTGCGGACTTAGCTTTGTGGACCGAATTGCTGAACTTCCCATGACGGGTGATTTCACGGAACGACCGATATTTCTATAATTATGAAGGGTCTATTGATGTAGGGGTAGGATGTAAGAGTGAGCACGATGCATCGTGCCCCGATATATTTTAGTAATTTTCTTTAATATTTTCTAAAATTTGATATAATAGTCTGAGCAGCATGCAATGTGTTCAGACTTAAATGATGGAGATGGTAATGTGAAGCGTATCGCGAAAATTTCCCTGATGGCCGTAGCCCTGTTGGGAATAACGGCTGCAGGGTTTCTTTGGTATAACGGGTTTATTGGCGAAGGAAAGCCCTTCGTTGTAGGTGATGTAATAGTTTCTCCAAAGGGGCTTGAGAATCGAGTGAATTTCTTACTCATTGGAGCAGATCAGCGTCCTGGCGAGATAAAGTTTAATACGGATTCTATTATTTTTGCTAGTGTTGATCCAAAAACAGAGCGGGCTAGTCTGCTTTCAATTCCTCGTGATACGCGCGTTGCCCTTTTCGGTCATGGCAAGGTTAAGATTACTCAGGTAGCAGCCTTGACGGATTTGTCCACACTGCAAGAAACCGTCGGAGAACTGACAGGCGAAGAGATTGCGGGATATGTGCAAACTAACTTTGCAGGATTTAAGAAAATAATTGACACGCTAGGTGGAATTACGGTCGATGTCGAGAAGAATATGTACTATGAGACGGGCGATCTTGAAGATGGTGTTATTAACCTGCGTAAAGGAGTTCAACTATTGGATGGGTCGAAAGCGCTTCAATATGCCCGTTTCCGTCACGATGCCTTAGCGGACATTTCACGTACAGCAAGGCAACAAGTCGTACTGAAAGCAGTTGCCAAGGAGATGTTTAAGTTAAGCACGGTGCCAAAGCTTCCTTTTCTCGTTCCGCAATTGATGGAGGCCGTTAACACCAATTTATCCACCAAGGATATTTTGGCGTTAGCTAAAGTGGCCGTCGGGTTTGATAGTGAAAATGTGATTTCTCAGACGTTGCCGGGAGCGTTTCAGGATATCGATGGGATAAGTTACTGGAAGGTCGATCCAGAACATGTGAAGGAAGTAGTGAGTAACTTATTTCTTGGGATCACCACAAAAAAAGTCATTGACCAACAGACCGTGAATTTGTTAAAACCTGTCATAGTGACACCCACCAAGCCGGTGCCTAAGGTTCCAGATAGCCTTCAAGATCCTAATGTCGTAAAGGAGTTACCTAAGGTTCCAGGTAACAGTGAGGACCCGAATGGGGAAGGATCTACTGGATATCAAGATACAAAGAAACGTAAATAATCTTGAATCTTAAGATATTTTGGGACTAAAGGCCTATGGGGATAGGGCTTAATCCTTGGTATTATATAAGTAATATGATAATTCAGATAAAGTGGGGCGATTGACGTGTCTATAACATCTAGTCAAGCCATCTGGGACGGAACGAAGTACATCATTGCCCTGGGTGAAGGATTAAAACAGTTTCGCCCTTTTATACCTGCTGGAGAAGTTCGGCTGAATGGTAAGCTGCAGGACAAGCCCTTTCGGATAAGTTATGGGGATATGGTTGAATACTATCCCTGTGTTCAGGGGGGGCGATTGACCTGGGAAATGCAGGTTCGTTTTTATGGCTTGTCGGTAGTAGCTAAAGTCCTGCATGAACTTGCAGGACATTATTGCCTTCCAAAGGACCTACCCGCTTTGGAGGAGATTGATTTAGCTAAGGTTGCTACCTGGGTGGGCCTACCTGACCTAGGAGAGATTTGGAATGAGACAAGGTTGAAAGTAGATTTGGAGCAATTAAAAGTAGTCCATGGACATCGTCCCGGGATTTGGCCGGAGATAATGGCTGTTCAGGGCGTGGGTGAGGTTGTTATTGCTGTGGCAACACCAGCGGTACCGACCAAACATGCCGAACTACAAGACCTTGTGGGCATGACGGCAGCGCCGACCGATACAGGAGAAAAAAGCGTAGATTTTTTTGCGTCCAAAGTACAATTGGTTCATGAGGGGGCTGTCCTTGCTCGCAAAATCCCAGGCGTGCCTGGGATCGCCGGAAAAGATGTGTTAGGAAAGGTATTTCCCGTTGCAATGGTTAAGGACTTCAAATTTAATCTAAAGAAGAATGTCTGTCTTTCAGAGGATGGACTAGAAGTGCTAGCCACCTGTGCTGGACAACCTGTACGTTTGGGTGAGAAGACCTATATGGTTGAAGATGTCTATATTTTACATAAGGATGTTGATCTGGCAACTGGAAGTATCGAGTTCCCGGGTGACGTGTTAATAGAGGGTAACGTTCAAGACGGGCTCCGTATTTTTGCAGGGGGAAGATTAGAAATTAAGGGATCTGTTTCTCATGCAGAGATTAAAGCAGAAAAAGGGGCCAAGATTCATCAAAGTCTATTGGGTGGAAAGATCATTGTTGGCGAAAAATTTGTGGTTCAGTCTGAACTCCTAAGTTGTTTGTCTGAGCTGCAAGATCAACTAAGCGTTTGTTTATCCCATACAGCTGAGTTAGTTAAGTCTCCAGGGGCTATAAATTTTAAACCCGGACAATGTCTTAAATTGGTTATGGAAAAACAATTTCCAGAGCTACCTAGACTGTCTAATAGCGTTGAAAAATTTGTACTAGAACATAAAGATGATGACTTGGTAACGGAGAGCTTGATTGTTTCTATCCGAACAGCGAAACACTTTTTAGCTGGGTTAGGACCATTAGAGCTTCAATCGTTACTTTTCCTGCAACGGGCGAATCAAGTACTTGAACAATTTGTAGAAAATATATCCCTCGAAATCCCGGAAAAAATCAGCTTTGTGGTTAATTATGTACAAGGAGCAACCGTCGAATGCGGTGGATCCTTTGAGTGTCAAAAGGGGGTCTATAATTCTGAGATTCGGGTAGAGGGAGACGTTAAGATTGAGGGAGTATGCCGGGGTGGGAGAATCAGTGCCGGAGGAGACGTTAATATTCACGAACTGGGTGGTTCAGGAGTCAGTTCAACCTTTGTCCAAATCAATCCTAAAAGCCGTCTTCATGTAGATTATTCCCATCCCAATGCTATCATCGCCGTGGGAAAGGAAATTGTTAACATTGAAGAGGCCTGTCGAAATTTGGAAATCTACCGGGAAAAGGGCCGTGTTCAAGTAGAGAAAATTCGGGCGAATTCCCTTTAAGTGGAAGGAAATATGCGTATGAAGACAATGATTGAATTAGAAGAGGCTTTGGAATTAGTTCTTACTCGAATTCAAGCGGTTGAAACAGAATGCGTATCAATTACAGATGCCTATAATCGTATATTGGCTATGGACGTGACATCGCAAATTGCTATGCCACCCTTTGAACGTTCGCCTCTTGATGGGTATGCTTATCAAGCCACGACAGGTGATCCTCAACCACTCCGGCTTAACGTGGTAAGTGAGATTCCAGCCGGGATTTTATCAGACCGAGTTATCGCTCTTGGTGAGGCTGCCAAGATATTTACAGGAGCACCCATTCCATTTGGCGCTAACTGTGTTGTGAGGATGGAAGACACTGAGCAAGTCGGTGATCAAGTGACAATCTTCCGTCCAGTATTACCGGGGTCTAATATCGTCCCTAGAGGAGAGGAGATCAAAGAGGGGGATCTCCTACTTAAACAAGGTTTCTTTTTAACCCCACCCGCCATCGGGCTTTTAGCAGCAGTCGGCTTGGATCAAGTCACCGTATACCGCCGACCACGCGTGGGATTGCTCGCCACTGGGACGGAACTTATGGATGTAGGGCAACCGTTGCACCCTGCTAAAATTTATAATAGTAACAGCTATACCTTGTGCGGAATGCTTCAAGAATCTGGGTGCGAGGTTTTGGTGATTCCTATCGTTTCGGATCGAATCGATGCGACCCTTGAAGTTCTGGAAACACTTAAGGACACAGATATGGTCATTGCGACCGGTGGAGCCTCTGTGGGTGATTACGATATAATGCGCCATGCACTTGCCCAGTTTGGGTGTGAAATGCTGTTTTGGAAATTGAATCTGAAGCCGGGGACTCCAGTTTCTGTCGGTGTCAAAGAGAAACAGTTCTTTTTCTCGCTTTCAGGAAATCCTGCGGCGGCTATGGTGACGTTTGAACTCTTAGTTCGTCCGGCACTGCGTAAATTATCAGGACGCACTACTTCAGAAGTAGGCCGATTTCTGGTTAAAATGGCAAGCCCATTTGGGAAAATGGGGAGACAACGGCGTTTTCTACGGGCTCGAGCAGTTTTTGAAAATGGAGAAATATGGGCTGATTTTACTCAAGCTCAAGGATCTGGAATTCTCCGTTCCATGATTGGCAGCCATTTGTTAGTGGATGTGCCAGCAAACCATGGACCGGTAGAACCGGGGGAGCTTCTAATGGCTGGTTGGATTCCAGACTGGGAGAATTAAGATGCAGAGTTATTCAACTGAGGTACGGCCACAAATCCCCGTTATTTCGATTGTGGGTGGAAAGTCCAATTCAGGGAAGACTACGCTTTTAGTTAAAATTATCCATGAAGCGAAGCGCCGTGGGTGGCGGGTGGCTACCCTGAAACATGATGTCCATGGGTTCGAGATGGATCAACCAGGTAAAGATACATGGCGTCATGCCCAGGCGGGTGCGGATGTTGTCGCAATAAGCTCACCCCGAAAGATCGCTATTTTGGAGAGTGTCTCTGAAGATCAGCCTCTCGATGAGGTCATCGCTCGCATTCAGGGGGTAGATGTGATTTTTACCGAGGGATACAAGCATGGTAATAAGCCTAAGATTGAGGTGTATCGCTCCCTGGTTCATCAAGAACTTTTCTCTAAACCTGAGGAACTTATTGCTATAGTTAGTGATATCTCGTTTGATAACGGGATTCCCTGCTTTGGGTTGGATGATGCCCAAGGAATTTGCGATTTGATTGCAGAAAAATATGGGGTAAAGAGTAGCGCACAATGAGCCTCAAGGGAGTATTTTTTTAAGGAACCGAGTCGCCCAAGGTAACAAGGGAAAGGCCAAGAGGGAAGATAGAAGATTAAAGAGGGTATGGGCGTTAGCTACCTGCCTTGAGAGGCTTCCTCCCATGTGAGTGAGACCTTGGGCCAGTGGTCCCACAAAAGGTAAGAAGATTAGAACCCCAAATACGTTTAGTAAAACATGGAACAGTGCCACCCGTTGAGCTGCTCGCGAGGAGCCTAGTGCTGCCAAAACGGCGGTAAAGCAGGTGCCAATGTTGGCGCCGAAGATGAAGGCGAGCGCAGTAGGGAGGGTTATCCAGCCATCTTGGGTAAGTAACATGACGATACCTGTCGTGGCGCTGGAGGAATGAAGTAAGGCGGAGATCACGGTTCCGGCGAGGACCCCTTGAAGATGGTTGTCTCCCAGTTGCCGGAGGAATTTTTGGATTACTGTCAGGTCGGCGAGTGGAGCCATACCTACTTGGAGTATGCTCAAGGCGAAGTAGAGAACGCCCAAGCCGAAGATGGACAGGGCAAGAAATCGGCCTCTATTTGGAATAAATAGATAACCCAGGGCGCCGAGGGCCATGATAAAGGGTGTTATCCGATCTAAGGGAAAAGCGAGTAGTTGATTTGTTATCGTGCTTCCGATATTACTTCCTAAAATCAGCGCCAGAGAACTTTCAAAAGAGAGCAGCTCGGCATCTACGAAAGACACGGCCATTACGGTTAAGGCAGTGCTTGATTGAAGCAGGGCGGTAGCAATTGTCCCACTCCAAAATCCCCGCCAGGTGGTTGCTGTCATCCAACGGAGCACTTGGTGGAGGCGAAGCCCTGCAAACGACTGAAGCCCGTGACGCAAAACTTTCATTCCCCAAAGAAGAAGACAAAGGCCGAGTACTAGGGTAAATAAATACATTTGGTTCAGCTCCTTTCGCACTCGTTCCAGGGGCGGGACTATCGTGTTCCATTGCTATTCGTTGAGCAATAGAACTAAAACTGCAGGCATTCCATCAGTTCTAAAACAAGAAAAAAGAACACTTAAATATTAAGTATTCTTTAAAATATGTTTGAGGTCGACGCGACATGACTCCCGCTGGCATAAGTTACCCTAAGAGGTGATAATATGTCAGTTCGTTTTGGCAATGTTCGTGATTGGCCTTTTATGTTTGCCCTAGGAAAGCAAGGGATTGCTGATAGCATTTCTCCATGGCGTAAACAGCCCATGGAGGAAACCCTTAAATACAGAGAGCGTATTCTCAAAGGGTTTTGGACTTGGATTCAACAGTCTGGATCCATTGTCTTTATTGCAGAGGCTTCATCTGAGGAGGGTGAGACCTGTATAGTTACTGGAAAAACCACAGCTGTTGGTTATTTGGTTTTACAGACCACTGCTAGGGAAGAGTTAACGGGTGTTTTACAAGGGTGGATCATGGATTTTGCTGTCCTCCCAGAGTGGAGGGGCAAAGGTGCGGGGAGAGAGTTATTGAAAGCATCCGAAGACCATTGTAATGATCAAGGTATTCCGTATCTAGGTCTTGCGGTTAGTAGTCATAATGTGAGAGCACTTCATCTTTATGAGCAGTTCGGATTTGCCGAGGAACGAAAGCTTATGGTTAAACGATTGAAGTAGTTAAGGTTATACACCCTTCTTACCATAAGATGTGTTAGGTTTTTTTTTCGTGGTATAATATCCCTATTGAGTGAAAGGCCAAATATTAGGAGGTTTACTGTGGAACAGAAGGCGATTATAGCGTTAGTTCAGTCCGTGCTGGCGGAGACTCGGGGTTTTGACGGGTATGTCATTGTAAGGGCACAGTCACGCAGGGAATGGGGCATGCGTTTAAGTAATGGACACTTTGAACGGGTATCAACCGGTGCAGATAACGGCTTTGGTGTTCAGGCGTTCACCAAGAATGGGGCATCGGGTTTTGCCACGTCAGACGTTTTAGCGGAAGGGGCCTGTCAGAAACTGATCGAAAAGGCTATTCAGTTAGCCCAGAGAAATGAAGCGATCGGGACGAAATCTAATAGTAGGATTTGGGAGGCCCCTCAGGTTGTGGCGGAGGAAGCTAATCCAGCCCAAAAGGCTTTCGGAGAAATACCTTTGGCTGAACTTGAGAAAATGGTGATGACTTTGCACTCTCGTCTGAGAGACGCCTTCCTAGAGGGGGTTTGGCAAACCAGTTATCGTCAGGTAGAAGAAATCTGGTGTATCGGACGAACAGATGGGACGAACGTGTCGTTTGTCATTCCTAGAGCTGTGTTGATGCATCAAGGGACAGTGCGGGATAAGGGCAAGGCTCAGAGTACTCTGAGTCACCGTAGCGGGGTGGACGCCAGTGTGCTCTTTGAGGAGTTAGAGGATCATGCCCTAGAAAGAAAAGCGCTGGACCGAGCTGAATTTGCCAGAGCTGTATGTGGTGCGCCTCAACTGCCGAGCGGCCATTATCCTCTGATTATCGATTATGGGCTGGCAAAGGGGCTAGCTCACGAGGCCTTCGGACATGCAGTAGAGTCTGATCATATGAAGGAGTCTGTCCTGGGCGAAGCTGGGAAACTTCGTAAGGGCCTACGAGTGGCTAGACCGGGCGTCAACATTATTGATGGTCCTCTCCCGGGGGATTGGGCCTATCAACCTTATTCAGCCAATGGGCTCCTCAGACAAACTGTGACCATTGTACGGGACGGGGTGTTGGAAGCTGGGTTGGGGGATGTTTTTTCAGCTGAAGAAGCGGGAATGCCTGTCACCGGAGCTGGTAGAGCGGAGAGCTATGGGCATATTCCGCTGCCCAGAATGAGTAATATTCGATTACTAGTTGATCGCCTGCTTCCTTTAGCACCCTTAGACCATTTGATGGATGAAGTGAAAGCTGTGAGAGAAACTCTCATCCAACATGGCGAGCTGATTGAGGGGGAGAAAAACTTGCTTCTTTTGGGGTATCGTGGGGGTCAGGTTAATCCTAAAACTGGAGATTTTGTGTTTCAATGTGACGGGATTATTGATGTTGCTGACCCGACTCTTCCAATCTATGAACCCTCTATTTTTAGTGGAAAAATTCTTTCTGCCTTGGAAGCGATTCGCGGAGGTCTCGGCGAAGGATGTTTTGATGCTATCGGAACCTGCGGAAAGGGTGGACAATCTGTTGCCTCAAGTGGTGGAAGCCATCGTTATCTGCTCATGGATGCCGATCAACAAGTCAGTTTGGGAGGGGAACACGCATGAAACTCGTCGCACAATTAGAGGAGCTTCTCTATCAGGCTCAGCATACTCCAAAGAAAGAGGAACTACGCCTATCGGATTGGCGCATTTTGGTTCATGAATCGGAAGCGGTATCCCTAGGAATAAAAGATAATACCCCTGGGGGGGTGTATACACCCCCTAGTTATCGTCAGGGCGAAAGCGGCGAAGTTTTCTTGGTCTGGGCAGATGGAAAATGCAGTCAGGCAATGGTACAATTGGGATCTGATGACGATGCGGGGCATTGGCAGCAGGAATTAGCACAATGGAGACAGGCTTCCTATGAAGATCCCGATGCTGCACATATCCCTTCTCCGGCACCAGTGACACTAGTAACTGTTGAGGACCGAGCGATACATGCGATATTTTCTGGAGATGGTCAGATTTTATTTGATCAAGTAAAGCGATGGCTGACGGATAAACCCTCAAAAGCTAAGATGCAAGGAAGTATTCAAACAGCTTGGGGATACCGACATGTTCGTACTTCGACTGGTCTTGCCGTTACCTATCAACAATCTCAATTTGCATCGTGGTTTTCTTTTGACAGCTTGATTGGAGGAGGATTTGCTAAGCGCAGGCTATCTCGACCGGAAGAACAGGAGGGATTATGGGCACGGACGTTGAATCTGTATGAAGCGATGCAGATAGTTGCTCCGCCCGTTGGACCCCACACGCAAGTAATCCTTGCCCCTTCTATGACGGCGGATATGCTTGGACAGTTTATACTGCCTAATTTTTCAGGAGACCGAGTGCTCGAGGGTCAGGGTGCATTTCCAAAGGAGAGCTTTCTGAAGAATAAACTTGTGTTCCATCCGCACTTTTCATTACTCATCGACCCTCTCCGTCCGTTGGAATTGGGGTCTTATCTGGTTACAGCTGAGGGAGTGCCCGCAGTTCGTACTGTGTTGGTTCATGACGGAAGGCTTCAGTCCCCCTACCTCCGGATTAAGGATTCAGTGCGCTGGGGCGCGAAGCCGACGGCTATTCCTCAAGGAATGGCAGGGCTTTACCTCAAGCATAAGGAGGAGATTCCCTGGGGAGAGGCCTTACAGGGCGTGGAAGATGGCGTACTTGTCTTAGCGGTGCTGGGCTTACATACTCAGGAGGCAGTTTCCGGGTCTTACTCTCTAAGTGCACCTCACAGTTTGCGGATTTTAAAGGGTCAAATAGTCGGGAAAACGGATGTAAAATTAACGGGTAATTTCTTTACAGATTTGGTGGCACCCACGACTAAGGCGGCATTGTCTGATCTGGATACATTTCCTTATCTAATGATAACGACAGGAGTACAGACCCTATAAGGGAAGACGGGGGAGAAAATTTTACAGATGTTGGATATGCATGTGCACCTTCTCGGGCACAACGATCGAGAGGCAAACCGGGAAAATATTCGAGCGTTTTTGGATGAAGCTTCCCGCCGCGGTTTGAAAGAAATTGGGTTTGCTGATCATGACTATTACTGGGATCAAATGAACTTTCCTTTAATTCGAGAAGTGGCGGAGGACTATCCTGATTTAGCCGTCCGTATTGGGTTGGAGGCCGAATACCGTCCTCACGAAGAAGGAAGAATCAAACGTCTGCTTGAACAGTTTCCGTTTGATTTTGTGATTGGCTCAGTTCACGAGTTTGACGGGTGGATCTTTGATATTCTAGAAGAGGAACCCATACATCATCAGAAAGACGCGGATGAGTTTTACGGTCGGTATTTTGAAGTGGTAACCCTAGCCGCAAAAAGTGGATTATTTACGACGATAGGACATTTTGATCTTATCAAAGTATTTGGAGTTAGGCCGGGTAAAGATATTTTAACGCTAGCAGATGAAGCCTTAACCACGGTTGCTGAGCATGGCTTAGTCTTGGAAGTGAACACGAACGGCAGGTACAAGCCAGTTCAAGAATTTTACCCAGAGTGGCGCCTAATCAAGGAAATTGGGCGACGTGGCATCGAGTTCACCTTGGGGTCAGATGCTCATTGCGCAGAGATAGTGGGTCGAGACGTTGAGGAGGCAAGTCAGTTGCTACGTCAGATCGGGGTTTACTCGGTCGTTGGGTTCGACAAGCTGAAAAAAGTAAGCTACAATCTCCACTGAAGAAGTTTTTTTAGGCCTATGGTCGTTAGGAATAGACTTTACATTTTGGTGCAACACTACAGATGTGTGTCAGTTGAAATGTGAAGGAGACGAGCAAATGCCTTGGATTGAAATTGGACTTACTCCTCGAGTAGAATGGAATGAAGAGGGACTTGAGGATTGGACATTAGCCCTATCTGCCTTTTTCACTGAAAGTGGCACGGGATTAGATCCTAAGATAAGGATGTTACCAGGATGTAATGTCGTTCAATTAGGGGAAGCGGGAATTGGAGAACTTACGTTAAGCGGCTCTGAGCGACTCGTCATTTTGGATGGATTTTCGGTAAAGGGAAATGTGGAATGTGATTTTGCACGTTTTGTGGTACGTTTTGCCTGTCAGATGGGGGCGGTAGGGGTTTGCGTCTCTAATTCTAGTGCCACTGAAATAAGCTTTTGGCGAAAAATGGGTGGAGTTATTCAGCCAGATCCAGTGCCGTTGAAAGCGCCCATTGAACGAGAGAAAGTAGCTATAAAACAACTTGCGAAATTTGGCTTACTCGTGACGTATGAGGGCGAACCAGCCCTATGCCTAGAACCGATTATGTGTAATTCCCATGCGCCTGGGCTCGTAAGCCTTGCTCAACGCCGGTTGGAGAAAAAGTATGGCGGAACCCCATTGGGATTTGCTAGCCGGATGGCTGTGCATTGCCCCTGGGATATTACTCGTGAACAATGGGATGATTTATTGTCTTTTAGCAGACTACAGGCCTACGATTTGTTGGATGACCTTGTCAATACTTTTCAAAAAGGATAAGTTAGGTATATGAAAGAAAATAACAAGTCAAAGACTGGCATACTGACTGGTTATTTACTTGAATGTGCCTTATAGTGAGACACAGGGATTAGAGTTAGAGAGGACTAGGGGGAGAGAGAGTATGGCTGCAAATGATTTGGCTCATGAACTGGCACGTACCCTGAAGGAATCCAATGAATTTAAGCAGTTTCTTAAATCTAAACAGAAGGTTATGAGTGATACTAATAATCATAAGATGATTCGTGAGTTCCAATTGAAACAATGGGAGATTCGCGAGGCACAAATGTTGGATACTGAGGTTAGCGAAGAGAGGCAACAGGAGTTAGAACGTTTATATAGTCTGGTGAGCCTAAACCCTGCGGCAAGAGAGTACTTAGAAGCAGAGTTTGAAGTATCACGCATGGTCAATGATATTCAAATAATAATTGGAGAGGCGATTCAAGACGCGATGCCAATCGGTTTTGAAGAGCTTTCTCTCTGATACAGTATTTGCAAAGAGAGCCAATAACCATCCATGACTTAGGTATATGAAAGAAAATAACAAGTCAAAGATGTCATGGATATTTTGCGTCAGGCAAGGAGGTGCGTTTACCTCATAGCGGGCTATTAGGTAAATATACCGACGCAGTATGACACAAAATAGACTGGCATCTGACTGGTTATTTTTTTGAATGTGCCTTAAGGAATATGCTCAGTTAAAAAGAGGTGCTTAGCTATGAAAATTGGGATGGTTTGTTACCCAAGTTATGGGGGGAGCGGTGTTGTAGCGACGGAGCTAGGGTATGCTCTGGGCGAGCGCGGGCATGAAGTCCATTTCATTTCCTCTGCTCGGCCGTTTCGTTTACATCGCTTTCACGAAAAATTATTTTTCCATGAGGTGACGGATGTAAATTATCCGTTGTTTAAATTTCCACCGTATACATTATTGCTAGCCAATAAAATTGTCGAAGTCGCGAATTTTGTAGGACTGGATGTCATCCATGCTCACTATGCGATTCCTCACAGTATTAGCGCTTATTTGGCCAAACAAATGATGACTAGGCCACTACCACTAGTGACCACGTTGCATGGTACGGATATCACGTTAGTGGGTGCTTTTGAAGAGTTCAATTTATTAACACGTTTGGCACTGCGCGCCAGTGACCGAGTTACGGCAGTTTCAGCTGCGCTGGCAAGGGAAACAGAGGATACCTTTGGGACGTTAGAACGAGGAATCACAGTTATCCCCAATTTCATTGATCCCAATATTTACTTACCTAGTGAGGAATTAATGGCAAAATGTCGTAAACATTTTGCGCCGTGCGGAGAAAAAATACTGGTGCACATTTCTAATTTTCGGGAAGTGAAAAGAGTCGTAGATGTCGTTAAAATATTTGCTCTGGTGGAGAAAGCTGTTCCTTGTCGTCTCCTGCTCGTCGGGGATGGACCGGAGATGGTACGGGTTGTACGGGAGGTCCAAAGGTTAGGATTAGACAGTAAAGTTCAGTTTCTTGGTAAACAGGAAAATGTTCACGAGATATTACAGATGGCCGATGTTTTTCTTCTTCCCTCGGAAAAGGAAAGTTTCGGTCTAGTGGCGCTGGAGGCGATGGCTTGTGGGGTTCCAGTGGTTGCGAGCCGGGTTGGCGGCTTACCTGAAGTTGTTCAGCATGGAAAAACAGGCTATCTAGCCGAGGTGGGGGATATCCAAGGGATGAGTGAGGGAGTACTTAAGCTGTTGACCAATGACTTACAGTACAAATCCTTTTCCCAACAAGCTGTAACCTGGGCGCGTGAAGAATTTCCGATTGAACGCGCTGTGGAAAGTTATGAGCAAGTATACGAAGACGTGGTTCGTAGACCGTAGTCGGGAATTATAGCTAAATACTAGAACCATGAACATCGAACTACGAAATAGAGGGTGGAGATTAAATGTCCAACGGAATGACGCTAGATCAGTTTGAAAATGCCTTAGAAGCAGCTGGCTATATCAGCGAACGGGATGATCGGATTGCGCTAACAGCTTTTTTAGCGACTGAGTTAGGCAAGCCACTCTTGGTCTCTGGACCTGCAGGAGTGGGTAAGACAGAAATAGCCAAAGTCTTAAGTGAAGTTTTTGGAGCTCCTCTGATCCGCTTGCAGTGTTACGAAGGTCTGGATGAGACGAAAGCGCTTTACGAATGGAACTATCAGCGTCAACTTTTAAAGATTCAAATGGGACGGGAACATCTGCAAGAGGCAGACCTTTTTTCTACCGAGTATTTACTCCCACGCCCCTTACTACAAGCACTCTTGAGTGAGGAACGAACGGTGTTGTTAATTGATGAAATTGATAAGACGGATTCGGAATTCGAGGCTTTTCTCTTCGAACTTTTAGGGGAGTTCCAAGTCACAATTCCCGAGATGGGAACTATTAAGGCTAAAGAACGACCGATTGTTGTTTTAACGTCAAATGGTGAACGGGAGCTTTCCGATGGGCTGAAAAGGCGTTGTATTTTCCTTCATGTGGAGCCTCCTTCGGTCAATAAAGAAGTCCGCATTCTGCGGGCCAAAATTCCAGATTTACCAGAACGATTAGCGTTAGAAGTGGCCAGGGCGGTTAACGTGCTTCGGGAACGACTCTCTCTGAATAAGACCCCATCGGTTTCCGAAACAATGGACTGGGCCAAGGCGTTGCTCGTAATGGGAAAGACTGGCCTCGATGCGGCTTGGGTAGATGCGACACTGACCTTGCTACTGAAGAGTAAGGACGATCTGGAACTTTTCTATCGGGAAATGGGAGCAGAACGCCTCCTTTTTGAGTCGAGCAAAGTGGCACAGGGAGAAAAGAAACATGGAACAAAACACCATAAATCATAGAGTCAGTGAATTGGATCGACACTTAGTGGAGTTTGCCCAATTGTTAAGGACAGTTGGTCTTAGGGTCAGCCCTTCAGAGATTTCGGATGCTTCAGAAGGGCTAAGCCTTATTGGCATGGCGGATAGAGATAGGGTTGAGGCCGTTTTGCAAGCAACACTCGTTAAAGACAATCAACATATTCTTGCGTTCAAAGAAGCCTTTCGGGCCTACTTTGCCACGCCTGAACAAATTCAAGCGTGGCAAAAGGCTGTAGAACAAAAAGCGACCCACTGGAATGAGCAAATGGAGAGAACTCGGCAGGACCTTCGATTTCAGGAAAATGAATTGGATGTTACCGATGAACAGCGAGCTGTTTATGCCAGTCTTCCAGAGAAGGATAAACAACGTCTGCGCGACTTTTTGGAAAAATCTTCGCAGGGTACAAGAAGTGGAATCCCAGTGGATCATTCATATCAGCCCATGGTGGAGAGGGTTCTCCGTGGATCACTTGAGTACTGGCGCAAGAAATTAAACGAAGAGGATGAACCGATTCTTTCTCCGGGCTCCACAGACGGTATTCTCTCAGAAGTAGAACGTGCGCTTCTTGAGCGGGAAGTTGAGGTCATAAGTCGGGATCTAAAGAAAATTTCCCCTGAAGAATGGCCGGAAGTTATTGGCTTAATTCAACGACTTAGTCAGCGCCTTGCCAGCCAGGTCACTCGTCGCTATCGTGCGGCGCGTAAACGGGGCGGTATAGATATGCGCTCAACACTTCGCAGAAACTTACGCTATGGTGGAGTTCTTGTAGAGCGAAGTTATCGAAGTCGGCGTAAGGGAAGACTTAAGATTATCTTACTTTGTGATATCTCTGGATCCATGCTCAAATATACGGAATTTATTTGGCAATTTGTATATGGTCTATCCGCCGCTGTTAACGGGATTAAAACCTTCGCCTTTGGGGAAACACTTATTCCCTTAACCGGGAAGTTCCGTAAGGGACAAACCTTTGAAGAAATGGTCAAAGAAGCCCTCGTTTTGTCGGGAAAGGAATGGGGGGGAGGGACGAACCTTGCGAAATCTTTGGAGACCTTGCAGAAGAAGTTTCCTTCCTTTCTGTCGAAGCAAACGTTACTTCTGATTGTGAGCGATGCTCAAACTTTAGAGGGCGAAAAGGCAGCGGCTATACTGAGTGGGATTCGTCGTCACGTTCGACAGGTACTATGGTTGAATACACTCCCTGAGCGACGCTGGTTGGAAACTCCTCATGTTAAGGCGTTTCTCCCGTCTTGTGAAATGTATGAATGCTATACAATCGGTCACTTAACCCAGATTCTGAGCAAAAAAATCTAGACCCTGCCGTGTTTATATTCTGTGCAAAGAGAGCATACTAGAAAGGTAAGTTAATTGTACAGAAACACACAAAGTGTGGGGAGGTTAATGTTAATGTTAGAAAAATGTCGTGCTTGCGGTTTTGAACATGAAGATTTAGATCATATCCTTTTTAAACGCAATCATGTGAGTAATCGAGTTTTGCCTTACTGCTCGCATTGCTTGCGTCGACTTTACCAAGTGCCGTACAGGCCCGAGCGGGATCTCTAAATTGGTGAATATTTCTTGGCTAAGTGGTAATAATAACAGTTGTGCTTGTCTTTTTTCTTTAGCTTTGGTATATTAATTCCTAGGCTAGAAAAAGGGGGATAAATAGATGGCATATGTTATTAATTCTGAATGCATCAGCTGTGGAGCTTGCGAAGGGGAATGTACAGTTTCCGCAATTAGCGAAGGCGACGATAAGTTCGTCATTGATGCAGAACTCTGCATCGATTGTGGAGCTTGCGCTAGTGTTTGTCCAGTCGAGGCACCAAATCCAGCTGAATAATCCATATTCTAGTATTTAGCAAAAAGAGGGGAGTGTAACTCTCCTTTTTTTGTTGACAAATTTATTGAATTGATCTAAAATCAAATTAGAAATTAGTTTAAAATTAAAGACAATGAAAGGAGATGCTGATAAATGGATGCGATCGCAATTCTTACACAATTAAAAGATAAAGGCGTCCGTTTTACGCCTCAGAGACAGGCGATTTTGGAGTTCCTGCTTGAAACCCAGTCACATCCTACAGCGGATGAAATTTATCATCATGTTAAGGCGAAATTTCCAGGGGTCAGTCTGGGAACGATATATAATACACTGAACATGCTTAAAGAACATGGGCATCTATTGGAATTGTCTTATGGTGATATGTCTAGTCGTTTTGATGGCAATCCGAAGAATCATTATCATATCGTTTGCTCGAAGTGTGGTATGGTGGCCGATTACCACCGTCCCCTAATTGATATGGATCAAGAAGTTATGGAAAAATCCGGGTTCCTAATTATGGGGCACCGCCTGGAATTTTACGGAATTTGCCCAGAGTGCCGCGACGCTGAAAAGCTTAATTAGGCATATGAAAGAAAATAACAAGTCAAAGATGCCAAGGATATTTTGAATGTGCCTTAGTTGAAGAGATGACTTGCTGACTGTTAAAGCCCATTGGAAACTAGGTTCTGTGAACCAGTTACCAATGGGCTTTATTTTTCTCTGGGGCAAGGGTTTTGGGAATCTTGCACGAATAGGTAAATATAAGATAAAAAATGAGGGGCGTTTTATGTTTAATCGTCGATTAATGATTATTATTGCCTTATTGGGATTAACAATAGGAGCACTGTGGTGGAATTGGCAAAGTCCTATAGGAGAATCGCTCCGCACGGGGGAAAGTGTTTTAAGCTCCGCACGGTATTCCCAGGATTTAAACGGAAGTTGGAATAAGTTCTCTTCGTTACGTCAGGCCTGGACAAGGGAATCCGAACCACCAAAAGGAAACGAAGATCCGTTGTTTTTGACGGATGAACGGTCCCTAACGTTGCCCTCAAGTGAGAGAATTTCCGTTGTGGCTAAACGTTTTCGAATCCCAGGAGAATGGAGCTCTAGGACCATGCTGCTTACCTTTAATGGTGTACAAGGGCATGCGAACGTCTATTTAAATGGGATTGCTAGTAGCCAGAAAATTGGTGAATTTGAAGGAAGCGGCGGCGCAGACGGATTGGAGATTCCGGCCAAGTCGTTTCGTTATGGAGAGGATAACATTCTGGTCGTTGAACTTGCAGGAAGCGCAGTGCGACGCACCATGTTTTTAGGTTCCGATTGGCCTAAATCAGGCAAGATCACCGGCAGCATTCGCTTAGATGCTGCGGTAGAAACGACTCTCAAGCCGCCGCAAGTAAAGGTCACTTGGCTAGGAAACACCGCACAAATAACACTAACGACCGCTCTACAACATCACGGGTTTTCGCAGGAAGGACCTTGGACGATCACGGGTGTCCTTTCGGATGGGTCAGCTGGCATAGCAGAACAGATACTTACGGTGAACAATAAGAAAGGTGTAGATAATCAACCCGTGAACTTGACCTTTACTGTACCGGATGCCAAACGTTGGACAATGCAAAAACCGTTTCTATATCAGATGTATATCAAGGTCACCAACGGCAAAGGAGACCTTGATGATTTGGCGTTTCCTATAGGCCTCCGTTCGCTCGCTCTTACTTCAGGGAAGTGGGTCTTAAATGACCAAGTAATCCCAATAAAGGGGGTTGCTTTAACCACTCTGAAGGAATCCCTTTTAAGACACTCAGGGCAGGCGGAGTTATGGTTAAAATCTGAACAAAAGAAAGGGATAAACCTTATATATTTCATTGGACAGATTCCCGATGAACTGTGGCTACAAGCCGCTGATCGAGTGGGTATGGGTGTATGGGCAGAATTGCCTGTAGAGTTAATTCCATCTAGCCGACTGCCTCAGCCAAACGCTTTTCAAAAAGTCGTTCAGGCTAAAATGCTCCACCCGTCTCTCTGGGCTTGGACGGTAGGAAAAGGGCTAGATTCGGACGTCTTGGCCCAAAGGTATTTAGGTGAGGCAGTAAAAGAGGTTCAACCCGACTTGGCCTTTGCCATTAAAACAACTCCTACAATTCTTTGGGGGATTTCAGCAGAGCAGTCACTTGAGGTTCAGGGAAACAGACTTGAAGGGGTATGGGGGAAGGTGACGACCGACTCGCTTGAGAGCTCAAGTGTTCAATGGGTTGAAGAACCTTATGCCGCAGGTATGTGGTCCTTGCTAATGATTTTCCTGGTTTGGATGAACGTTCGGTCAGTAACCTGGCGCTATAAAGAAATCTCAGCACGAAAACCCAAACGTCGTTTACGTAGCGCCTGGTTCTGGAACGGATTATTCGTTTTTGCTCGTCAAGGGTTGCTGGCGGGGTTGGTTACGTCTGGAATATTCCGTATTTCAATCCAATTGAATCCTTGGCTATCACATTTATGGCCGGGACTTGATTTGATACAGACTCAGTCCCCCTGGCTAATCTGGGCAATGTTAAGCGTTCTGTTCATGATTATTAGGTTGCTTCAAGTTGGGGTGGGTGCACCACATTTGCCGGATGCACCACACTCGCTAGCCCTTGTATACTGGTTGGAACGACGTTACTACTTTGCAGTATTTATCTCAATAGGCTGGGCCTTACTACACTATGGGCTTCCATTCTATATTCCGATTATTGGCTATATTCTCCTTGTGTTACTATTTCTGCCTATTCGTATCCATGATATCCGACGCATTGGTGGGCATTACAGATCCTTCTTATGGGTACCTGGAATCATTACTGGGGCCGTGCTTATATGGGCCGCGTTGCATTATGCGGATTGGGTTTATTTGTGGCATATGGTGAAGTCAGTTTATTAGCCCGTTCGCATCATCTTTCGGCGGCAAGTGTTCTTTCTGGTTAGCGCCTTCGGCGATACTCTCCACTGGAGACTATCGTGTTCCATTGCTATTCACTTGGTGATTCCGCTAAAATGCAAAACCTCTTGGGCTTCTCTGAATGTGCGACCGTTGCATTTCTTAACGCTTCATCCACCTGCGCTCATTGACGCAAAACTGGGTCTAAACGTAAATAATACGTGTATTTATGACTCGCCGTAGTCTGTTAACATGAGGAAAAACATTAATATTTACGAGCAGAGTGTCTTATTAATAGACAACTAATTTATCGAAATAGGAAGTGACTGAGATATGCAAAACGACGACAATTTCAAACCTAATTTTTTGGCCACGGGAGTCGGAAGTATACCATTAACTAATGGGGCAGATGCTATGGAGCTGATTTGGAAGAGTGTTCCGTTGGCGCCACATTGGCCTCAGCTTCCGCGACTTGGAGCAGATAGCTCTTTTATTGGCCAATATCTCAACGTGCTTATTGAAACTGGAGTCATAGGAGATGTGGAAGTTCCGAAATTCCAAGTTGAAGCGGAGGATTGGGTAGAGCGAATGACAGTCTTCTATTCCCTCTATTTAGAGGCGATTGAGGGTGATCAACAAGCCTTGGATCGGTTTGGATTCAGCACGCAGGGTGGAGAAGGCTTTGAAGCTTTTTGTAGCGATCTTGAACATTCCGGAACAAGGGATGCTATCCTTTTGAAAGGGCAGCTCAGTGGTCCGTTGACCTTGGGAATGCAGATCACTGATAAAAACAGACGGTCAAGTTATTATGACGATACTCTCAGGGATATGCTGATTAAAACCCTGACCTTGCATGCTGAGTGGCAAACAAAACGCTTGAGGCAGTTTGGCTTACCGGTGCTAATGATGATTGACGATCCCGGGCTTTATGGCTTTGGAGCTTCAACTCATATTACGTTGACAAAGGAGCCACTAATCGAAGATCTGAATGCGATTGTCGAGGGGATTTTGCGGCAAGGTGGAATTCCGGGAGTGCATGTCTGCGCGGGGATGGATTGGACTCTCCTTTTTGACTCTAAGGTCCAGGTAGTGAATTTTGATGCCTACGATTATATGCAGAGCATGATAGCTTTAGCAAAGCCACTGAATGTATTCTTAAAACGAGGAGGAATCCTTTCCTGGGGAATTGTCCCCACGAATCCAATTGCCTGGGAAGAAACTGCCCAAAGTCTAAAAATCCTTCTGGAAAACAACATAAAAGAACTGGTAAAAAGGGGCGTAGATGAATCGCTTCTTCGCCAACAAAGTATGTTGACACCAAGCTGTGGAACAGGAACACTTTCAATAGAATTGGCAGAACATGTCTATAACCTTTTAGCTGGAATGGTGTGAAATCTTGGTCTACGATGTCGCGTTTGCGAAACGCTAGATATTGCTTTATAATAAAACCTAGTATTTTACTGAGGAATCAAAAGGAGGAACACAATTAATGTTAACAAAAGAGATGACAGTAGGCCAAGTGCTGAAACTATATCCTCAAACAGCTCAAGTTTTCCTAGAACTTGGAATGCATTGTTTAGGATGTCCCTCTTCTACGATGGAAAGCCTCGAAGGTGCTGCATTAACACATGGACAGCAGCCCGATGAACTTGTGGCAAAATTAAACAAAGCCATCACAGTAGTTTAGTGAACTCGTTCAACTAAAGTTGAACATCGAGACTTCGGTGGGGGATTCTACCCCCACCGAAGCAGGGTAAAGGGGTACCACTCCCACTTATAGAAGTGGGAGTCTAACGATTGGATTAAAAGAACTTGTACTTAGATGCCAAAAGAACTGCCTTTTTTAAAGGTGGTTCTTTTTTATTAAAGTTTAATTGGTACAAACACACAATTTGTTACTTACCATATATTGTTATTAGGGTTAAAGGTGAAAGATCAACTGCGTAAGAACAACATCAATCTGTTGATGTAATAAAAGGAGGAAAATTAATATGGAATTACGTTCCGTTGCTTATAATCCAACTCAAGGTATGCAAGGTATGCAGGGCATGCAGGGCATGCAACATGGAATGCAAGATATGCAGGGTATGCAGGGCATGCAACATGGAATGCAAGATATGCAGGGTATGCAAGGAAATCCTGAAATGCAAGGTATGATGCCAGAAATGTTAGGAATGATGGGAATGCAGGCGCCTGGTATGCAAGCACCTGGAATGTATCCGCCTGGTGGGTTTGTAAATCTAGATGTAGACATGGACCCAGGTTATGTTAGTTATGATGTCGGTGGACCTATGCCTTGCTGCCCGCCTATGATGCCTCATCATCAGCCTTGCCCAACTCCTACCCCTACCCCTAAGCCAAAAGTCTATGTAGTAAAAAAAGGGGACAGCGTTTATAAAATAGCAAAACGCTTTGGGACGACGATGGAAGCCATTATCGTAGCAAACAACTTGCGAAATCCAAGTCTTATTTATCCGGGTCAAGTTTTATTAATACCAATGGTATCAACAGAAGAATTTTACGGTTAATATAAGCTGAATCGTAAGCTTTGAACACGATCTAAGCATAACGATTTGAAAAAAGACCTGGCTCCTAAGCTAAAGACTTGGGGTTCAGGTCTATTTAAGTGTAGACGTCACTTCGTTAGAAGGTGCGCATACGAAAGGATAGTGCTGGACATATTCAATTTAGGGCTACGCCCTGCAAACTCAAGGGATGATTAAGAAGGGAAAAGACGAACGAGGGTAGAAATATTATAATAAGGATATGAAAGGAAAGTGGAATATATGGAAGCAAATTATCAGGTCGGTATTCTTGGTGGGGGACCTGGCGGATACGTTTGTGCCTTGCGAGCTGCTCAATTGGGCTTGTCAGTGGTTCTTATTGAAGGCGAACGGCTAGGTGGTACTTGTCTCAATTACGGGTGTATACCTACTAAGGCGTTAGTAAAAAGCGCTGATTTATTTCGCGAGCTACAGCACGCAGAGGAATTCGGTGTTTTTGTAGGCGAAAAACGAGTGGATTTTGGCGTGGTGGTCGCCCGTAAGGACCGAGTCGTTAATGCGCTAGTTGGCGGTGTGGAAAAATTGATGAAAGCGGCTAACATTCGTGTGATTAAAGGGTGGGGTGAATTTAATGAAGTCGGTCGGCTATCAGTGACGACAGAAAATGGAGTCGAGCTAATCGGAGTGGAAAATGTTGTGTTGGCCAATGGGTCCGTGCCAATACGTATTCCGATTCCCGGGGCAGATCTCCCTGGTGTCCTAACCAGTGAAGAGCTCCTCGAAGAAAATGAACTTCCAAAACGTCTTGTTGTCATTGGAGGAGGCGTGATTGGGTTAGAGTTTGCTTCGATTTATAGGTCCTTTGGAGTACATATTACCGTAGTGGAGATGCTTCCGACTTTATTGCCGACTATTGATGAGGAAATTCCGAAGCGGTTAACCCCATTGTTAAAGAGAAGTGGAATGGAAATTTTCACTAAGACTGCGGTTAAAGGCATTCGCCAAGAAGGGGACAATCTCATTGTCCAAGTCGAAGATGGAAAAGGGGTACGGGATATCCCGGCTAACCGTGTCCTTCTCTCTACCGGGCGTAGGCCTAATTTGCGGGGGATTGATACGGAAAAGCTGGGGCTGGAGACAGAGAAAAAGGTCATCAAGGTGAATGCTCAGATGCAGACAAACCTTCCTCACGTATATGCAATTGGAGATTTGGTCGGGGGTATCATGTTGGCTCATGTAGCTTCGGCAGAAGGTATCGTAGCAGCCGAACATATTGCAGGTCGTTCTGTTGAGATGAGCTATAAGGCTATTCCAAGCGCCATTTTTACGTATCCGGAGATCGCTTCGGTCGGGTTTACGGAACAGGAACTAAAGGCTTCAGGGACGATTTATCGTGTGAGCAAATTTCCGTTCTCGGCAAATGGCAAGGCACTGGCCTTAGGGGAGAGCCTTGGATTAGTTAAAATCCTCGCAGACCAGGAGGGCGTTATTGTGGGAGCATGTATTATGGGCCCACAAGCTAGTAGCTTGATTCCTGAATTAGTATTAGCAGTCGAAAAGGGGCTGCGAGCAGAAGATGTTGCTCGGACGGTGCATGCCCATCCGACTTTGCCAGAGGTCATTATGGAGGCAGCGCACGGGATTGATGGTAAACCGCTTCATTTAGCGTAGGATAGCCGTAATGAGTTTATAAAATAAGGGATACGGAAGAAGCCAAGGAGACAGTTCGAGTGACTCACTAATCCAACGAGTGAGGCATGAGGACCGTCGCTTTGGCTTCTTTGTTTTTGATTAAAGGGTTGTTGTTTGAATCCAGGTGAAGGAGGTCCACCATAAATGCGCTTATTTCTTTATGCTGAAACTTAACTAGATAGACTTCAAAGTTGCTTCGGTAAAAGGAATCGACGTAATTCGTCAATATTTCCTAGTTCACTTTTGAACTACTCTAAACTAATGGCGTTTAAACAATTTTATTATATATATATAGGGAATAAATACCCTAATCTACCGCTGAAATAGGTCAGTTGACATGAATTGTTAGTTCAAAATGGATAAAGAGTAGGACTTTCTTCCTGTTTTCTGAAAAAGGGAAAGATTTAAGTTGCAGGATATTCTTTCTCAGAGTAGTATTAGTGGAGTAGAGTGGGACAAAGTGGGGCGGATAACCACAATGGTGGGGTGAGCAACATGTTTATGGGGGAATACATTCATACAATTGATGGAAAAGGTCGGTTAATTATCCCGGCAAAATTCCGAGAGGCCTTGGGAGAGCAATTTATTGTGACCAAAGGCTTAGATCACTGTTTGTTTGTTTACCCTATTTCAGAATGGAATACCGTGGAACAGAAGTTGCGCGCTTTGCCGTTCACCCAACCCGATGTTCGTGCTTTTGTCCGTTTCTTTTTTTCTGGGGCGACGGAATGTGAACTGGACAAGCAGGGAAGAATCTTATTGCCGGCTAATTTGCGTGACTATGCGCAATTGGAGAAAAATCTGGTTCTGGTAGGAGTGTCAAGTCGTGTTGAAATTTGGAGTGAGACACTTTGGACAGAATACAGTCGGCAAGCAGAAAGTGCTTATGCCAGTGCCGCTGAATCCCTAGTACAGCTGGGGATATAGAAAGGAACGGATTTACTTGGAATTTCATCATGTTACTGTTTTGTTAGAGGAGACGATTGATGCCGTAGTAACGAATCCCTCTGGTAACTATGTCGATTGTACACTGGGTGGGGCTGGACATAGCAAAAGGGTCTTAACGAAGCTCGATGCCAATGGGAAAATAATCTGTTTTGATCAAGATGCCTTGGCGATTTCTCACGCGAGAAAAATCTTTGGTGAGGATGAACGGGTCACCCTAGTCAATCGTAACTTTGAATATCTGGAAGAGACTTTAAAAGATTTAGAGCGACTGCCGGTCAATGGAATCTTGTTTGATTTAGGGGTTTCGTCCCCTCAATTGGATGAAGCTGAACGGGGTTTTAGCTACATGCAGGATGCACCCTTGGATATGCGCATGGATCCTTCTAGTCCTTTGACTGCTCGAGAAATTGTGAATAAGTGGACTGAAGAGAATTTGGCGCAGCTTATTTGGAAATATGGGGAAGAAAAATGGTCCAAACGGATTGCTCAGTTCATCGTACAAAAACGCAACGAGCGGTTGCTGGAAACAACGGGTGACCTAGTTCAGGCGATTAAAGCGGCAGTACCTGCTGCAGTCCGAAGAAGTGGTCCTCATCCAGCTAAACGTACCTTTCAGGCAATCAGAATTGCTGTGAATGATGAACTAGGGGCCTTAGATAGAGTGCTGGATCAAGCGCTGCGTTGCCTGGATCATGGAGGCCGAATTGCCGTGATAACCTTTCACTCACTGGAAGATCGTATTGTAAAAGATAGAATGAAATCCTGGCTTGGGCGCTGTACGTGTCCTCCAAAATTACCAATATGTATGTGCAATTCAGTGGCCTTAGCTAAGGTGTTGACGCGAAAACCTATTCTTCCCTCTGAAGAGGAAGTAGAGCAAAATCCACGTTCAAGAAGTGCTAAATTACGGGTCGCCGAAAAGCTGTAACGGTCTAAAGGACAAGGAGGAGGAATACCAATGGTAGTAGCGCAGGAAAAGATTGAGTGGCAGGAACCATTAACGCAGAAATCCCGCCAGAAAAATTCTCGACACACGAGTAGGAAACAGTACGCCAAAGTAAAAAGTATTTTCGCATTGGCTTTCATCGTTGGGGTGACTGGTGCCATTGGTGCGGCGACAATCCAGCTAACAGTGGTTCAGGGGGCAGAAGTGAGGACCTTGGAAAAAGAGATTTCCACGATTAAAGCTCAGAGGAATCTTCTTCAGATGGAGGCTGACAAACTTCATGCGATAGGCCGTATTGAAAGTGCAGCACTAGCTATGGGCATGGAAAAACCTGCTGGGATGGTCTATGTGGCAGGGGTAGTGCCTACGGTCAATAATCAAAAGGTGGCTCCGTATACCCAAGCACCACAACCTACTGTGGTTAAATCCACAGCACTACAGCAATTTTCACAGATGTTTACTAGCTTTTTTGCTTCAACACAACGTTAAGATAAAGGCGCTTTGGGTACGCGGAGACCCCGAGGAATTGGGGGGTGAGGACTAGTGAGTCCTTTTGTTGTCATGCGTAAACGGATCGCGTTTCTTTTTTTATGTGCAAGTATCTTTTTTATTATCTTAGTTATTCGACTTGGGTATGTGCAACTTAGCCAGGGAGCTGATTTGCGAGAGAAGGCGGATGATTCCCACTTTCGTGGGGTACCTGTCGAACCTAAACGCGGAAATATCGAAGATCGGCAAGGAAATGTCTTAGCAATGAGTGTCAGTACTGAAACAGCGTATGCTATACCGGCAGAGGTTAGGCAATCTGGCAGAGCCAAAGAAATGGCCCAGACGTTGTCTCCACTGCTAGAGAAAACTGCAGCAGATATTGAACAGCAAATAACAAAGCGTACAGCGTTACAATACGTTCAAAAGCGGGTTAAACCGGAAGTGGCAGCTCAAATACGGGCCTTAGCGCTCCCCGGGATTGGAATCACAGAGGATAGTCAGCGATATTATCCGTTTGCAACCCTTGCGTCTCATATTATCGGGTTTTCTGGGATTGACAATCAAGGACTTGAAGGGATAGAGTTAACCAGAGAGTCGGAGCTTAAGGGGATTGCAGGAAGTATTCT
>Ga0209386_1000243_pt1 | contig 28016 bp, 18 predicted proteins | sample NGEPertwo_FD_184510 | JGI IMG/M metagenome (GOLD analysis project Ga0209386, IMG submission 184510) | Arctic peat soil microbial communities from the Barrow Environmental Observatory site, Barrow, Alaska, USA - NGEE Permafrost154B-two... | ecosystem: Environmental > Terrestrial > Soil > Wetlands...
TTGTTTGTTTTGTCACTGCTAAGGTACTCATTATCAATTTAATAAGCAAGCTATCTTTTATTTTAGTATACTCAAATCGCTCAATTTAGGTCAAAGTCACCCGTTCTTTTTATGATTTCAATTGATTTGAACACAAAATCAATTGGGCTGTTATTCTGGCAGTGAAAAATCAGAACCCAAAAATCTACGGATGAGTGAAGTTGAAAAGAAAAAAATAACCCGCGAAGGTCTTCGCAATGCATTCAAATTATACCGGTACATTAAACCATTTCAGAAAGAATATTATATCGGAATGTTCTTTTTGATCGGATCAAGTCTGGCAAGTCTGGCTTTCCCCAAATTGCTTGGTGAGCTGGTTAATTCAGGAAACAAGGAAGCCGCTGCTCACAGTATAAATCAAATTGCTCTTTTGCTGGGAGTTGTTTTGATGGTTCAATCGGTATTCTCCTATTTTCGAATTGTGCTTTTTGTGAATGTGACTGAAAAAACACTCGCGTTTTTACGTCGGGATACTTACAGTCACCTGATTAAATTACCCCTGAAATTTTTTGATCAGCGGAGAGTCGGAGAATTGAACAGCCGTATTTCGGCCGATATCATCTTGTTGCAGGAAACGCTTACGACCACGCTGGCTGAGTTTATCAGGCAGATTATCATTATCATCGGCGGAATTACTTTGCTGGCTATCACCTCGCTGCAACTGACTCTTTTTATGCTGGCCGTTTTACCCGGAATTATGATTCTGGCCCGTTTTTTCGGAAAATTTATCCGGAAATTCTCTAAACAAGTGCAGGGGCAGGTTGCCGAATCAAATACAATCGTTGAAGAAACACTTCAGGGAATACAAAGTGTTAAATCGTATACCAACGAATATTTCGAAATTGCACGATACCGAAAGAAAACGGAGGAGATTGCTGAAGTTGGTATGCTTAGTGGAAAATACAAAGGAGCTTTTTCTGCTTTTATCGTTTTTGGTTTGTTTGGAGCATTAGTCGCTGTAATCTGGAAAGGTTCAGCTTTGCTTTCGAAAGGCGATCTGGTTGCCGGTGATCTGTTCTCATTCGTAATCTATTCCGCTTTTGTTGGCGGAACAATTGGTGGATTAGCAACTGTTTATGCCAGTATTCAAAAATTCATTGGTGCTACCGAAGATTTATTTGCCATTTTTAATGAGCCTGAAGAAGATATTCAGGAAATAGCAGCGCTTTCAGCAGGCGAGGGACTGAAAGGTGAAATCAGCTTCAACGACCTCACTTTTGCTTATCCTTCGCGGCCAGAAGAGCAAGTGCTGAAAAATATTGATGTCCGTATTTCGGCCAATCAGATGGTTGCTTTGGTTGGTGCCAGTGGTGCCGGAAAATCGACCATTGCCTCATTGCTGCTGCGCCTGCATGATCCCACTTCCGGAGCGATTCTTTTTGACGGGAAAGACAGCCGCGACTATTCGCTTTCTGCACTTCGAAGCCAGATTGCGCTGGTTCCCCAGGATATTTTTCTGTTTGGTGGAACCATTCGCGAGAACATTGCTTACGGCAAGCCCGGGGCTACTGATGATGAAATTATCGAGGCGGCTCAAAAAGCCAATGCGATGGAATTTATCAGCCGTTTTCCGGAACAGCTGGATACTTTGGTTGGAGAACGAGGCACACAGCTTTCAGGCGGTCAGCGGCAACGAATTGCTATTGCGCGTGCTGTATTGAAAAACCCGAAAATATTGATACTTGATGAAGCTACCTCGTCGCTCGACTCTGAATCGGAACGATTGGTTCAGGATGCACTTGAAAAGCTGATGACAGGCCGGACTTCAGTGGTTATTGCACATCGTTTGTCAACAGTAAGGAAAGCCGATCAGATTCTGGTTCTTGATCGTGGAAAACTGGTAGAAAAGGGAACTCATGACGAATTGATACAAGTTGAAAACGGAATTTACCGAAATCTGAGCGATTTGCAGTTTAACCTTAATTAGTATCAATTTTAAACACTGAGACCACCGGGGTTTTTACAGAGAAAAAAATAAAGCCACTCCTGTAAATCTAAAATTTCAGTACTTTAGATTTTTATTTTCCTGAACTTTTAATGATAAAACCTCAGAGTCCTCTCTGTGGTTTAAAATAGTATTATGAATTTTCCCAATCTGCAAAATAACAACATCGAGTTCTTTCTGAATAAAGAAGATATAGTCCAGGAAACGGCTGATCAGATTGTGAAAGATTTTGGCATGTTTGGTATCGAAATTAGTTTTTCGGGTAATACCCAAAATGCATACCATGAGCTTCATCAGCAGTTGATCAACCAGATTTCGGTGTATCTCGACAAAGATTACAGCCGGTTGATGTCAGTTTTGTATCAGGTGGATATTACAGAACAGGAAATTGCCAGGGCTTCCAAAGAATTACCGCATTACAACGATCTGGAAGTTTTAGCTCACCAGGTCATTTTCAGGGATCTAAAAAAAGTCTTATTCCGAAGGTATTATAAAACCCAGTAGGAATAAGACTTTTCTATTTTGAACCGATTCTCCCAAACCGTATTTTTCTGTTACAAAGGAGAAAAAATTAGGCTACCTGAAGCGCTTTCTTCGTTTTTCGGTACAGGTATGAATTACAAATATTTCTTTTTGCAAATCGCAATTGCTTGTCCGAATTAATCAATTTGGTGTATACATTTTTCGGAACGCCGAAGTATTCGTAAGTTGTTCCATCTAAAAATGTAATTTCGAGTAAAAGGCCTTTGTGTTTGAAATCGGCTATATTCGATTCGTTTATAGTGACGTTGTATTCTTCTATATTGGCAGCAATTGTTTCGGGTGCAATACTGACCAGAAAATGATAGGCGTCAATAATCTGGCGGCTTTTCAGTTCAGCTTCGGTGCTCAGGGCATCTCCTTCCTGAAATTTATCAGGATGCCATTCTTTTACCAGATTTCTATAAGTAGTTTTTAATTTCTTAAGGTCTGTGTCTGGTTCAACATTAAACAATTTCTTGTATTCATTAATACGCTTCATAGATACTTCTTTTCTAAATTTCCTGAACAATAGTTACTTAACTGTGTTTTGCAATCCAGTTTTCCTGGATTTCCTCTAAATGAGCCGCAAAAGTACACATTTTATAGCTTCGAATGCGAAGTATTTTTTATTTTTTATGCGTTACACTGCTGGAAGACTTCGGAATAGCCACCTAAAAAAGATTGTTTTTTGTACAATTTTAGTCATTCCGTCTCTGTTCCTGATTCCTGTTCCTATAACTGGCAGAATTTTACGGTTTCATTAATTCCACGCTATTGCACTTCTACTTGGATGCTTTACACGAAATCCTTCTTATTTTTGCATTTCAATGAATATAGAATTAAAACAACGCTGGAATAATTTTCCTCTAAAGCCTGCCCGATTTCCATTTTTTTATGGCTGGGTCATTTTGTTTGCAGGGACAGTTGGTGTGCTTGTAAGTGCCCCAGGGCAAACCATGGGAGTTTCAGTATTTACTGATTACCTGATTGATGCCATTGGCATTAGCCGTATTGAGCTAAGTTTGGCCTACATGATTGGTACTGTGGCCAGTTCATTCCTGTTAACATGGGCTGGTAAAATGTACGACGAATACGGGGCAAGGATTGTTGGAGTCGTTGTGTCGGTTTTCCTGGGATTTATCCTTCTTTTGTTTAGCCGGGTTGACCAAATAATAATAGCTCTTGGTGGCTCAGGTCAATCAACAGTTTATACTGCTGTGGCCATTTCAACACTGGTTATTTTGTTTTTTATGCTTCGTTTTGCCGGGCAAGGTGTCTTGACCATGGTGTCGCGCAACATGATGATGAAATGGTTTATCAGGAAACGTGGATTTGTAAATGGCATTTCAGCGGTTTTTGTTTCGTTTGGATTTGCTATTGCTCCTGTTTCATTTAATCATTTTATTGAAGAATTTTCGTGGAAGGGTGCCTATCTGATTATGGCTGCTTGTATAGCGATTCTCTTTTCCCTTTTTGTATTTCTTTTTTTTAGGGATAATCCTGAAGATTTAGGAATGACACCAGATGGCGAAATAACAGTACATACTGATAAAGATGTGATTGTTAAAGCGTTTAAACAGTTTACCTTAAAGGAAGCCCGCCACACTTATTCATTCTGGTTGTTTTCGCTACCCATGGCTGTTTATGCACTTTATTTTACCGGGTTTACTTTTCATCTGGTATCTATTTTTGAGAATGTTGGTTTAAACAAAGAAATGGCACTTTCTGTTTTTGTCCCGATGTCGTTTGTCTCTGTTTTTATTTCGTTTGCTGGAGGTTGGATTAGCGATAAAATAAAACTTAAATACCTGCTGTATGCGATCACCATAGGGCAGGTAATTGCTTTGTTTAGTCTTGGTCATCTGGATAACGGGATTTTTTATTATGGTTTTATTATTGGAAATGGGGTCTGCAGTGGTTTATACAGTGTTTTGATGGCCGTGACCTGGCCTCGATTTTATGGACGTAACCATCTGGGAAGAATCAGTGGACAGGTAATGGCCATTATTGTTTTTGCCAGTGCCTTTGGACCTGTGTTTTTTAGTTTTTCAAACAGAACTTTTGGAGGATACCAGTTCGCATTCTATATCGTTATGGTGATTTCGGCAGTCCTGTTTTTGTTGAGCTTTAAAGCTGAAAACCCACAGATCAAATTCAGAAATCAAACACAATCATAGAAAAAGCAGATAGTGCTTCTTGGGGTTGTATCAAAAGTCAATTTATTCTCATGAGAATTGAATATCGGTATTCAATCCAGAAGAATGCTGAAGGAGATTGAATTGTGACTGTAGGCAGATGATATGGATAGAATGTTCCTGAGTAATAATTACATTCCGAATGAATTGGATAGAAACATCATTTTCGAAATTGAAGCGAAAATTGATCGGAGCGAGTGCGAGGGGCGTCAAAACGCCCGGTTGAGGGTTCGTTTTGACAAGATTTTTGCTTACTTTTCATCGATTGGAAAAGTAAGGGCCAGTCCGGCCTGAGGACAGAAAACGGATTTGAAATTGACCGTTTTAATATTGCTCCACAACTATATGAAGTGATCCGTTTTTACGATTCTAACGGCTAACCACATTGAATCTCTGACGTGATTTTAATGTGGATTTGCATCAAAATAGAACCGATATTATTCCGGAACTTTCATTTTCAAAATTCACCCCTGTAAAATCAGGCCTTCCAGATGCATGTTTTGGAAAGTGCGAAAAACCGGAGGAGAATCAAATATTTATCTTCAATCCAGAATTGCTATATAACGAAAAAGAGGCTGTCCCGATCTTTCGGGACAGCCTCTTTTTAACTGTTTGGAGTTATTGTATTGTTGTTATCTCATATCAATAACTTCAATATCTGTGTATTTTTTCTGATCAAATACAAAATCCGAATCTTTAAAAACCCCGTCAGTTTTAAACTGGTTGACTGTTAAATGGTATGAATTACCATCCTTGCCAGTAATATTGGCGTTGCGGATCATCATTTTCTGCTTGTCAATCATGACACGGATTTTTTGTACATCACCGGTTGGTTTTTGAGGAATCAGATCGATGCTGTATACCGGAATTCCTGCGTCAGTTGATTCGCCGATAAATTTGTAATTAAAACCATGTTCATAGATGGTGAAAATTTTAGATGGATCCATTAAATCATCGGTTCCTTCGTCCAGATTCGAAATACTGACTTCATTTGAATTCACCATATAAGTCCAGATCGACTTGCCATCACAAATAACCTGTAACCCCATCTGCGGAATATCTAACTTGTATTTTTTGTCCTTCAGGATAATTGTTCCGGTGCTTTTCTCCTGAATATTAGCGGCACTATTATTCATTTCGAATGAAAATGTTGCCTCAATTGAGGCATGTGATTGGGTCGTTTTAGTTACTTTTTCAAGAATTTCTTTCGCTTTTGCATCCTGCTGGGCAAATCCTGCTATTGTGAAAACCGAAAGAATTGAAATTAGAATTGTTCGCTTCATTTTTTTTTGTCTTTTATTAACTGTTTTACTTCGAGCCGTTCAATAATTGTTCCAAAGAATATTCATCCTGAATCAATACCTGACGGGCTTTGCTTCCTTCGCTTGATCCTACAATGCCTGCAGCCTCCAGTTGATCCATGATTCGACCGGCCCGGTTATATCCGATTGAGAATTTCCGCTGAATCATTGAAGTTGATCCGACTTGATTGCTAACAATCAATCGGGCAGCATCCTCAAACATTTCATCACGGTTTCCCACGTCGGCCTGAGGTGTACCTCCGCTGGCATCACCCTCATAATCCGGCAGAAGAAAAGCTGTCACATAACCTTTTTGTTCTGCGATAAACTCACAGACGCGTTCCACTTCAGGAGTATCCACAAAAGCGCACTGTACGCGGGTCATGGTACTTCCGGTTGAAACGAGCATGTCGCCTTTACCGATTAACTGATTGGCTCCCGGAGTATCCAGAATCGTCCGGGAATCAATCATTGAAGCCACTTTAAAAGCGATACGGGTTGGAAAGTTGGCTTTAATAACACCGGTAATAATATTGATGGATGGTCGCTGTGTGGCAATAATCATATGAATACCAACCGCACGGGCCAATTGTGCAATACGGGCAATTGGTAATTCGACTTCCTTTCCGGCAGTCATGATGAGATCGGCAAACTCGTCGATCACCACAACGATATAAGGTAAATACCGGTGTCCTTTTTCAGGATTCAGTCGTCGGTTGATAAATTTATTATTGTATTCGATGATATTACGTACATGAGCTTTTTTTAGCAAATCATACCGGGTATCCATTTCCATATTAACCGAATTCAGGGTGTTTTTCACTTTCTGAATGTCGGTAATGATGGCATCTTCTTCATCCGGCATTTTAGCCAGAAAATGTTTTTCGAGCGAAGAGTACAGGTTAAGCTCCACCTTTTTAGGATCGATCAGAACAAACTTTAACTGCGAAGGGTGTTTTTTGTACAGCAATGATGTGATAATCGCATTCAGCCCGACTGATTTTCCCTGGCCAGTTGCACCTGCCACTAAAATGTGGGGCATTTTGGCCAGATCGACCATGAATGTTTCATTTGCGATCGTTTTCCCGAAAGCGATCGGAAGTTCGTATGCCGATTCCTGAAATTTCTTGGAAGTAATGATCGAGCGCATCGAAACGATTTCAGGTTTCTGGTTAGGAACCTCAATACCGATGGTTCCCCTGCCCGGAATTGGGGCAATTATGCGGATTCCCAATGCTGATAAACTCAGCGCGATATCATCCTCCAGATTTTTGATTTTGGCAATCCGGATTCCGGGAGCCGGAACAATCTCGTATAGCGTAATGGTCGGCCCGATGGTTGCCCTGATTTTAGTGATTTCTATTTTGTACTGACGAAGCGTCTCAACAATCTTGTTTTTATTGGAAATCAATTCCTCGTTGCTTACTTCAGCATTGCCCGATGCATGGTCGTCAAGCAATTCAAACGAGGGATATTTATAAGCAGATAAATCAAGCGTTGGATCATAGTTTTCCATGGTTGGATAATCTCCTTCACCCGCTTCATCATTCACAATACTTTTAGTGACCTGAAGTTCCGGATCCTGAATTTTTGTTGTCTTTTTTGCGGATTCTTTGGATACATTGGTGAAAAGTTGATCCTCAACACTGAGATCCACATCCTTTTTTGAAAGTGTGTTTTCGATTTCAAAATCATCATCGATAGGCCCGTTATTCGAATCCGGGTCAAAAATGGCTTTAATCTGATTGTCTTCAGTAATAACCTTTCCAATTGATGGATTTTCATTGAGCTGTGCTATTGACTCTTCCGAAAATTCAGGCAACAATTTGGGAACTGCTTTTTCTGAAATTTCTGCTTCTTTACCTTTTCGGGCAAATACCCGGTTCAACCATGGGATAAACTGGTCGAAAGTTATGCTCAGCAATAGAAACAGGGTAAATAACAGGATTAATGCTGTTCCGATGGTTCCCAGCATGGAAGAAAGCAAACTGGAAAGAATGAAACCATACATTCCTCCGATATATAAAAAATGATCGCTGGCTGCAGCGGTTAAAATCAAGCCCAGTGCGATGGAAGTCCAAAGCATCCAAAAGAATGAAAACAGTAATGTTTTGAAGAATTTGATTCGTTTCCAGCCAAATAAATTGAGCGCAGCGACAAAAAATATGACGATAAAAAAGAAGGAAGGGAAACCAAATCCAAGATTAATGAACTGTTCGCTTAAAAAAGCTCCGCCTTTACCTGCAATGTTCTGTACATGAACCGATGGATCCATGAATTCGCCCAATGGCAGATCCAGTTTGCTTTGATCGACTGCACCTGAAAAGATATAGGCTACAAAGGCAACAGCCAGGTATCCGCTTAAGATCATTAAAAACAGACCAAAGGTATATTTGAATTGATTGCTTCTAAAAAAACGTACAATTCCCCAAGTTTTTGAAGGGTTGGGTGCCTTTACCGGTTTCTTGATTTTTTTTGCCATTCAGTTTTCTAATTCGTGCGCAAAGTTAACGATTTTTGGCTATCATATATTTCATGTGTTTATAATTTGAATTTTAATTGCCGCTGCCTGGCCTGTCCTGAAGACAGGGAGTTCGCCGCGAATCATTTGTCTCAGCACGATAAAATCCGATCAGGTTCTATTTTATTTTATTTTTTAACTATTCCTTTTCAATTTTTCAGCTGATTTTCGAACTGTTTAATAGCATCCTTTTCCAGCTCCGGATTGAGCATTAATCAGGTTTAGATTTCGTTCCTTTTTTTAAGTTTGTTCGCCATCAATTATTCATTTCTACCGATGGGAATGATTAAATTTCAAGGTAAAGTTTAGAATTAAACTTAATATACTGAAGATAACCGGACTGACCGGAAATTAACAAGCGCATTTTTGAAAAACAATTTATTCTTTTCGTGAAATCGATTTGAAGACTATTAAATCCTGATATGAAAAAAATTGCAGTTGTTGCTTTGGGAGGGAATGCTTTGTTACGGGAGACTGAAACCGGAACGATTGAACAACAGGAAGCAAATACCACAGAAACGCTTGAAAATCTAATTTTTCTGCTGAATGAAGGGTATGAGCTGGTTATCACGCATGGAAACGGACCTCAGGTTGGAAACATTTTGATGCGTAACGATGCCGGCCAGAAATTGTACGATATTGCTCCAATGCCTTTGGATGTTTGTGTTGCTGATTCGCAGGGCGGCATTGGGTATATGATTGAACGAATGTTACGAAATGTGCTGAGAAAGCACGGGATTCAGAAAAACGTAATCACGATGATTTCAATGATCCTTGTTGATCCAAATGACACTGCCTTCAGCAATCCGACCAAAGGAATCGGGAAAATATGCTCAGAGCAGGAAGCCGGAAAACTTCAGGAAGAAAAAGGATGGATTTTTAAACCTTCGACGAAAGCCCATGGAGGCTGGAGAAGGATGGTTTCGTCACCACAACCCATTGACATCATCAATTGTGACATCATTGAAAACCTCGTTTGTGCCGGTAACATTGTGATTGCGGCAGGCGGAGGCGGAATTCCGGTTTATTACGACGAGAACAATGATTTGCGTACATTGGATGCTGTTATCGACAAAGACCTGGCTTCAGCACTACTCGCTTCAAAAATTATGGCGAATGAATTTTGTATTCTGACGGATGTATCCTTTATTTACAAGGATTTTGGATTGCCGACACAGGAGAAACTTGAATTCCTGAATTATGCGGATACCGTTAAATACCTGGAAGCCGGAACTTTTGCCGAAGGAACAATGGCTCCAAAAATAAGAGCCTGCCTGTTATTTATTAAGAACGGCGGAGAGAAAAGTGTAATCACTGAAGCCAAAAAACTGGTCGATAAATCGTATGGATCTAAAATAACCATGGAATATGATTAAAGTGATCCCTTGTTAGTTGCAGTTCATCAGCTATTGCCGGTAATTCCTGAAGATGAATGACGGACAATAAACAGGATCAACCATCGAAATTAACTTAAAAACACAATCGATATTATTATGGAAATCAATTTAAAAAAAAGAAATTTTCTGAAATTGCTTGATTTTAGTACGGAAGAAATACAATATTTAATCACCCTTGCTTCGAAACTAAAAAAATCAAAATTCGTCGGACTTGAAGAACAAATGCTTTATGGGAAAAATATTGCCCTTATTTTTGAAAAAGCATCAACCCGAACACGTTGCGCCTTCGAGACTGCGGCCTTTGATCAGGGTGCTCATGTAACTTATCTGGGACCAAGCGGAACTCAAATCGGGAATAAGGAATCCATTAAAGATACCGCGAGGGTTCTGGGACGAATGTACGAAGGGATTGAATACCGTGGATTTAGTCAGAGCATCGTTGAAGAACTGGCTAAATATGCGGGTGTCCCTGTATGGAACGGTTTAACTACTGAATTTCATCCTACGCAGATTCTGGCCGATTTCATGACCATGAAAGAGCATTCGCCGAAACCACTATCTGAAATCAAATTCTGCTACCTGGGCGATGCCCGGAATAATATGGGGAATTCACTTCTGGTTGGTGCCGCCAAACTTGGAATGGACTTTCGGGCAGCTGCTCCGGCAAGTTGTCAGCCAACAGAGGATCTTCAACAGATCTGTCGGGAAATTGCAGATGAAACAGGAGCGAAACTTTTGATTACATCTGATTTGGCTGAAGCTGTTAAAGATTGTGACTTTTTGTATACCGATGTCTGGGTTTCGATGGGCGAACCTGATTCGGTCTGGGCCGAGAGAATTAAACTGCTTCTGCCATACCAGGTCAACAAGCAAGTCGTGGAACTGACCGGAAATCCAAAGGTGAAATTTTTACATTGCCTGCCTGCTTTCCATAACCGCGAAACCAAAGTCGGTGAAGAAATATTCCAGAAATTCGGATTAGACGCCTTGGAAGTTACTGATGAAGTTTTTGAGAGTGAAGCATCTATTGTTTTTGATCAGGCCGAAAACAGATTGCATACAATTAAAGCGGTAATGGTTGCTACGCTTGGATAAAAATGAATAATGAAGGCCTGATCATTCATTTCCGAATTTTATGCGCATCGGTTTCTATTTTTGTACGCGGAATTTTTTTCCCCCAGCGTACAAAAGCGAATGTCTGGTTTTGAAGCATGACCTGATGTTCGCAGAGACGCACTAAGGTGCACTTTACCCCGAATCTCCATAGGGATCACCTGACATTCCTGTTTGGCATAAAATGTTACAGAATATATAACTTTCCACATAGCCTTGTTTCCAACAAGTTTATGGTAAGCAATATCACTTTCTGCAATAGATAGAGAAAGTTACGCAACTTTAAAAAAACTCATATTAAAACTTAGATCAATGAGTAAAATATCAATAAATCCAATCAAGGCAACATGGAAAACAACTGAAGAGATTGAATTCGAGGTTATTTATGAAAACTCAAGAATTTGTAATTTTTTGAGTGTAACTGTTAATCGAATTTATGAATTGAACGACTTAGCAATTGGTCAATTCCAGTTACAGCTTTTTGAAAATGGGAATAATAAATATAAAGTTTCAATTCAAATTCAAAATATCGGGGTTTATTATATTTCTAATGTTACTGCAGAGCAATTTCCTGAGCATAAAACTATTCCGAACAGATTTGACATGCAATACCCATTGCTTTTTGATTCTTTTAATACTGACGAGTTTTTTTCACCTTATTTTATAATTACGAATGACGATTCAAACTATTCTTCAAAAGATATAAAAGAATATGCCACTAAAATATTTGAAAAAAGAGAGGAATCGCTAATACTTGGAGAACTAGACAGAAAAGAGAATAGAGTATTCGAAGCGATTGTTTTCTGCAAAGATGTGTATTTATCTAAATCAAGTAATTTCAAAACTTGCAAGATATATCCCTTTGAACGGACTTCTAATGAAAATGTCTTGACACAAATAAATCGATATCTTCAACCTAAATGGCAAAGGTTTGAAAATAAAGAAAATAGAGATGATATTTTATATTCTCCAAATCCTCAAGTTATATTAGATTTTCCGAAAGTTTATGCGAATAATCATGATGAGGCAATTGACTTTATCTTAACAGAAACAGAAACTATTTTAAGTGCATATTCAATAACAAGAAACAGTTTTGGTGAAATTTTAGGAGTTGCGATAAGAGATAAAAATTCCCTTGACCAATATTTGACAATATCACAAATGGACTACGTTGGGAATATAGCGTGTGGCGATATATTTGGAGAAAACCCATTTTTAAATAATGAAATAACTGATATTGTGCGTCAAAATAGTTTCTTGCAACTTTGTATATCCTTATATAATCAAGCAATGCTTGAATCTAATTTAGAATTTGCATTTGCAAAATATTGGTCAGTATTGGAAATGCTTTCTGAATCAAAACGATACAATGATAAGCGCTTACATAAAATAGATTTAGATGGTTCCAAATTAAAAAACAATAGTAATTCGAAACCAATTCGACCAGGAAAGAAAGATTACGTTCGAGAACTTATACGTGATTCGAAAGAACAAAATAAAAATATTGAAGATATATTCCTAAGAACGATTCCAGAGTTAAACGGAAAAATGGAAGATTTGCTTTCAATATGGTATAATCACAGGAATTGTGCAGTTCATGGTGGTGGTTGTGTGAGAAACGTATTGCCTGGCTGTAAAGAACTATGCAGCAAAATCACAAAAGTTTATGTACAAAAGCAAAAGGGAATTGAGATTCAACAAAATAGTTTACTGGCAACTATTGGCCAAACAGTTAGACAGATTATTTTATTCGAAACGACTAAAAGTGCAAAAGATAAAAATTTAGTGAATTACTCAATCCAACAAGAAATAGCTGTTGTCCGTAAGCGTAACTATCTGACAGCTAGAAACAAATAAAGACCAAATGATAAAGCAAAATATCCACAAGTCGGGTTTCGTTGCTTCGTTGACGGAAAATTAGTACTTTAAAAGCAACTCCTCGTAGTAAGTTCATTGGGGGAACTCCCGCCCTACGTGTATTTACGGAACGAAGTGATTCTGCCCGCAGAGTTAAATTTGTTTAAAAAAATCTCAAATGTGTGCGGAACTCAATTCATCATTGTAACTTGGGATTCATAAACAGAAAATTATGAGACTAATTCTTGAAAATATTAAAGAGCTTGTTCAGGTTGATTTCCAAAACAGACTTTGGGTTGCCGGGAAGTCAATGGCTGAAGTTCAGACCATTAAAAATGCATTTCTGATCATTCAGGATGAGCAGATTCGGGATTTTGGCCCGATGGAAAAGCTCAGACAATCTGATTTTGAGGCCGACGATCTGATTATGGAAATTGATTGTTCGGGGAAAATGGTTTTTCCGTCTTACTGCGATTCGCATACGCATATGGTTTTTGCAGCAACCCGCGAACTGGAGTTTGTCGACCGGATTAAAGGGAAGACCTACGAAGAAATTGCACAAAATGGTGGTGGAATATTGAACTCGGCCCGACTGCTGGAGGAAATGACTGAAGATGAATTGTATCATCAGGCGATGATCAGGTTGGAAGAAATTGCCTCAATGGGTACCGGGGCTGTCGAAATAAAAAGTGGTTACGGACTGACTACCGAGACCGAACTTAAAATGCTCCGGGTGATTCTCCGGATGAAACAACATTCACCGTTGATGATCAAATCGACTTTCCTGGCTCATGCATTTCCTTTGGAATACCGAAACAAACGCGAAGAATACCTGAATCTGCTGATCAACGAAATGATGCCCCTGATCGCTTCCGAAGAATTGGCTGATTATGTGGATGTGTTTTGCGACCGTGGATTTTTCACGATGGAGGAAACGGAGAGAATCCTGATGGCTGGCATTAAACACGGAATGCGGGGAAAAGTACATGCCAATGAACTCGCGAATTCAGGAGGTGTTCAGGTTGGTGTAAAATACAATGCAGTGTCGGTCGACCATTTGGAATATGTTGATGAAGAAGAAATCTCCGCTTTGCTGGGAAGTGAAACGATGCCTACGGTTTTACCCGGCGCCTCATTTTTCCTGAATATGAAACTGGCTCCGGTACGCAAAATGATTGATGCCGGTTTGCCTGTGGCTTTGGCTTCCGATTACAATCCGGGTTCATCACCCTCCGGAAATATGAATTTTATTCAGTCCTTGGGCTGTTTGAAATACGGCATGACTCCGGAAGAAACCATTCATGCTACGACCATTAATTCGGCTTATGCCATGGGAATCAGCGAAAGTTACGGTAGTATTGCAAAAGGGAAAGTGGCTAACCTGTTTATTACCAAAGAAATTTCGTCGTATTCAGTTGTTCCGTATTCATTTGGTTCCAACCTGATTGAAACAGTCATTCTTAATGGTGAGATACAAGGACTTGAGAGTTTCGATTCCTGAATTGCGAATGAGAACCTGCCGTAAATCTATAATCTAACATCCATATTCTGAATTCAATGAAACAATTAATCGAATGTGTTCCGAACTTTTCGGAAGGAAGAGATGAAAAAATAATCCGTCAGATTACCGATGCAATTCAATCGGTCGATGGAATCAAATTGCTGAATGTTGATCCGGGAAAGGATACCAACCGCACTGTAGTCACTTTTGTGGGCGAGCCAGAGCAAGTGATTGAGGCGGCTTTTCGTGGTGCTCAAACGGCCGCTCAACTCATTGACATGAGCAAACACAAAGGTGAACATCCGCGTTTTGGGGCAACCGATGTTTGTCCGCTGGTTCCAATTGCCAATATCACGATGGAAGAAACCGTTGTTTATGCCCGAAAACTGGCCAAACGAATGGGAGAAGAGCTTGGCTTTTCGGTGTATTGTTACGAGTTTGCTGCTGCAAATGAAGCTCGTCAAAGTCTGGCCAGCTGCCGGGCCGGAGAATACGAAGGACTGAAAGATAAACTGGCCAGGCCCGAATGGAAACCTGATTTTGGACCGGATGTGCTGAATGAAAAATCAGGAGCAACAGCTGTTGGAGCCCGTAATTTTTTAATTGCCTATAACGTAAACCTGAATACAACCTCGGTTCGCCGGGCCAATGCCATTGCTTTTGATGTGCGTGAAGCCGGGCGCGTGGTTCGTGAAGGCGATTCGATGACCGGAAAGATTTTGATCGACGAAAACGGTGAACCTTTACGTATCCCCGGAACACTCCAAAAAGTACGCGCCATTGGCTGGTTTATTCAGGAATACGGCGTGGCACAAATTTCCATGAACCTGACCGATATTACGGTAACTTCCATGCATCAGGCTTTCGACGAAGTGGTTGAACGCGCCCATGAACGGGGAATCCGCGTGACTGGTTCGGAGCTTATCGGTGTTATTCCCTTACAGGCCATGCTCGATGCCGGTACTTATTTTCTCCGGAAGCAACAACGTTCTGTGGGCATACCTGATCACGAAATAATCAAGATTGCGGTTAAATCACTCGGTTTGGACGAGCTGGCACCATTCGATCCCCAAAAACGAATCATCGAATACCTGATTGAGAATCATGAAAATAAACTGGTTAACCTGAGTTTATCCGGATTCTCCAATGAAACCTTATCCGAATCACCCGCTCCGGGCGGCGGTTCCGTTTCGGCTTATGTGGGTGCACTTGGCGCTGCCTTGGGTTCGATGGGCGCTAATCTTTCGGCTCACAAACGTGGTTGGGACGATCGCTGGGAAGAATTCTCCGTTTGGGCTGAAAAAGGCAAACGGTCACACGATCGTTTGCTGAAACTGGTTGATGAAGATACCGCTGCTTTTAATGCGATTATGGATGCTTTTAGCTTACCTAAAAATAACGATCAGCAGAAAACTAGTCGTTCGGCGGCCATCCAGGCTGCCACCAGGCACGCTATTGAAGTTCCGTTCGAGGTGATGCAGACTGCATTTCAGTCGCTCGAAGTCATTCAGGCCATGGCCGAAACCGGCAACCCGAATTCATTGTCGGATGCCGGAGTTGGTGCTTTGTGTGCCCGCACTGCGGTTTACGGAGCTTATCTCAATGTTCGGATCAATGCCGGCGGTTTGGCCGATAAAACTTTTGCTGAAGATATTCTTGCACGATCCGCCAAACTCCTTCAGAAAGCAAACGAAAAGGAAGCCGAAATCCTGAAGTTGGTCGAATCAAAAATATAATGCCGGAAGTTATTTAAGTTATGAGAACTATTAAATGTCGTATTTTAGTTTTGACAATGTGTCCTTTCAGGCGAGATGCATGTAATTGATTTCACCACAGATTTCTCAGATAAACACAGATTTAAAAGCTATTTTATATCTTAAACTGTGGGTCATTATATCAGTAATAAGAATGATATAATTTCGCATATAATAATGGCCAAATATCCTGACTCACCCCGTCGCATCTGCGATGCTCTGCTCCTCTCTAAGCGTAGAGAGGGGGGAAGACCAAGACTTCGGTCTTTGGGGTGAGTGAAATATATAACACGAAAATAAATTGGTTTAATTACTTATTCTTTGATGACGACCAGTGAATCGGTATATTTGAATGATTTGTTCTGGGTTCTTTTTTTAGATCATTCACCATCCAACCACTTATTCTATGAACCGTTCCGTTTGTTTCACCCTGACAATTGTTTTATGTTATTTTTTTATTTCCTGCAGTAACGGGAATAAGAAGTCTGTCTCTGATCCTGCTGCCTATACCGAATATATCTCAGCCTATACTTCCGGAGTGATCAGAATCAACGACGACATTCGTATCGATTTGAATTCAATTTCGAAAGAGGTAAATCCGGAACAACTTCCGTCTGATTTGTTTCAGCTGGATCCATCAGTTCCCGGAAAAACAATCCTTTCAAATGGACATACCTTAATTTTTCATCCGGACAAGCCGCTTCGTTCCGGAGAAAATTACGACGTAACTTTTAACTTAGGCTTAGTTTTGGCTGTTCCTGAAGCCCTGAAACAGTTTGCTTTCCGGATAAAAACAATCGATGCTGATTATTCTATTGAGCCTGTCGGAATCCGAAGCTTCAGAACAAATGGAAAAGTTGAACTGGAAATTACTGGTTCTTTAATTACAAGTGATCTGTTTCCATCCGAAAAGGTGGAAAAGATTATTCAGTGTGAACAGGATGGTTCAGAACTTCCGGTCCGGTGGGAACATTCAGGAAACGGGACGCTGCATCAGTTTGTGATTCTGGATGTGAAAAGAACGGAAAACCCTGGAAAAGTGAGTATGAGTTGGAATGGAGATCCAATTGAATCCGACCGGAAAGGGAATCAGGATGTGGTTATCCCTGCTACAGGCGATTTCAGTTTGCTTGGCAGTACTGTCATTTCAGGAACAAGTCCTTACATCGAACTTTCCTTTTCCGATCCATTGGATCCGGATCAGGAAACTGAAGGATTATTTATGATGCAAAATATTGATTTTGAGGTGTCAGTTGATGATAACCGAATTAAACTTATTCCACGGCAGGAAGTTATAGGTGAGCAAAAACTGGAGATTTTTAGTGGTTTGAAAAATTACGCAGGCGTTCAATTGGGAATCAACGAAGTTGTCAGCTTGTCGCTTCAACCTGAAAAACCAGCTATCCGTTTTATAGGTAAAGGCAATATTGTTCCTGAAACGGATGGCCTGGTCGTCCCTTTTGAAGCGGTAAATCTCAGTGCTGTTGGAATCCGGATCGTCAAAATATTCTCGGGCAATTACCATCAGTTTTTTCAGGTCAATAATCTCGATGAATACAATTCGCTGAAGAATGTAGGCCGTCCGGTTTATCGTGGAGTACTTCCTTTGAGCGGAATACATGCTGTTGTTTTGAATAAGTGGAGCGCTTATAGTTTGAAAATTAATGATTTAATCAAAGTAGAGCCGGGGGCGATTTATCAGGTTCAGCTTTCTATGCGTCCCGAATTTTCGCTTTACCCATGCAGCGAAGATGCTCAAATTAAGAGTGTCAAACGAAAATCGGAAACCGCGGATGATGAAAAATGGCTCACTGAGTCTTATATCGATGAAGATGAACGATGGAATGAATATGAAGGTAACAGGTATGACTGGCAGAACAGAAATAATCCATGTTATCTTTCTTATTTTATTGAAAACAGAAACACTACAAAAAATGTGATTGCTTCGAATATTGGTTTACTGGCCAAACGAGGTATGGATAATCAGTTACTTGTTGTAGCAACCAATCTGTTAAATGCTCAACCACAAAAAGGAACAGAGATTACTGTTTTTGATTATCAGGCGCAGATTATTACCAACGGGCAAACAGGAGACGATGGTATGCTTCTGCTCACCCTCGACCGGACTCCTTTTCTGATCGTTGCAAAAAGCGGGAATGATGTTGGTTATCTGAAAATCAGCGATGAGGCTTCGTTGCAACTCAGCCGCTTTGACGTAGGGGGTGATGAAGTTCAGAAAGGGTTAAAGGGTTTCCTTTATGGAGAACGCGGAGTATGGCGCCCTGGTGATTCGTTGTTTGTTTCTTTAATTATTCAGGACAAAATCCATAAACTGGCACCGGATCATCCTGTTATTTTCGAGTTGTATACACCAACTGATCAGCTCAATCAAAAGATTGTTTTACCCTTGAAGGGGAATATTACCACTTTTAAAACGGTAACGAAAGCTGATTCACCTACCGGAAACTGGCGTTTGGTGGCCCGGGTAGGCGGTGCAGAGTTTTCCAAACGAATCCGGATTGAGACCGTGAAGCCCAACCGGCTTAAAATCCTCTTTACAACTTCAGCCGAACAACTTCAGGCGGGAACAGAGACTCAGACGGCTAGCCTGAATGCCAAATGGCTTCAGGGTTCACCGGCCGGAAGTCTGAAGGCAAAAGTGGAGATGGTGCTTAAAAAAGGAAAGACTGTGTTCCCTAAGTTTATGAATTATTCTTTTGACAATCAGATCGTAAAATTTGAATCAGCAGATCGGACTGTTTTCGACGGTCAATTAAACGAAAAGGGAGATGTTAGTTTTCCGCTTAATTTGGGAGCGCTGTCGAATGCCCCGGGTAAGCTGGAAGCTGTTTTTACCACCCGTGTGTTTGAGTCCGGAGGAGATTTTAGTATTTCTCAGTTCAGTAAACCGGTATCTCCGTTCGGGAAATACGTCGGTATCAGGTTTCCTGACGAAGATCCGGCCCGGTCAATGCTTTCATCCGGAAAAGTCAACGAGATGGAACTTGTGGTGGTTAATCCCGATGGTAATCTGACTGAATCACCAATTGAGATTTTAGCTTATAAAATAGATTGGCGCTGGTGGTGGGATGCCTCGGATGATTATCTGGGTAATTATGTGACTCAGGAACAATATAAACCTTTTCTCACCCGGAAGCTCACTACCTCGGGAGGTAAAGCGATTTTAAAATTCAATGTGCCGAACGAAGAATGGGGCCGTTATCTTTTTATTGCCAAACTACCTGACGGACATAGTGTTTCTCAGACGGTTTACCTGGATTGGCCATACGGCAGTGCTTCCAGTCAGCAGAGCGGTGGTGCCACCATGCTGAGTTTTTCGGCCGATAAAGAAAAATACAAGGTTGGAGAGCCGATTTCTGTCAGTTTTCCCAGTTCGGCCGATGGCAAAGCATTGGTCACCATTGAAAATGGTTCTTCTGTTCTGGATAAATTCTGGATTGATACAAAAGCAGGACAAACCCAGGTGAGTTTCAAGGCTAAACCTGAAATGGCGCCGAATATTTACCTGTATATTACCTATCTTCAACCTCACGGGCAAACGGTTAACGATCGTCCGATACGTCTTTACGGCGTAATATCTGTTAATGTTGAGAATCCTGAAACCCATCTGATCCCGGAAATAAAGGCTCCGGAAGAGCTTCGGTCTCAACAACCATTTACGGTTGAGGTGAGTGAAAAAAATGGTGTGCCCATGAATTATACCCTTGCGATTGTGGATGAGGGATTGCTCGATTTAACCGGCTACAAGACTCCAGATCCGTGGAATATTTTCTTTGCCAGAGAGGCTTTGGGCGTAAAGACCTGGGATCTTTACGATTATGTGCTTGGCGCCTATGGTGGAACATTGGAGAAACTTTTTGCCGTCGGTGGAAGTGATCAGTTGCCCGATCCTTCGAAACAAAAAGCTCAGCGATTTAAACCTGTTGTCCGTTTTCTTGGACCTTTCAAGCTTGGGCAAAACGGGAAGCAAAAACACACCCTTATTTTGCCTCAATATACCGGTTCCGTACGTTTTATGGTTGTGGCAGCTTCCAACAATGCTTTCGGTTCAGCCGAAGAGGCAGTGCCTGTCCGCGATCCGCTGATGATACTGGCAACTGTTCCACGCGTTATCGGAATCAACGAACTGATTGAACTTCCGGTGAGTGTTTTTGCCCAGAAATCTTCCATTAAGAATGTGGAGGTTTCTGTCAGTCTGAATTCACTGCTTTCGCTCAATGGAAATACGAAACTAACGGTTCCCTTTGCTGAGGTTGGGGAAAAGGATGTTCATTTTAGTCTTCGGTCGGGGATGACAACGGGAAAAGCGGTGATCGAAGTCACTGCGCGCTCCGGAAACGAAAAGGCAGTTTACAGTGTTGAAGTCGACGTTCGGAATCCAAATCCAATGATAGTGACCAGCCAGACGGATTTGATTAAAGCATCGCAAAGCAGGGAGTTTTCACTTCAGGAAATAGGAGCTCCCGGAACTGGATCAACCACCGTTGAAATATCGTCTTCACCTCCGATGAATCTGGGGAAACGCCTCGATTATCTGATCAACTATCCGCATGGCTGTATTGAGCAAGCCGTCTCGGCTGCATTTTCGCAACTGTTCATTAGTCAGTTTGTAAATCTGGATTCCGGAAGAAAAGCTAAAACAGAGTCGAATATCAGGGCAGGACTGGATCAGCTTCGTAAATTCCAGTTGGCTGACGGTAGTTTTACCTATTGGCCGGGAAGTAAGTATCCTTCTTTGTGGGGAACTTCCTGGGCGGGAAACTTTATGATTGAGGCGGAAGCTCTTGGATTTGTGATTCCCGGAGAGCTGAAAAAGCGATGGATCAGTTATCAGAAAAATGCGGCGAATGCCTGGCGTAAGGAATTAACTGACCGGGGAATGATTCTCGATCAGGCTTATAGGCTCTATACGCTGGCCTTAGCGAATACTCCTGCTATAGGAGCAATGAACCGCCTTCGCGAAACACCCAACTTGCCGTTGGCCGCCCGTTGGAAACTGGCAGCGGCTTATGTTTTGGCTTCGAGGCCCGAAGTGGCGGAACAACTGGTTGATATGACCAGGCTTGAACCGTCTGAATATCAGAATGAAGGTGTTACATTCGGCTCTTCGCTGCGCGATCGTGCCATCCTGCTCGAAACCTTGACCTTAATGAAAAAGAAGACTTTCGCGTATCCGGTGGCAAAAGATATTTCGGCAGCACTTTGCAGCGACCAGTGGATGAGCACACAAACTACGGCAAATTGTTTGCTGGCCATGTCGAGGTTTACAGGGAAGAACAATAATCCGGATGAAAAATTAAAATTTAAGCTTACGGTTAACGGAAAATCGGAAGAGCTTAGCAGCGATAAAACTACATTTACCCGTGAACTTCCGGCGTTTGATGGGAAATTACCGGTCAAAATCAGTAGCCTTACCGGATCTGATTTATACGTGACAATTGTACAGAAAGGTATTCCTCTTCATGTGGATATTCCAGCCAGACAAAACGGGTTAAAACTTGATGTGGCCTATGTTGCTTCCGATGGAAAGCCGCTTGACATTGCCAATATTCCGAAAGGTTCCGATTTTACGGTCGTTGTGAGAGTTAAAAATACAGGTTTTACAGAGGTCGATAATCTGGCATTGACGCAGGTTTTCCCATCGGGATGGGAGATTATCAATGAAAGGTTATTTGGTGGCGAGACTGGATCTTCGTTTGATTACCGTGATATCCGGGACGATCGTGTACTTACTTATTTTAACCTGAAACTGAATGAACAAAAGGAGTTCAAAGTGAAACTGAATGCCAGTTATTCTGGTTCATACTTTTTACCTCCGGTTCAGTGTGAAGCCATGTACAATAATGTCGTTTCGGCTAATAATTCAGGAATGAAAGTGGTGGTTGGAAAATAGGATTTTTTGAATTGGAGTCTGATATATTATGCGTTAATATCCTGAAATAAATTCAGGATGACGGGATCAATGACTTTTGACACAAGTCCATTAAGAGTCCCTCAGTATTGAGATACAGCTCCGAAACGAATAATGGGGAGATATTTGGGAAATAATAGTCTTGGCTAAAGCCAATATTGTACAATTCATTTTTCAACGGCATAAATGCCGTTGCTATTTATAAAAGTCAACAGGTGGATATATTTTGGTTTAGTTTCTTTTCATCGGGTTATGAATAGCTCCGGGCTAAAGCCCGGAGAAAAGAAGTAGGAGAAAAGCCGTCCGCGAGAAAGAGTTTTTCAAGGCATAAATCTTCTTTCGGACGAAACAGAAACGACCTCAAAATGTAGTGAAACAAAAGAAGGAATAAAATTGGCTTTAGCCAAAACCGAATATTGTAAATGAAACAGATAACTGCAAAGAACCTTTTAAATCTAATCCGAAGGCATAAAATAATAACTGGTTTAGCCGTATTGTTTTTTCTGTTTCTCCTTGTTCCTGTTATCCACTTCAATGTACCTTACAGCACAGTCGTTGAGGCTGCCGATGGATCTCTTCTTGGTGCAAAACTGGCGGCTGACGGTCAATGGCGGTTTCCGGTTCAGGATACACTTCCGGAAAAATTCAAAAGATGCATCATCCGTTTTGAGGACCGGAAGTTCTATTTTCATCCGGGGATCAATCCAATTGCCATAGTAAGGGCTATTGGTCAAAATATAAGGGCACGGAAGATCATCAGCGGGGCAAGTACCTTATCGATGCAGGTGGTGAGGCTTTCAAGAACAGGGGAAAGACGAACTTTTTGGGAGAAATTTCTCGAAATGATCCTGACATTTCGCCTGGAGTCGGTTTGGTCAAAGGATGAAATCCTTGCACTTTATGCCGCACATGCTCCTTTCGGTGGAAATGTTGTCGGTTTGGAGGCCGCTGCCTGGCGCTATTTCGGATGTTCTGCCGATCAGCTTTCGTGGGGCGAATCGGCCGGGCTTGCGGTTCTGCCGAATGCTCCGTCTCAGATTTTCCCGGGTAAAAATACAGAACAGTTCAAAAGGAAACGGGACCGGTTATTGCGTCATCTGTTAACCGATCATACGATCGATTCAGTCACCTATGAGCTGGCTGTTTCGGAACCTTTACCAGGCAAACCCGAACCCTTGCCCGATCTCGCCCATCATCTGTTGAATAAATGCTCTTCTCCGGCGAACCAAACCATTGTCAAAACGACAATCAACCGGGTTTTGCAGCTTTCTGCCCAGCGGATTATCGATCAGCAATTGCCTCAGTTAAAAGGAAACCATATCTACAATGCGGCTTGTTTGGTGGCTGAAGTTAAAACCGGAAAAATTATCGCCTACATTGGCAACGCCGACTGGACTGATCCGCATGGTGGTGCTGTTGATGTGATTGATGCACGCCGGAGTACCGGAAGTATTCTGAAACCATTTCTGTTTGCAGCCATGCTCGATGCCGGTAAGATGATGCCCGATGCCCTGGTACCCGATTTGCCGCTCTATTTCTCCGGATATGCACCGCAAAACTACGATCTTCAGTTTCGCGGAGCAGTTCCTGCTTCCGAAGCTTTAATCCGTTCGCTGAATGTTCCTGCCGTATTCATGCTGAAAAACTATACTCCGGTCAGGTTTCTGGATATTCTGAAGCGAGTCGGTTTAACTACTTTTAATAAAGATGCAGGCTATTATGGATTATCGCTGATACTCGGCGGGGGAGAGGCAACTCTCATGGAACTGGTATCCGCTTACGGTTCGATGGCACGGGTTTTAAACCGTTTTACCCGAAGTGGAAAATACGATTCAGGCGATTATCACCTGGTCAATTTTCTTTCTTCCGTACCTGAATCCAAATTATCCGATGGAAAATTCGTTTTTCGGGCAGCATCGATCTGGCAAACACTGAATACCCTAACTGAATTAAACAGGCCGGTGGAAGAGGCTGGATGGCAGCAACTCTCATCATCCGGAAGGCTGGCATGGAAAACCGGTACCAGTTACGGCTTTCGCGATGCCTGGGCTATTGGAGTTAATCCTGAATATGTGATTGGTGTTTGGGTTGGAAATGCCAGTGGAGAAGGTCGTCCGGGATTGACCGGTGGTCAGGCTGCTGCTCCGATTCTGTTCGAACTCAGCTCGCTGCTTGGTTCCGGTTCCTGGTTCGAAAAGCCTCTCTCCGGAATGATGCCTGTTGAAGTATGCCTGAAAAGTGGTTACAGGGCTTCGGTCAATTGTAACGAAACGGATACCGTGATGGTTCCTGAATCCTGTTTGAACAGCCCGGCATGTCCCTATCATCAGAAAGTACACCTCGATACTCATCGTCAATACCTGGTCAATGCGGAATGTTATCCACAGGATCAGATTGTCAACGAAAACTGGTTTATCCTTCCTCCCGCCATGGAATACTATTACCTGAAGTATCACCCCGCTTACCGGACTTTACCTCCCTGGTTACCCGGATCGATTCAGGCGAACGATATACCGATGGTTGAACTGATTTATCCGGACGACCGCCTGATGGTTTATCTCCCCCGAAATAATGCGGGGCAAAAAGGACAGGTGATCTTTCAGGCTGCACACCGAAGAACAGATGCGACTATCTTTTGGCACCTCGACAATGTTTTTCTGGGAAGTACACGCGGGATGCATCAAATGACCGCTTCTCCTGCGCCCGGGAATCACAAACTGGTGATTGTTGATGAACTCGGAAATAGCAGTTCCCGTTATTTCAAAGTAGTCAAATAAGCAACCGAAGTAGCTTTTGAATACTCCTGTCGGACCTACTTGCTGCATTGTTCCGGGTGCACCACTCTTCCGTATTCCATTTTATGTGTTAGTTTTGCTGCAAAATAAACTGATACTGAAATGAGTGTAGAAAAGGAAATTCAGGCACGCAGCGGCTCGAAATGCGAATTTTGTGGTGCAACTGATGATTTGAAAGTCTATGAGGTGCCACCAACGTCGAATGGAAGAGCCGACGAATGTGTGCTTGTTTGTGAAACTTGCCTGGAGCAGCTTGAAAATCCGGAAAAGATGGATGCGAATCACTGGCGCTGTTTAAACGACAGTATGTGGAGTACAGTTCCTGCTGTTCAGGTAATGGCATGGCGCATGCTTCATCGGTTAAGTGCTGAAGGCTGGTCGCACGACTTGCTGGATATGCTTTACCTGGATGAAGAAACGCTGGCTTGGGCACAGGCTACCGGAGAAGGAGTTTCACAGGATGATGAAGTCAAGCACATCGATAGCAACGGAGTCATTCTTCTGCAAGGCGATACCGTTGTACTGATCAAAGACCTGGATGTAAGAGGAGCCGGTTTTACCGCCAAGCGCGGAACAGCAGTTCGCGGAATTTCGCTGGTTGCTGATAATCCGGAGCAAATAGAAGGTAAGGTGAATGGTCAGCAGCTTGTGCTTTTGACCAAGTTTGTGAAAAAATCGAGCTAAGCGAATCGATACAGATAGTTATTCTGAATAAGGGTTTCACCTCAGGTGAAATCCTTATTTGCTTTAAATCCGTTCTTTAATCGTTTCCCAATTGTGCGTGCTGAAAAAACTTTCAGGAATAAAACCTGCCATCTTTTTCAGAAAAGAATACGGCATAGCGAATGACAGCAAATCGTTTGGCATCCGGGTGCGGGCAGCAATATCGAAAAGACCTGTTACCGCTTTTTGTTCGTTATTTCGGGCCAGTTTGAGCGGAAGAGTAACCAATGCCATACATGCCGAAGCAAAAGGCGAAATCACCCGATCCATGCTACTTGGAGAATCAAAATGAGCAAGAAATACAAGCGCGCTTAGCTGGTCGGCATTGACAAAAAATAAAACAGATTCGGGTTCTTCGTTTTCATTGAAGTCTTCAAGGGGTTTGATTACTAAATAATGTTTCGTCGGTTTTACCGGATGAATATTCTCAATCATGGTTTTTGCCAGACCCGGACTTTGAATAAATCGTTCACAAGGCCTCCAGAAATCGTCTTTGTTCGAAAGAAAATATTCAATTCCTTCGAAAATGGTATCCTGAAATCCCAGGTAAAATGCGGAACATGGCCAGCCTGTGGATTCTTCAGCAAAGACTACGGGGATTCCACCTGATGCTTTCAGGATAAGCGGTACAATGCATCCATTTCCTTTTTTCTTCAGTTCAAGAGCAGCTTCTGGCTTTTCGTCACTAAAATAAACGCCACAGGGTTTGTATTTTTTTAGTTTCAGTGCCTGGCTGAAGATCTCTGCAATTTCATTTGCTTTCATAAGTTAGGTTTCGTGTCAGAAACCAAAAGTCCTAAAAAAAATGCAACTAATCTAACGAAGTATGAAATTCAATGCAAATGAGGGCTTCACTTCAAGAGAAACCCTCAGTCCATTCGAATTTCCGGCGTGCAACAATAGGCAGGTCAGGAGTGTTTCGATCAGTTTCCTGCGAACAGTTAACCATTGGTGCTAAATGACTTCAATGATCAGTTCACGCGATTGCAATCCGTTGATTCCGGAGATAAAGGCTTGCAGATAGGCCGATTTGCTGTGCAACGTCATCGCTGCTTCATCCCGATATTCCTCTATAAATACAAATTCATTTTTGTTTTCGACATCCTGAAAAAGCTTGTAAAACAAACAGCCTTCTTCCAGGCGTGTTTCTGCAACCAGTTTTGCTGCCAATGCTTTAAATGTCTCTACCGATTCGTCGTTGATAAAAAAACGGGCAATAATTTTCTTTTTCATGTTGATTTGTTTTTATTTTATGCTTGAAATTGATTTGATTCTTTGTTTCCCCCTGGTTTCGGTGCTTCGTGTCTTGTTTTTTTATCCAATATTTACACGAAACATATATCCCACAAGCGCAGTTAAGCCCATGGCGACCGTACCCCAGAAGGTAATTCTAATTATTGCTTTTCCTACTCCTGAACCTCCTGTTTTAGCAGCCGTTGCGCCTAAAATAATAAGAAAGAAAATAGCAAAACCATAGAGATAATATTCAATACTTTTAAACGGCAAAAAGAGAGCTACCAGAAGCGGAAGTATTCCACCAACAGAAAAGGCTAAACCGGAAGCAAAAGCTGCTTGTATCGGGTTCGCTTTACTTATTTCATTTAGCCCCAGTTCATCTCTGATGTGAGCTCCTAATGCATCGGTTTCCGATAATTCTTTTGCAACTGTTAATGCCGTTTCTTTTTTAAGTCCTCTTTTTTCATAAATTTCCGCTAATCGCTGTAATTCTATTTCGGGCATATCAAATAATTCTTGTTTTTCCCGTTCAATATCAGCTTTTTCAACATCCGTTTGTGAACTTACCGAAACGTATTCACCTGCTGCCATTGATAAAGCACCAGCCACCAATCCAGCTACAGTTGCCAACAGAATAGATTCTCTGGTAGTACTCGCAGCTGCAATTCCTATCGCAAGACTCGATGTTGATAGAATTCCATCATTTGCACCGAGAACGGCTGCTCTCAGCCAATTACTTCTGTGTATATAATGATTGGCTAAATAGTCATTTGTATTATCCTTCATTTTGAATTGTTAATTGTTCCATATCATCTTATCAAATGGGAACATTGTTATTTCTTAGTTTCTAATGAATCTAACTTTTCCTTTATTTCCTTGAGCTGATCTAGCATCTCCATCATTACTGGATTTGATTTAGATAGATTTCTGAGTTCTTCCCGACACTGCCCCTCGTTTGCAACGAGGAGTAAATGGTACTGAGTTTAAAACTTCCTAAAAACTTCACCTATTACGCGTCGCAGACGCAAAACCAATATCCCCTCGTTCCCGCTATCGCTCAAACGAGTCCCTATGTTTGTAATATGCGTTTTTAATAGAGTAGCATAAGTCCAAAGAGTATTATTTTTGATTATCTACTTAATCAATAAAACTCAAAGACTTATGCAAACACAAAAGACGGGATTA
>Ga0209386_1000244_pt1 | contig 27949 bp, 15 predicted proteins | sample NGEPertwo_FD_184510 | JGI IMG/M metagenome (GOLD analysis project Ga0209386, IMG submission 184510) | Arctic peat soil microbial communities from the Barrow Environmental Observatory site, Barrow, Alaska, USA - NGEE Permafrost154B-two... | ecosystem: Environmental > Terrestrial > Soil > Wetlands...
GAAGGGACATTTTATATCCTCCAATCTTTTTAGCAATAGCTGCGTGTAAAGAAAATTCCTTGGCAAATTTCTCCACATTTCCTATATATTCTATCCCTTTTTGCCAATCCCCCAAGAAATGAAGGGCAATATTTTGAAAATCCACTCCCCTTCTTCGCAATTCTAATACAATAAACAAATGTGCCAAAGGAGATGTAACTGTGGGAGTTTCATCTACAGAAATTTCTAAATCAAATTTTCCCTTTTTGTAATCTTTTAAAAATTCGTAACATTCCACCACATGGTCTAAGGCTTCGGAATAAGTTAGTATAATTTTTCTTAATGATTTCTCATCAAATATTAACTCTTGCTCACTGACTTTAAACTTTTTATTTAAATATAAATTTTCTATTTCTTTATTTTTAGGAATTTGATTATAAAATTTATTTAATTCTTGTTCGCTTGATTCCTCTATATCCTTCCTAATAAAATCAGAGGGATCTAAAGTAAACATGGTGAAGCCGCAATCTGCTGCTTCTTTTAATTCCTTAATTTTTTTTACATGATCTGCATCTGCCCCAAAAGGACCTTCATATCCGGCTTCAAAACATCCCCAGATTGCATCATCTAAAACTTTCTGCCAATTTCTCTCAGTTCGAGCCATCTCTCTAACCGACTGCTGAGCTAAAACAGGAAAAATATTTTTACCTTTAAAGGCCTGAAGATGAGCCGGTGTAGCTATCCCCAAACGGTCCCCGGTACCAAAAGATGGTTTAAGACCACAAAAAGAAGGATTGAGGTGAGGAAATATTTCTCTTAATAGAGAAAGATTGTGATGATTTAAATAACATATCTTAGCCAATAATTCTTCTTTCCCTATTTTTTTCTCTTCTAATATAGGGCTTTCAAATTTCTCCACCATCTCATGCTTACCAACTACAGCTAAATATTTTCTCTGATTATCCTTAACCAGGAAAAAATAATTATCACTCTCTGATTTTATAGAAAATATATAAACCTTATATTTATCACCATAATACTTATCAAATAATTGCAAAACTTCTTGTTTGTTCATTAATTTCTCCTTTTAAATTAAATAATCTCACCTGATTTTTATACATCAAAGCTTTTAACGTTCTCACTCCACCATTGTAGGTTATTTGCCCACTCGAAACAAGATTTCCTACAACTTTGCATATTATTCTGTCAAAAACTTCAAATCTACTTCCTTCAGATAAAATTTTCCTGCCATCACAGACCGGTCCCCCACTTGAAGTAAGAAGAGAGGATCCGGCAGTATGAAGCAGATATTGTTCCATTATGTAAGGACTATCATTATGCCACCAGGGAAATCCAGAGTGTACATTAGGAAAGGCTCTTTCCAACATTAAATTAGCATGGGCAAATACTTGGTTCATAGGGTACAATATTAAATGTCCTTGATTCTCACCTTCTCCACTAAAAAATCTCGTTAACAAAGGTTGTAAGTTTTCAATAATATTTACATTTTCTGCTGAAACATCGCCTCCTACATCAGTTCCCCAATTTTTAAATAAATATTCATTTGCATTTCTAATTGCTCCATAATGGATTTGGGTAACCATACCTTTTTCTTGATTCATAGCACAGAATTGATGCATCATATAAGAAATAAATTCTTTTGCTTCAATAGATCTAAGATTAAATTTCACTTCTTTATTATAGGCTTGTTGGAAAATTTGCTCAGCTCTTTTTTGACTAATTTTTAAACCATAAGGTTCTAATAAACCATGGTCACTTGCCTTTGCTCCTCTTCCAGCAAAATAAGTATGTCTTATCCTTAAAGTTTCAACTAACCCCTTAAGAGTGGTATTCTGCCCGGTTAGTTGACAAATTTTTTCTACATTAAACTTCCAATTATTATCAAATAAATTACAATAAGCATCCGGTCGAAAAGTAGGTAAAAAAGTTATACCTTCTATATTATTGGCAATTTTGTGATAGGCTAAATCATCTGCAGGATCATCAGTAGTAAAAATAATTCTTGCCTGGATTCTCTTTAATATAGACTGAGGCAACATGTCTTTTTGCTTTAAACGATCATTCGCTTTTTTCCATATTCTATCTGCAGTATCTGCACTCAATAATTCCTCGATTCCAAACATCCTCTTTAAATCCAAATGCATCCATTGATGAACATGATTGCCCTCAAGATAAGGAAAAACCTTGCATAAGGCTACCCATTTATCATGATCTGAAATCTGAGGATCTCTGGCTAAAGCCTGAGAGAAACCGGGAAGCTTTGCAGCCAATTGAATAATATAATGATCGCAATTTTTATATTCTTCTCTTGTCTCAAGAACCTCAGCCCTCCAAATATTAGGATAAGACTTATTTTCTACAATTTGTCTTAAATTATGATGTGTGTGAGTATCAATAATCCCCACTTCTTTTCTTAGGGGAACTGCAACATCATGGTAGAGTTTTACCCCTTCAGCTGTATCCAATAACCAATTTATCCCTAAATATTTTTCTTTCATCTTTTTCCCCAATTAATCTGATATTTTTGAAATATGACTGAAGTTTTGTAAATACGAATCTCTTTAATATTTTTCTTCTCGTCCCATTATAACCAAATATTAATAAAAATATTTTGCGGTTTTTTAAAGAAAATAATATATCTATTACTTAATAAAATCTAAATGGGAAGATGTAATCACTCTGGTAATTTTAAACATTTCTTTCAATACTAAGACAGCTGCCCCTATAACGGTACAATCTTTTCCTAAACTTACCGGTATAATTTTAGCAACTTCAGCAGAAACAGAAAAGGCTCTTTTTTGTACTGCCTTTTTCAAAGGTTCAAAAATAAGATCTCCAGCTCGGGCTACTCCACCTCCCATAATTACTAACTCAGGATTAAAAAGATTAATAATATTAGCCACCCCGGTACCTAAGTATTCTCCCGTTTCCTCCATAATATTTAGTCCTAATCTATCCCCTTGATTAGCTGCTGTAGCTACAATTTCCGCACTAATTTGATTCAAATCATAATTTACTAATTCAGAAATTAATGATTTCTCACCTTCTTTGATTGTTTTAATTGCTCTTTTTGCTATGGCTGGACCTGAGGCCATGACTTCAAGACATCCATTATTACCACAACTGCACTTCGGACCATTATAATCAACAGTAGTATGCCCAATCTCTCCGGTGCAGTTACTTTCTCCATGGAAAAGTTCTCCATTAATAACTACTCCAGCTCCAATTCCCATCCCCACATTAATAAAAACAAAATTTTTTACCCCCTGTCCTTTTCCAAACTCAGATTCAGCTAAAGCCATGGCATTAACATTATTATCGACAAAAACAGGAATGTGGAATTCTTTTTTTAACATGTCCCTTAAGGGAGTATCTTTCCATCCAAAATTTGGGGTAATGAGCATCGTACCTTTTTTGTCTATTAAACCTGGAGCTGCTACTCCGATGCCAGCTATCTTTTTCCATTGTATTTTAGAATCTTTAACAATATTATGGATATTAGCTATTAGTTTTTCTATAATCTTATCTTTATCTTGGTGACAATTAGTAGGATATTCAATTCTTTTCTCAATCTTGCCTAACAAATCAGTAATAACAATTGTAGTGTGGAGAGTCCCTAAATCAATCCCTATCGAGTAGTAGGCTTTGGAATTCAATTCAAGTAAAATAGCTTTCCGTCCCACCCCTGAGGAAGTTAATCCAATTTCTTTTATTAAGTCTTTTTTTATTAAATACTCAACGATGTTGGATACAGTGGAACGAGTAAGTTTAGTTATTTTGGAAATATCTGCGCGGGAAATAGGGCCTTTATCTTTGATCAAATTTAAAATGAGGGAACGGTTTATTTTTTGAACTAATCTAAGATTTCCTGTTTTGGTATACAATATTTTTAATTTATCCTTCTTTGTAAATATATAAAAACGCTATAAAATAACTAAAATTAGTTTTAAAGCTTGATATTAAATTTTCTTAATTTATTTTCTATAATTTTAAAGCTAAATTGCTTTATTCTCTTTTCTAATTACATAATTTAACTATATACGACAAATACGACAAGGCTTGCTTTGCAGCACTATAAGAATCAGGCAATGGTAATGCTTCTACACCAATATAACCATTATAGTTAATTTCCTTTAAAGCCAATATTATTTCAGAAAAATTTATATGACCTAATCCAGGTGATAATCGATTACTATCAGCAAAATGTAGGTATGCTAAATAGGAAGAATATTCTTTTATTACTTGTGCGATTAGTTTTTCTTCTATATTCATATGAAAAGTATCTAAATGTAAACCGACTACAGAAGAATCAATTTTTTCTATAAATTCAACAGTTTGTTTAGCTGTATTTAGAAAATTTGTTTCGTATCGGTTAATTGCTTCCAAAACAAGATTAACTTTTTTATATTTTGCATACTCTGCACATTCTTTTAAACATGCAGTCGCTCGCTCTATCGCAACCACTCTACCATTTTTATCCTCTGGTAGAATACCTTTAATCGTCCCGATTATTACTTTTGAATTTAATTTTGAAGCTAAATCAATTTGGTCTTTAATTCTCTGAACTGCTGCACTTCGTATTTTTTTATCAATAGAAGTAAAATAAATTTTATCGTCAACGTATGCTTGTCCAGTTCCTATTGCAGACACAGAAAGATTATTTTCTTTGATTGCCTGCATTATTGAAGAATGATTAATTGTTTTGGGATCGCGGATATGGAGTTCTACCGCTTTATATCCGATTTCTTTTGCTTTATATATTTGTGTAATATATTCTCCTTGTAATACAATTGGTGCAAATTTCGATCCTGGGCTAGAAATGGTTATACTTAAATTCATATTGCTTTCTCCTTTAATATTACTATTTTCTATTACAATCGTAAATTCTATGAAGCTAAGGTGAATAATGAATCTCCCCTCAGCAGAGCTACTACGGGTATCTATTCTCTCTAAAGCAAACTAATTTGCTGATAGTATAACTTTTTGTATTCTTTTTCCATTCCTTGATTTCTTACATATTTGCTTATTGTATCTTCACTACCAAGCTTGCTTACAATATTTACAAAAACCATCTGACCAAAATTCTTCACCCCATAGCTACTTTTTACTTCCGGATGTTTTTCAAATATCTTTTTGGCAGTTATACTTTTTATCATTCTTATTATTTCTATCATACTATATTTTAGAATTGACTGTATTAGAAAATGTGCATGATCCCTGTCTGTTCCTATCTTGAAAAAAATTTATCTCATACCTCTTGGAAATTTCAAGACATATATCCTTGAGAGTTTAATCTACTTCCTTGTTGAAAATAACCTTTCTATATTTTGCTGGACATACAAAATGGTATATTAGTACAAATACATTATGTGATTTGTGAATATACTTACTCAAATCACTTTTTCCTCTACTTTTTATACCATTTTATTATATTTTATTGATCGCAGCAGAGCTGCATCTATCTCTCTGTTCAGATTATGACAATACATGTAGAGCCGCCCACCCCAGAACTCTATCCCATCCTAACCGAGCGGCTCCGAGTTCGCAGATTGCCTATTTGAGCGCATAGTTGAAATGGACTATCGAATTTTGGTCAAACTTCATAACATCACATTTCCTTTATCGCTCCAACCTCGTTAAAGGTTAGATCAAACGGTCCTTCAATTGCAACCACATCTTCTTGCTTACGCGCCTCACCAAGTAGGCTTTCTGAAATCATCAATTCAGTTAAATGTAAGGTATCTCTGATTCGAACGAACCTCACAGACCGAAGATCCGGAGAATTAGAAGTGATAATTGCAGCACGGATTGCATCCTCATCAGTTGGAAACACCATTGGAATGCGAGCTGCTGCACAAACTGTAGCAGTGAGGCCGTTGATGTAAGTGGCTTCAAAATCAATTACATCATAAAGCTGCTGGGTACAAATGTCAGCTGCTCCGATTCCGATTACATTTCCATGGGATTTTTCGGTCACTGAAAGCACTACGAGTTTGCTAACCGTTGGCCCACCGGAGGCATAGGGTGTGGTGTACCTCCCTGTAATGTTGGTATCCATCCCGTCACCCGAGATCTCTTTTCCCATACGGTCCACAACTAAAACGTCAATTGGATCGAAACCAATGAATGGCATGTTACGTTTTGCCAGTGCAAGCATTTCTGGTTCTCTATCGAGAATTTTTTCTGCATCGATTACCCCAACGACAGAAACCTGATCGTAGGCGTCTTCGATCACTCCAACACCAAACAGCACGGGGCATTGCTCAAGTTTGATTTTAGCCATTGCCACTATATTTTCTTTCATCATCCCAAAACCAAGTCGATGACACGATGCTGCACCAATGTGATTTCCTAAGCCTATGGCCAACATCTTCACAAGACCACTCTCGTACCGGCCACGAAACGCTGTATGTGGTTTAATCCTGTTAATAACGACAATTCCATCGCTCTTAGCAGCTATGGAATCCATATAAACAGGCAAGCCATTATCGAGCTTTGCAAGCTCTACAACTTCCATCGTTGCCTGCACTGGACACCCTACGGACTGCTCAGTTACACCCAGTTCCTTTAATATCTGTTTTTGTCCTTCCGCTGTTGCCCCTCCATGACTACCCATGGCAGGAATCACAATCGGCTTCATCCCCCGTGATTGCAAGGCATAAACAACACCTTTGACGATCTTCGAAATTTGATTGATGCCACGGCTACCAACGCACACAGCGATACGTGAATCTAACGGTATACTGTTCAAGCGTTGTAAAGAAAGGACTTGATTCACGCAAGATTGCTCTACGTTTTTACAAGACTTCGATTGAAACTCACGCTGAACACAATACATACGTGGTATAGTCACATTTTTTAATATTTCTTTAATTTTACTCATAAATTAATTCCTCTTCTTTCATTTAATACATATTACCGAAGTAAAAAGTTGGGTACAAAAGTTACAAGTTCTGGAACGTACATAATAAGAATCAGTACAAAAATAATAGCTAGTACAAAAGGCACCAAATCCGGAAGAAATTGATTTATCTGAAGACCACTAATTGCAGAACCAACGTAAAGACATGACCCAACAGGAGGAGTAACAAGTCCTATTACCAAACCAAAGACCATTGTAACCGCAAAATGCACGACGGACATTTCTCCAATAGAAGTTGCAATCGGCATAAAAATTGGCGTAAAAATCAAGATAGCAGGCAAAGGATCAAGAAAGGTACCAAAGATTAAATAGGTAACAATAAATAAAGCTCTAATATGAACTGGATTGTTGGTAAGACTTTGGATAGCTGCACCTACAGCATCCGGCACCTCAGCTATTGCTAATATCCAACCAAACACCATTGCAGATCCAACGCAAAACATGATTGCTGCAACTCGTGTAATAACCATATTGATAGAATGATAAAGTTTTTGCCACGAAATTTTAACAGGAAGAATAACAACACCCACAATGATAGCATAGAACACGGTAATATTGGAAGCCTCCGTAGGGGTAAGAATGCCACCCAGAATGCCACCCAGAATGATTACAGGCATGCCAATAGCAGGTATTCCTATCCACACTTGTTTCATCTTGTTACGAAAGCTCATTTTTTTTGTCGCCGGAAAACCCTTTTTGTGCGCATACCACAGGCTTACGGCGAGTTGCGCAAGCCCCGACAAGATACCGGGAATGATACCTGCTAAGAAGAGCGTCACGACTGACGTACCGGTTGCAAGCGCAGCAACGATCATAAGGTTGCTCGGCGGAATAATGACACCGATTGTAGAAGAAGTCACGGTAACAGCAGTACTGTAGCTCTTGGTATATCCATCTTTTTCCATAGCAGGGATTAAAATTCCACCAACAGCTGAAGTGTCAGCGGTTGCCGCCCCTGTAATGCCAGCAAAAAACATACTAACAACGATATTCACATGCGAGAGACCACCTGAAATGTGACCAATGAAAGCTCGCACTAAGTTAATAAGCCGATCGAATAGCGACGTCATAGACATAATTTCGGCTGCGAGCATAAAGAACGGAATACATAATAGGATATAGTTGTTCACGCCACTTAATATTCTCTGTGGAACAATCACTAAAGGTATTTCGGGTAACACAACCTTCAGGGTAAAGATAGAGGTAGCGATCATGGCGTAGGGAATGGGAACACCAATAATCATTAGTCCCAAAAAAACTACAAGAAGAATTAACGCTGTTATCATATTACTCTTCCTCCAATCTATTCGGATACTCGATTTGCTCAAAATTCGGAGTAGGAGTATGCTTAGTTTGCGACATTCCAGAGGTTCTAACTTCATGGATGTAATTCCACACTTTTCGCAGTCGAGAGAGTAGCGCGAGAACAACGCCAATTGGAAGACTAATAAAAACGTAATTAAGAGGTAATTGCAAAACAGGTGATATTCCTCTACTTCCCTGCTCTACATACGGTAGGGATATAAAGAACAAAATGATCAGTGTAATGATCACAACCAAATCAGCCAATAAATTTACATAAATTCTTACTGACTTTGAAAGAGAATCTACGAAAGTAGTGACTCTAAAATGAGCTTCATACTTCTCTGTGATTGATACTCCCAATAATACCATCCAAATAAAGAAAAAACGGGCTATTTCTATTGTCCAGGCAATGGGACTCACAAACACATAACGCGACAGTACTGCAAGAAAAACAGTTAAAGTTATTACGACTAAACACAAAATGACCAATGCTTCTGTAAGAATATCAATTAAATTTAGGATTTTTTGCAGTAACAATATACTCCAGTTCAGATTGATTGATCTATCCTTCTTATTCATACAAATTTCCTTTCACATTAGTTTAGTTAAACAGGCCGGCGGAAAAACCATCCTAAAGTACAATCCGCCGACCCTATATGCATTCATTAAAAACGGTAAAAATACTTATTACCTGGCATTTTCGACCATTTCAAGAACATTAGATCCAATCTCATCTCGATATTGGTCGATAATAGGTGCCACGATTTCGCGTATCTTGGCAATTTCCTCTGGGGGCAGTTCATTAACTTTTACACCTTTAGCCTTAATTTTCTCCATGGAGGAATCCCATGCCTTCACAATATAATCAAGCTGGTAGTTCATGGAACTTAGTGCCGCCGCTTTAATAGCTTTTTGAATGTCCATAGAAAAACTATCGAATTTCGCTTTATTCATAACCATAACATTAGCACTGAGCGTGTGTCTATCCAATGAGTAGTATTTAATCACGTCAATCCATCCCCAACTCACGACACTCGCCGGGTCATTTTCTCCAGCATCAACGACACCTGTCTGTAATGAAGAGAACAGTTCTGAGCTCGGCATCGGGGTCGGAAGCATCCCAAGCATCTTGAACATGTCTACGTAAACCGGACTCTCCATGCTACGAATTTTTAATCCTTTCATATCTTCAACTTTATTAATCGGTCTAACATTATTAAAAATGCTTCGGAACCCAGGCAGTAAAAAACCAAGTAAAACTACACCATCATCTGACATTTGTTCGGATAAGTATTCACCAAGTTCACCCTGTGTGGCTCTTTTGAAATGCTCAGCACTATCAAATGTAAACGGAAGGTCGAAAACCTTCGCCGAAGGAGCCCAACCAAGAATGTAAGTTGTGGCACCAATAGCAATATCGATCGTTCCTGCCTGGGCCATCTCAGCCAGTTCTCGTTCATTCGAACTAAGCGAACCTCCATAATGTGCCTTTACCTTTACGTTTCCATCGGTAAGCTTTTCCAACTCATCCGCGAACACTTGTACCATATCACCCTGAAATCCACCACCTTTTGGCTGGCTTACTCCCATAACAAGGGTTGTTGATTCCGCAGCATAAACACTAAAGAAAAATGATACGACTAGAAATACAACCAATGATAAATAGATAGTTAATTTTTTCATTTTAATTTTTACCTCCTATTAATTTTGATTTAAATATTCACTTTTAATATTAAATTACCAACATTTTATTTTCTATCACCTCAATTTTACATCACCTCCATATTATGTTAACGATGCCTTGTAGAAAACACTAAAACTCAATGTAACAAGGCATTAAGCACCTCTTTTTACTCTTACATATTATAAAGCTTTTTGAAAGGTGCTGATTAAGTAATTTTTATTCATATGATTATTTTTAAATATCGTTAGATTAATTTTTTGCCTTTTTTGGTTTTTATTGAATTCCCATTTTCGATATATAGTACAATTAAATTTACACCTGGATATCGTGTTTACGAAAATCCGGATGAACCCGCGCGGCTTGTCGGTAAGTGCTTGGCGAATTTTTTTCTTCATCTTTTGAGCCCATTACAAAGAGATAATGCAATTTGTTTCCCGGTGACGCTACCAAGGGATGATAAGAATGCGGTATTGCAATTGCATAATTATTTCTAATAATATAGGCAGATTCATTCTCATTTCCAGTTAAAATAACATGGACAGCAAAACCCTCGGGTGTCATATCAAAATAGTAATATATTTCCTCAAACGTCTCTCCATGCTCATGTGGAGGCCAGGAGGTCCATGCTCCATCTTGTCCTGAAGTCACTCCAACAGCCATACGCGCCATTTCATTATCCATACCACCATAAACAAGAATTGAACGGCTAAAACTCAATGCCCCGTGGATCTCATTTCTATTCTCTTCACTAATAACATCTTTGTATTTTCTTACAAATGCCTGTTTTGCTGTGGAGGTCCGAGCAGTAGGGATGATTACGAGGGTATCGTCCGATTTGGAGTGAATCGTAAATGATTGCCCGACTGGGGCATATGCAAAATCATTATGGCAAAGTATTTCGGATATGTTGCTCAAATGTAATTCCGCTTGTCCGCTAACAAAAAATATTCCACTCTCCCGATCATTAAACCGAATTGTTTCACTTTTACCAGCATTGAGACGTAGTGCATGAAGACCAAGTACTTTTAATGGACTATTCGATTCGTCAATGATCATATGCAACCCAACTTCTTCTGGTACAACAAATTTCAAAGAATTTAACATATTTTCTCTCCTATTTTATCTATAGATTTACTTTATTATATTTTTTAAAGAAAAATAAAGGCAATTACCGGTACAAGCACCTTAAAAATTTAATTCTATCATTCTGTGCGTTTCCATTTTGTTATCTTTTTATTTAACCTGATTATCAGTACCCTGGTGGTTAAAATTAATTAATCCACGGCATAGCCTGCCGTCCATCCCCCATCAACGAAAATAACTTGACCAGTAATGTAATTAGCAGCATCAGAAGTTAAAAAAGCAACAATATTAGCTACGTCTTCTGGATTACCTGGCTTTCTTAATGGGGTATTGTTCATATAAATATTTTTCCAATTTTTATCTTCTAAAAGTTTTTCCGTTAAGGGTGTTTTAATTATTCCTGGGGCAACTACATTAACGTTAATATTATATTTTGCCCATTCAATGGACATACTTTTGGAAATTAGATGAACTCCGGCTTTGCTTGCATTATATATACTTCTTAAAGGAAGAACTTGTTCACCTGCCACAGAACCAATGTTAACAATTTTCCCATATTTTTGCTTTATCATAATTTCTCCGACTTTTTGGCAGCAAAAGAAGATTCCTTTAAGATTAGTATCTAAAATTTTATTAAAATCTTCTTCTCTATATCCTTCAATTGAATTTCTTATATTTATTCCAGCAGAATTGACTAATATATCTATTTTTCCAAAATCTTTTACAACTTTTTTAACCATATTGTTTATATCTTCAATTTTTGAAATGTCAGTCGTTATATGGTAAGCTTTATAACCTTTTAAATTAATATTACGCTCAACTTCTTCTCCATTTTTTTTATTGCGATTTACGATTACAACCTGTGCACCCAATTTAGCTAAAACTTTGGCGATAGCTTTGCCAATTCCACTGCTTCCACCAGTTACAATGGCAACTTTTTCATTGAATAGTTGTTTTTTAAATATATCAATAATTTTTTTATCCTCCTAATAGATAATTTAGATCATCAATAGTTATTTTCACTGCCGTATAAGAATCTTAAATAGAAAATATTTCTGCTGAAATATACCCTTACTCCAGTTCAGATTGATTGATCTATCCTTCTTATTCATACAAATTTCCTTTCACATTAGTTTAGTTAAACAGGCCGGCGGAAAAACCATCCTAAAGTACAATCCGCCGACCCTATATGCATTCATTAAAAACGGTAAAAATACTTATTACCTGGCATTTTCGACCATTTCAAGAACATTAGATCCAATCTCATCTCGATATTGGTCGATAATAGGTGCCACGATTTCGCGTATCTTGGCAATTTCCTCTGGGGGCAGTTCATTAACTTTTACACCTTTAGCCTTAATTTTCTCCATGGAGGAATCCCATGCCTTCACAATATAATCAAGCTGGTAGTTCATGGAACTTAGTGCCGCCGCTTTAATAGCTTTTTGAATGTCCATAGAAAAACTATCGAATTTCGCTTTATTCATAACCATAACATTAGCACTGAGCGTGTGTCTATCCAATGAGTAGTATTTAATCACGTCAATCCATCCCCAACTCACGACACTCGCCGGGTCATTTTCTCCAGCATCAACGACACCTGTCTGTAATGAAGAGAACAGTTCTGAGCTCGGCATCGGGGTCGGAAGCATCCCAAGCATCTTGAACATGTCTACGTAAACCGGACTCTCCATGCTACGAATTTTTAATCCTTTCATATCTTCAACTTTATTAATCGGTCTAACATTATTAAAAATGCTTCGGAACCCAGGCAGTAAAAAACCAAGTAAAACTACACCATCATCTGACATTTGTTCGGATAAGTATTCACCAAGTTCACCCTGTGTGGCTCTTTTGAAATGCTCAGCACTATCAAATGTAAACGGAAGGTCGAAAACCTTCGCCGAAGGAGCCCAACCAAGAATGTAAGTTGTGGCACCAATAGCAATATCGATCGTTCCTGCCTGGGCCATCTCAGCCAGTTCTCGTTCATTCGAACTAAGCGAACCTCCATAATGTGCCTTTACCTTTACGTTTCCATCGGTAAGCTTTTCCAACTCATCCGCGAACACTTGTACCATATCACCCTGAAATCCACCACCTTTTGGCTGGCTTACTCCCATAACAAGGGTTGTTGATTCCGCAGCATAAACACTAAAGAAAAATGATACGACTAGAAATACAACCAATGATAAATAGATAGTTAATTTTTTCATTTTAATTTTTACCTCCTATTAATTTTGATTTAAATATTCACTTTTAATATTAAATTACCAACATTTTATTTTCTATCACCTCAATTTTACATCACCTCCATATTATGTTAACGATGCCTTGTAGAAAACACTAAAACTCAATGTAACAAGGCATTAAGCACCTCTTTTTACTCTTACATATTATAAAGCTTTTTGAAAGGTGCTGATTAAGTAATTTTTATTCATATGATTATTTTTAAATATCGTTAGATTAATTTTTTGCCTTTTTTGGTTTTTATTGAATTCCCATTTTCTTCAAATATTTATATATTATTAATAATTGCGAAAAAGTCGATTTTCAATTATTTCTACACTACGATTTTACAATTAATATTATAAGATTCTATTATCTTTTTTAAATGCATTAATTTCCATTTTTTGGGCGATTTTATATTATGTAACTTATAATTTCTGCCTATTGCTTTATATTTGGATATCCCAAAATCATGGTAAGGCAATAAATGTATTTCATTTATATTGTTTTTTAATGAAAAATGACAAATTTGTTTTATGCTTTCATCATTATTATTAAATCTTGGAACAACTGGAATTCGAACGATGATTTTTTTGGCTCTTTTTGAAAGTTTTTCTATATTTTCTAAAATAAGAGAATTCGAGACCCCGGTTGCTTTAAAATGTAATTTCTCATCCATATTTTTAATATCGCATAAAAATAAATCGGTATAACCAATCACTTTTTCAAATTGTTCCCAACGACAGAAACTACATGTTTCTATTGCAGTATGATAATTATTTTTCTTCAACTCTTTTAATAAAAGACTTACGAAATCTGCTTGAAAAAGGGGTTCACCTCCAGAAATTGTAATTCCTCCATTTGAATTCTTATAAAATACATTATCTTTTTCTAATTCTTTTAGGACTTCTTTAACTGTAACATGGTATCCAATGAGTTTAATTGCTCCAAAATTACATGCTTCAATACATGGCTTTAAACGGCACTCACTGCAAAGTTTTCTATTTATTATCCTTTCTTTCTTAATATTTTCAATAGCATTTGTAGGACACGCTTCAATACATTTTCCGCAATTTATACAATGATTTGGATAAAATGCTACCTCTGGATAATTTAACTGGGATTCTGGATTCTGACACCAACTACAATTTAATTGACAACCTTTCATAAAAACAATTGTTCTAATTCCAGGACCATCCTGCAAAGAAAATTTTTGTATGTCAAAAATAAGTCCTTTTTTGTTAGACATGATATAAGAATCTTCTCTCTTTAAGATATTTAAAAGCAACGTTGTTCTGTTCTCTTAATAATGTCATTTTGTAATGTTTTATCGATATCTGTAAAAAATACACTAAAACCTGCTACTCTAATAACTAAATTACGATATTTTTCAGGATGTGCCTGGGCTTCCCTTAGCGTTTCACTACTAATTACATTAAACTGTACATGTTGCCCTTTTAAAAAGAAAAAACTCTTTATAAGAGATATCATATTTTGTATTCCATGATCATCTTTTAATAAAGAAGGATTGAGTTTTATATTTAAAAGTGCTCCATTGACAGCTTTAAAATGATCAATCTTTGAAACGGATTTCATAAGAGAAGTTGGTCCATTTTTATCTCGACCTTGAGCAGCAGAAACACCTCCATCAGCAACTAACATTTCAGCTTTCCTTCCATCAGGTGTTGCACCTAAAGTACCAGTAAATAAAGCATGTGCCGAAATACTTTGAAGTCCCGGTTGAAAATAACCTCCTCGAATATTTCTTTCTTTACTAAATTCTTCACAAACAAAAGCAGCAATCTCTGACACAAATTCATCTACGTAATCAATATCATTGCCATATTTAGGTACTTTATTAAGAAACATTCCTCTTATAACTTCATTATCCTTATAATTATCTAATAATATTTTTTTTAATCTTTCATAAGATATTTTTTTATCTCTAAAAACAACTGCGTCGACAACTGCTAAAGAATCTCCTACATTTGCTAAGCCAACTATATTAGGTGAAGTGTAATTATATTTTGCTCCACCTTGTCTAATATCTAAACCTTTTTCTATACAGTTACTAACAAATAAAGATTCAAATGGCATAGGAACTAAATTTCCATGAATAAAATCGATCACATTATCTGCAATGACTTGTAAGTCGATAAAATATTTAATTTGCTTCTTAAAAGCTTCTTTAAAATCCTTAAATGTGTTAAAATTTGTTCCAGTTTCAATTCCAATTTTATTGCCAGTCTGCGGATTAATTCCATTATTTATGGCAATTTCTAATATTTTACAAATATTCAAATAACCTCCACAATAATAGCCTTCGGTTTTACCAGGACATTGAGGTTCTACACAGCCTACCTCAGCATAATTCCGAGCTTCTTCTAAAGTGCACCCCATAGACAATAAAATTGGTATAATTACTTCATCATTAAAGAATGCTGGCATACCTAATCCAGTTTTAGACAATTTACAAGCATTCTTTAAAAAGTTTTCTGGGCATTGGTTATGATATCTTACGGATAATGAAGGTTGAGGCAATTTAATATCATTCGTTATCTCAATACACATATAAGACAAATCATTAGTAGCATCTTTTCCGCTATCATTTACTCCACCTAAAATAAGATTTTGAAACATTGGATAGCCACCAAAAGCTAGTGAACTAGTTTCATTTCTTACTTTTATAATTTCATTAAATTTAATCCATAAACATCCTAATATTTCTTTTGCAAAATCTTTATTTATAATTTTTTTTTCGATATCATTTTTATAAAAAGGACACATATATTGATCAAATCTGCCAGGTGAAATACTGTGGCCATTTGATTCAATTTGTAATATTAAATGAATAAACCAAAAAGATTGAATCGCTTCGTAAAAAGATTCTGCTGGATTTTCAGGTACTTTTGAACATATTAATGAAATATCTTCTAGTTCTTTTTTCCTTGCAAGATTCGTTTCATTTTCAGCCATTTTTTTTGCAAGTTTAGAAAACCTATTTGCAAATTCAATTACTCCGTCGCAAACTATTTCAATAGCTTGATAAAATTGCCTTTTTTTTAAGTTATTGGGATCACTATCACCTAGCATCAATTTTTTTTCTAAAGCTATGTTTTTTATGCCTGCAATTCCTAAATATAATACTTTTGAATAATCTACAGAAATATGTCCAATACCGCTACTTAAAGAAGTAAGTATATATATAAACTCATCATTTGCTTGGATTGCTTCCTTAGGTATAGTTGCAATGCTTTTTTCTTCTATCGTTTTACCCTTCCACCAAGGAAGTATCTTTTTTAATTGATCTTCTATTTCACTTGATATTTCAAACTTGTCTGATTTTCTACTTGCGAAAGTATTAATTTCCTTATAAATCCATTTCCAAGAAAATTCCGGGAATAATGGAGCAGCCCTAGGAGAACTTGCTTGGTTTCCAACTATTAACTCTTCATCTGAAATATATATACTCATTTTATTTAAAATATCACGAAGTGCGCTTGCTCTCTTGATTATAATAGGCATATTTTCGTTCTTTCTATAAAATTCCGTTAGTAAGATAGCTCTTTCTGCGCATATACTTGGTTTCTTATTAATTAGCTGTTTTTTTAGTTTTTCTATTCTATTTTTATTATTTTCTATAATTAAATCTTTTTTCTGGACACTATTCATATTAATTCCTACTTTTTTTATTAAAATATAAAAATATTATTATTCTGCTGGCATTTGACATTTTATTCTATCTATTACCTCTGATACTTTATAACATGGTGTTATTATTACCAACATGTGATTATGCTCTGTTTGAATATTATATTCAATAATTTTGCATCCAGGAAAAGTTTTTCTAAGTATCCCCCAATGCCAGGATTTAGGATGCGGGGGCGATAATTTGGTTGACGAATTTGATTAGAAACTGCCCTGATAAAATCTTTTTAATGTTATGTTTTATATATCATTATTTTTCTTTAAAATATTCTTTGCAACTATTTATATAACTTACTATTTACTACTATAGTCATTTATTTATTGAAAGAAATATAAATTTAAATAATAAGTCTTTTTGGAATTTCTAAATAGTACTTTATTCGATTTAAAAAGCTTGCTGCCTTTACCCCATCAATTAAGCGATGATCGACCGAAAGCACAACCTTTATCAAAGAACGAATCTCTATCTCCCCTATACCTTTATACTCTATAATAACAGGCGTTCTTTTAATTTCTCCAACTGCTAAAATAGCTGCTTCAGGAGGATTAATTATAGCGGTAAATTGTTCTATCCCATACATGCCTAAATTAGATACAGTAAAAGTTCCTCCTTTATAATCCTCAGGCATTAACTTTCTCTCTCGAGCCAATTTAATCAGTTTTTTTGCTTCTGCAGATAGTATAGATAAAGTTTTTTTATCAGCATTTTTTAGCACTGGGACAATAAGACCTTCTTTTATGGCCACTGCAATTCCGATATTTATATCCTTATAATAAACAATTTCTTCACCAATTAATGAACAATTAATGTTGGACTGCTCCTTTAAAACATTAGCTGCTATAAAAACTATTAAATCATTAATTGTAACCTTTGATTGAAGATCCGAATTATAGGCATCCAGAAAACTTATTGCCTTTGTCATGTCAACAGATAGGCTAAAGTATACATGTGGTGCAGTAAATTTGCTTTGAGAAAGTCGATCACCGATAATTTTTCGTATTCCTGTATACGGTATTCTTTTCTCTATTTCTTTTTCTTTAATAAGGGTTTTAGATGTTTCTTTTTTTAATTGAAAATAGTCTAATATATCTTTTTCGATCACTACTCCCACTGGGCCACTTCCTTCCACTAACTGCACTTCTACTCCTAATTCTTTTGCTTTTTTTTGAGCCCTTGGAGAAATCTTTTTAAACTCTTCTTTTTCTTTTTTCGGTTCTATTTTTCGTTTCTCCACAATCTCCAGTGAGATCCTCTTAGCTGCTTTAGGTTCTTCTTCTGTCATTTCGGATTTTCCTAATTTTTGATAGGCTTCTTCAATCATTTTGTTAATATCTTCCTCTTTATCACCTATAATGGCAATGGGCAGAGTTACAAAAACTTCTTCGCCTTCAGTCACCAATATCTTTCTTAAGGTACCAGAAGTTTGAGCTTCCACTCCCATAACAGTTTTATCAGTTTCAATTTCAAAAAGCACTTCTTGCTCTTCAATAAAATCCCCTTCTTTTTTTCTCCACTTCAATAAAGTCCCTTTATCCATATTAAACCCTAATTTAGGCATTATTACATATTTTACCATTTTTTACCTCCCTATCCTAATACCATATCTTTTACTTTTTGATAGATCTTCTTTTCATTAGGAATAAGAGGAAATTCTAAAGCAGGACTAAAAGGTATAGGAACATTAGCAGTAGTTAGACGTTCTATCGGTGCATTTAGATAATAAAAGACATCTTTTAAAACTGACATGGCAATCTCTCCAGCTACCCCGCAACGTTCATAACCTTCATCTACAATGAGTAATCTGCCCGTTTTTTTTACTGACTCAATTATAGTATCTCTATCTAACGGAACTAAAGTCCTTGGATCAATTATTTCAGCATTTATCCCTTCTTTGGTTAATTCTTCTGCTACCTGAAGGGCTTTAAGGGCTTGAGTAGAAGTGCCAACAATAGTAATGTCCTTTCCTGCTTTTAAGATATTGGCTACCCCAAAAGCTATAGTATGTTCCCCTTCAGGCACTTCATAGATTTTATTATATTCCATCTTATGTTCAAAAAAGATTACTGGATTATCATCCCGAATCGCCGTTTTAAGTAGGCTTTTGGCTTCAGCAGCTGAAGAAGGCATTACCACTTTTAAACCCGGGATATGGCAAACTATTGCCTGGAGGCTTTGAGAATGTTGTGCAGCGGTAGAACGACCTGCTCCTAATGTAGTACGTATAGTTAACGGAACTCTTGCTTGACCTCCTGACATATAACGTATTTTAGCTATTTGATTTGCTATTTGGTCACCTGCTAACATCATAAAATCACAGAACATAATTTCAATAATGGGTCGCAAGCCAGTTAAAGCTGCACCCAAACCTAAACCAGTAAAGCTATTTTCAGAAATAGGTGTATTTCTAACTCTCCATTCGCCATATTTTTCGTATAACCCTGGAGTAGCCCTAAAATTCCCCCCTAATATTTCAATATCTTCTCCTAAAAAAATTACATTTTTATCTCTGGCCATTTCTTCATCGATAGCTTCACAAATTGCTTGACCATAAGTTATTTTTCTCATTATCCTACTTCACTCCTTCCTGCTCAATAAAAAGATCTTCAAAAGCTTCTTTTTCTTTGGGGTAAGGACTCTTAATCGCAAAATCAACAGCTTCTTCTATCATCTGTTTTACATCTTCTTCAATTATGACTAATTCTTTATCTGTAGCAACATTTTCATCCAATAATCTCTCTTTATATGTTTTAACAGGACAACGTGCCATCCATTCCTTCGTTTCTTTTTCTAAACGATAGACTCTCCCAGGATCCCCAAGATGATGTCCTTTCCAACGGTAAGTTTTACACTCTATTAAAGTGGGGCCTTCACCCCGTCTTGCTCGCTCTACAGCTTCTTTATTAACTCTATAAACCTCTAATACATCATTACCATTAACTATAACTCCAGGGATATTATAGGCTAAAGCTCGAGTAGCTATGTCTTTGGCATTAGTTACTTTTCGTATATCAACTGAAATCCCATATAGATTGTTTTCACATACATAAATAACTGGTAATTTCCAAGCAGCAGCCATATTTATACTTTCATGAAAAGTACCCTGATTAGAGGCAGCATCACCAAAGAAAGCTACTGTCACCTGGTCTGTACCTCTTGCTTTAGCCGAATAACCTGATCCAGTTGCAATAGGTATCCCTGCTCCGACTATACCATTTGCTCCTAAAATACCTTTGCTAAAGTCTGCAATATGCATGGTGCCACCTTTACCTCTGCAGTAACCATCTTCCTTACCTAAAACCTCAGCCATCATTCTCTTTAGATCACAACCCTGAGCAATAAGATGTCCATGCCCACGATGGGTACTAACAGCAAAGTCACGTTCAGTTAAATTATTACAAACTCCCACTGCGATAGCTTCTTCCCCAATATATAAATGAGCTAAACCAGGCATAAGCCCTTTGGAATAAAGATCAGTTATTTTATTTTCAAAATATCTAACCTTCAGCATATCTTGATACATTTTTATTAATTTCTCTTTAGGCAAATTATAATCTTTTATAGGATTAAATTTATATTTCTTATCAACCATATTATATTCCTTATCTTTTCTTTGATACTTTATTTATTCCTTTAAATATAATTTTATACTCATAGTTGTTCATTTAGCCACATATACGAGTCTGATAAAGGTAATATCAAAGCATATATATTTCTGCTATTATATTTCATAATGAATCTCCCCTCAGCAAAGCTACTACGGGTATCTATTCTCTCTAAAGCAAACTAATTTGCTGATAGTATAACTTTTTGTATTCTTTTTCCATTCCTTGATTTCTTACATATTTGCTTATTGTATCTTCACTACCAAGCTTGCTTACAATATTTACAAAAACCATCTGACCAAAATTCTTCACCCCATAGCTACTTTTTACTTCCGGATGTTTTTCAAATATCTTTTTGGCAGTTATACTTTTTATCATTCTTATTATTTCTATCATACTATATTTTAGAATTGACTGTATTAGAAAATGTGCATGATCCCTGTCTGTTCCTATCTTGAAAAAAATTTATCTCATACCTCTTGGAAATTTCAAGACATATATCCTTGAGAGTTTAATCTACTTCCTTGTTGAAAATAACCTTTCTATATTTTGCTGGACATACAAAATGGTATATTAGTACAAATACATTATGTGATTTGTGAATATACTTACTCAAATCACTTTTTCCTCTACTTTTTATACCATTTTATTATATTTTATTGATCGCAGCAGAGCTGCATCTATCTCTCTGTTCAGATTATGACAATACATGTAGAGCCGCCCACCCCAGAACTCTATCCCATCCTAACCGAGCGGCTCCGAGTTCGCAGATTGCCTATTTGAGCGCATAGTTGAAATGGACTATCGAATTTTGGTCAAACTTCATAACATCACATTTCCTTTATCGCTCCAACCTCGTTAAAGGTTAGATCAAACGGTCCTTCAATTGCAACCACATCTTCTTGCTTACGCGCCTCACCAAGTAGGCTTTCTGAAATCATCAATTCAGTTAAATGTAAGGTATCTCTGATTCGAACGAACCTCACAGACCGAAGATCCGGAGAATTAGAAGTGATAATTGCAGCACGGATTGCATCCTCATCAGTTGGAAACACCATTGGAATGCGAGCTGCTGCACAAACTGTAGCAGTGAGGCCGTTGATGTAAGTGGCTTCAAAATCAATTACATCATAAAGCTGCTGGGTACAAATGTCAGCTGCTCCGATTCCGATTACATTTCCATGGGATTTTTCGGTCACTGAAAGCACTACGAGTTTGCTAACCGTTGGCCCACCGGAGGCATAGGGTGTGGTGTACCTCCCTGTAATGTTGGTATCCATCCCGTCACCCGAGATCTCTTTTCCCATACGGTCCACAACTAAAACGTCAATTGGATCGAAACCAATGAATGGCATGTTACGTTTTGCCAGTGCAAGCATTTCTGGTTCTCTATCGAGAATTTTTTCTGCATCGATTACCCCAACGACAGAAACCTGATCGTAGGCGTCTTCGATCACTCCAACACCAAACAGCACGGGGCATTGCTCAAGTTTGATTTTAGCCATTGCCACTATATTTTCTTTCATCATCCCAAAACCAAGTCGATGACACGATGCTGCACCAATGTGATTTCCTAAGCCTATGGCCAACATCTTCACAAGACCACTCTCGTACCGGCCACGAAACGCTGTATGTGGTTTAATCCTGTTAATAACGACAATTCCATCGCTCTTAGCAGCTATGGAATCCATATAAACAGGCAAGCCATTATCGAGCTTTGCAAGCTCTACAACTTCCATCGTTGCCTGCACTGGACACCCTACGGACTGCTCAGTTACACCCAGTTCCTTTAATATCTGTTTTTGTCCTTCCGCTGTTGCCCCTCCATGACTACCCATGGCAGGAATCACAATCGGCTTCATCCCCCGTGATTGCAAGGCATAAACAACACCTTTGACGATCTTCGAAATTTGATTGATGCCACGGCTACCAACGCACACAGCGATACGTGAATCTAACGGTATACTGTTCAAGCGTTGTAAAGAAAGGACTTGATTCACGCAAGATTGCTCTACGTTTTTACAAGACTTCGATTGAAACTCACGCTGAACACAATACATACGTGGTATAGTCACATTTTTTAATATTTCTTTAATTTTACTCATAAATTAATTCCTCTTCTTTCATTTAATACATATTACCGAAGTAAAAAGTTGGGTACAAAAGTTACAAGTTCTGGAACGTACATAATAAGAATCAGTACAAAAATAATAGCTAGTACAAAAGGCACCAAATCCGGAAGAAATTGATTTATCTGAAGACCACTAATTGCAGAACCAACGTAAAGACATGACCCAACAGGAGGAGTAACAAGTCCTATTACCAAACCAAAGACCATTGTAACCGCAAAATGCACGACGGACATTTCTCCAATAGAAGTTGCAATCGGCATAAAAATTGGCGTAAAAATCAAGATAGCAGGCAAAGGATCAAGAAAGGTACCAAAGATTAAATAGGTAACAATAAATAAAGCTCTAATATGAACTGGATTGTTGGTAAGACTTTGGATAGCTGCACCTACAGCATCCGGCACCTCAGCTATTGCTAATATCCAACCAAACACCATTGCAGATCCAACGCAAAACATGATTGCTGCAACTCGTGTAATAACCATATTGATAGAATGATAAAGTTTTTGCCACGAAATTTTAACAGGAAGAATAACAACACCCACAATGATAGCATAGAACACGGTAATATTGGAAGCCTCCGTAGGGGTAAGAATGCCACCCAGAATGCCACCCAGAATGATTACAGGCATGCCAATAGCAGGTATTCCTATCCACACTTGTTTCATCTTGTTACGAAAGCTCATTTTTTTTGTCGCCGGAAAACCCTTTTTGTGCGCATACCACAGGCTTACGGCGAGTTGCGCAAGCCCCGACAAGATACCGGGAATGATACCTGCTAAGAAGAGCGTCACGACTGACGTACCGGTTGCAAGCGCAGCAACGATCATAAGGTTGCTCGGCGGAATAATGACACCGATTGTAGAAGAAGTCACGGTAACAGCAGTACTGTAGCTCTTGGTATATCCATCTTTTTCCATAGCAGGGATTAAAATTCCACCAACAGCTGAAGTGTCAGCGGTTGCCGCCCCTGTAATGCCAGCAAAAAACATACTAACAACGATATTCACATGCGAGAGACCACCTGAAATGTGACCAATGAAAGCTCGCACTAAGTTAATAAGCCGATCGAATAGCGACGTCATAGACATAATTTCGGCTGCGAGCATAAAGAACGGAATACATAATAGGATATAGTTGTTCACGCCACTTAATATTCTCTGTGGAACAATCACTAAAGGTATTTCGGGTAACACAACCTTCAGGGTAAAGATAGAGGTAGCGATCATGGCGTAGGGAATGGGAACACCAATAATCATTAGTCCCAAAAAAACTACAAGAAGAATTAACGCTGTTATCATATTACTCTTCCTCCAATCTATTCGGATACTCGATTTGCTCAAAATTCGGAGTAGGAGTATGCTTAGTTTGCGACATTCCAGAGGTTCTAACTTCATGGATGTAATTCCACACTTTTCGCAGTCGAGAGAGTAGCGCGAGAACAACGCCAATTGGAAGACTAATAAAAACGTAATTAAGAGGTAATTGCAAAACAGGTGATATTCCTCTACTTCCCTGCTCTACATACGGTAGGGATATAAAGAACAAAATGATCAGTGTAATGATCACAACCAAATCAGCCAATAAATTTACATAAATTCTTACTGACTTTGAAAGAGAATCTACGAAAGTAGTGACTCTAAAATGAGCTTCATACTTCTCTGTGATTGATACTCCCAATAATACCATCCAAATAAAGAAAAAACGGGCTATTTCTATTGTCCAGGCAATGGGACTCACAAACACATAACGCGACAGTACTGCAAGAAAAACAGTTAAAGTTATTACGACTAAACACAAAATGACCAATGCTTCTGTAAGAATATCAATTAAATTTAGGATTTTTTGCAGTAACAATATACTCCAGTTCAGATTGATTGATCTATCCTTCTTATTCATACAAATTTCCTTTCACATTAGTTTAGTTAAACAGGCCGGCGGAAAAACCATCCTAAAGTACAATCCGCCGACCCTATATGCATTCATTAAAAACGGTAAAAATACTTATTACCTGGCATTTTCGACCATTTCAAGAACATTAGATCCAATCTCATCTCGATATTGGTCGATAATAGGTGCCACGATTTCGCGTATCTTGGCAATTTCCTCTGGGGGCAGTTCATTAACTTTTACACCTTTAGCCTTAATTTTCTCCATGGAGGAATCCCATGCCTTCACAATATAATCAAGCTGGTAGTTCATGGAACTTAGTGCCGCCGCTTTAATAGCTTTTTGAATGTCCATAGAAAAACTATCGAATTTCGCTTTATTCATAACCATAACATTAGCACTGAGCGTGTGTCTATCCAATGAGTAGTATTTAATCACGTCAATCCATCCCCAACTCACGACACTCGCCGGGTCATTTTCTCCAGCATCAACGACACCTGTCTGTAATGAAGAGAACAGTTCTGAGCTCGGCATCGGGGTCGGAAGCATCCCAAGCATCTTGAACATGTCTACGTAAACCGGACTCTCCATGCTACGAATTTTTAATCCTTTCATATCTTCAACTTTATTAATCGGTCTAACATTATTAAAAATGCTTCGGAACCCAGGCAGTAAAAAACCAAGTAAAACTACACCATCATCTGACATTTGTTCGGATAAGTATTCACCAAGTTCACCCTGTGTGGCTCTTTTGAAATGCTCAGCACTATCAAATGTAAACGGAAGGTCGAAAACCTTCGCCGAAGGAGCCCAACCAAGAATGTAAGTTGTGGCACCAATAGCAATATCGATCGTTCCTGCCTGGGCCATCTCAGCCAGTTCTCGTTCATTCGAACTAAGCGAACCTCCATAATGTGCCTTTACCTTTACGTTTCCATCGGTAAGCTTTTCCAACTCATCCGCGAACACTTGTACCATATCACCCTGAAATCCACCACCTTTTGGCTGGCTTACTCCCATAACAAGGGTTGTTGATTCCGCAGCATAAACACTAAAGAAAAATGATACGACTAGAAATACAACCAATGATAAATAGATAGTTAATTTTTTCATTTTAATTTTTACCTCCTATTAATTTTGATTTAAATATTCACTTTTAATATTAAATTACCAACATTTTATTTTCTATCACCTCAATTTTACATCACCTCCATATTATGTTAACGATGCCTTGTAGAAAACACTAAAACTCAATGTAACAAGGCATTAAGCACCTCTTTTTACTCTTACATATTATAAAGCTTTTTGAAAGGTGCTGATTAAGTAATTTTTATTCATATGATTATTTTTAAATATCGTTAGATTAATTTTTTGCCTTTTTTGGTTTTTATTGAATTCCCATTTTCGATATATAGTACAATTAAATTTACACCTGGATATCGTGTTTACGAAAATCCGGATGAACCCGCGCGGCTTGTCGGTAAGTGCTTGGCGAATTTTTTTCTTCATCTTTTGAGCCCATTACAAAGAGATAATGCAATTTGTTTCCCGGTGACGCTACCAAGGGATGATAAGAATGCGGTATTGCAATTGCATAATTATTTCTAATAATATAGGCAGATTCATTCTCATTTCCAGTTAAAATAACATGGACAGCAAAACCCTCGGGTGTCATATCAAAATAGTAATATATTTCCTCAAACGTCTCTCCATGCTCATGTGGAGGCCAGGAGGTCCATGCTCCATCTTGTCCTGAAGTCACTCCAACAGCCATACGCGCCATTTCATTATCCATACCACCATAAACAAGAATTGAACGGCTAAAACTCAATGCCCCGTGGATCTCATTTCTATTCTCTTCACTAATAACATCTTTGTATTTTCTTACAAATGCCTGTTTTGCTGTGGAGGTCCGAGCAGTAGGGATGATTACGAGGGTATCGTCCGATTTGGAGTGAATCGTAAATGATTGCCCGACTGGGGCATATGCAAAATCATTATGGCAAAGTATTTCGGATATGTTGCTCAAATGTAATTCCGCTTGTCCGCTAACAAAAAATATTCCACTCTCCCGATCATTAAACCGAATTGTTTCACTTTTACCAGCATTGAGACGTAGTGCATGAAGACCAAGTACTTTTAATGGACTATTCGATTCGTCAATGATCATATGCAACCCAACTTCTTCTGGTACAACAAATTTCAAAGAATTTAACATATTTTCTCTCCTATTTTATCTATAGATTTACTTTATTATATTTTTTAAAGAAAAATAAAGGCAATTACCGGTACAAGCACCTTAAAAATTTAATTCTATCATTCTGTGCGTTTCCATTTTGTTATCTTTTTATTTAACCTGATTATCAGTACCCTGGTGGTTAAAATTAATTAATCCACGGCATAGCCTGCCGTCCATCCCCCATCAACGAAAATAACTTGACCAGTAATGTAATTAGCAGCATCAGAAGTTAAAAAAGCAACAATATTAGCTACGTCTTCTGGATTACCTGGCTTTCTTAATGGGGTATTGTTCATATAAATATTTTTCCAATTTTTATCTTCTAAAAGTTTTTCCGTTAAGGGTGTTTTAATTATTCCTGGGGCAACTACATTAACGTTAATATTATATTTTGCCCATTCAATGGACATACTTTTGGAAATTAGATGAACTCCGGCTTTGCTTGCATTATATATACTTCTTAAAGGAAGAACTTGTTCACCTGCCACAGAACCAATGTTAACAATTTTCCCATATTTTTGCTTTATCATAATTTCTCCGACTTTTTGGCAGCAAAAGAAGATTCCTTTAAGATTAGTATCTAAAATTTTATTAAAATCTTCTTCTCTATATCCTTCAATTGAATTTCTTATATTTATTCCAGCAGAATTGACTAATATATCTATTTTTCCAAAATCTTTTACAACTTTTTTAACCATATTGTTTATATCTTCAATTTTTGAAATGTCAGTCGTTATATGGTAAGCTTTATAACCTTTTAAATTAATATTACGCTCAACTTCTTCTCCATTTTTTTTATTGCGATTTACGATTACAACCTGTGCACCCAATTTAGCTAAAACTTTGGCGATAGCTTTGCCAATTCCACTGCTTCCACCAGTTACAATGGCAACTTTTTCATTGAATAGTTGTTTTTTAAATATATCAATAATTTTTTTATCCTCCTAATAGATAATTTAGATCATCAATAGTTATTTTCACTGCCGTATAAGAATCTTAAATAGAAAATATTTCTGCTGAAATATACCCTTACTCCAGTTCAGATTGATTGATCTATCCTTCTTATTCATACAAATTTCCTTTCACATTAGTTTAGTTAAACAGGCCGGCGGAAAAACCATCCTAAAGTACAATCCGCCGACCCTATATGCATTCAT
>Ga0209386_1000245_pt1 | contig 27924 bp, 21 predicted proteins | sample NGEPertwo_FD_184510 | JGI IMG/M metagenome (GOLD analysis project Ga0209386, IMG submission 184510) | Arctic peat soil microbial communities from the Barrow Environmental Observatory site, Barrow, Alaska, USA - NGEE Permafrost154B-two... | ecosystem: Environmental > Terrestrial > Soil > Wetlands...
AGCCGCAAGAGGAGGCGATGATGCACGACGGCGCGGCTTCTCTCGGCCAGGCCGAGAGCGAGACAGCCATCGAGGTCTCCCTTCCCGGACGGCGCTACGACATCGTCATCGGCGAAGACCTCATCGCCGCGGCGGGCGAGCGCCTCGCCGCGATCCTGCCAGGGGCGCGCTTTGCCGTGGTCAGCGACACCAATGTCGCGGCCTTGCATCTGGCGCCCCTCAAAGCGAGCCTCGAGCGGACCGGCAATTTCCTCGGCGCCGCCGTCGTGGCGCCAGGCGAGGCGAGCAAGAGCTTTCCCGTGCTGGCCAAGCTCTGCGAGACCCTGCTCGATCTCGGCGTCGAGCGCGGCGACTGCGTCATCGCCTTTGGCGGCGGCGTGGTGGGCGACCTTACCGGATTCGCCGCCTCGATCTTGCGGCGCGGCGTGCGCGTCGTGCAGATGCCGACCACGCTCCTGGCCCAGGTCGATTCCGCCATCGGCGGCAAGACCGGCATCGACACCAAGCAGGGCAAGAACCTAATCGGCACGTTCCATCAGCCGAGCCTCGTGCTCGCCGATGTCTCGGTGCTGTCGACTTTAAGCCCCCGCGAGTTCCGCGCCGGCTATGCCGAGGTGGCGAAATACGGGCTTCTTGGCGATACGCCGTTCTTCGCCTGGCTCGAGCAGAGTTGGGCTGACGTCTTCTCCGGCGCAGACGGCAAACGCCGCCACGCCGTGGAGACGAGCGCCCGCGCCAAGGCCGAGGTCGTCGTGGCCGATGAGCGCGAGGAGAGCGGCCGGCGCGCGCTGCTCAATCTGGGCCACACTTTCGGTCATGCGCTCGAGGCCTTCGCCGGCTACTCGGACCGCCTGTTGCATGGCGAGGCCATCGCCATCGGCATGCGTCTCGCCTTCACCTATTCTGTCGAGCACGGCCTATGCCCACCCGAGGACGCCGCGCGCGTCGAGAAGCATTTCGCCGCCGTGGGCCTCCCCACCGAGATCGCCGCCATTCCAGGCGACAAGCCGACAACCGGCGAGCTGTTGCGGCTCATGGCCCAGGACAAGAAGGTCAAGGGCGGCAAGCTCACGCTCGTGCTCGCGCGAGGCATCGGCGAGGCCTTCGTCGAGGCCGACGTCGCCATGGACCGGTTGACCGAATTCCTAAAAAGGGAGTGCGCCGGCCGATGACCTTGAGCTTAGGCATCACGCTCGGCGCCATTATCGGCCTCCTCATCGTCTCGGCCTACTTCTCAGGATCCGAGACGGCGCTCACGGCCGCCAGCCGCGCCCGCATGCACGCGCTCGAAGAGGACGGCAACAAACGCGCGCGCCTCGTCAATCGCTTGCTTCTCACCCGCGAGCGGCTGATCGGCGCCATTCTGCTCGGCAACAATCTCGCCAACATCGCCGCCTCGGCGCTGGCCACGACCCTGTTCCTGTCGGTGTTCGGCGAGGCGGGCGTCATCTACGCCACGATCGTGATGACGATCGTTGTCGTGGTATTCGCCGAGGTGCTGCCCAAGACCTACGCCATCGTCAACGCCGACCGCACGGCGCTCGCCGTCGCGCCTCTCATCCGCGTCATCGTGGCGGTGTTCGCGCCCGTGACCCACGCCATGCAGCTTGTTGTGCGCCAGACGTTCAAGCTGTTCGGTGCCGAGGTCAGCGAGGATACCGACGTGCTGGCGGCCCACGAAGAGATCAGGGGCGCCATCGCGCTGCACCACAAGGAGGGCGGCGTGGTGAAGGTCACCCGCGATATGCTGGGCGGCGTGCTCGATCTCCGCGAGCTCACCGTGTCCGACATCATGGTGCACCGGACCAACATGGATGCCCTCGACGTTGACCTGCCGCCCGGCGAGATCGTCGACGCCGCGTTGAAGAGCTCCCACACGCGGCTGCCGCTATGGCGCGGCGAGCGCGAGGAGATCGTCGGCGTCCTCCACGCCCGGCCCCTGCTCCGCGCATTGCGCGATTCCCGCGGCGACGTCAGCAAGATCGACATCATGGCGCTGGCCACCCCGCCATGGTTCGTACCCGACACCACCAATCTCAAGGATCAGCTCAACGCCTTCCTCAAGCGCAAAGCCCATTTCGCCATCGTCGTCGACGAGTACGGCGAGGTCATGGGGGTGCTGACACTGGAGGACATCATCGAGGAGATCGTCGGCGAGATCACCGACGAAACCGACATCGCCGCGGCGCTGGCCAAGCCGCAGGCCGACGGCTCGCTGATCGTCGACGGCATCGTGCCCATCCGCGACGTCAACCGCCTGATGGACTGGGACCTGCCCGACGAGGAGGCGACCACGGTGGCGGGACTGGTGATCCACGAGGCGCAGACCATCCCCACCCCGGGTCAGACCTTCACCTTCCACGACTTCCGTTTCGAGGTGTTACGGCGTCAGCGAAACCGCATCACCTCGTTGCGCGTGACGCCGCTTGACAAAGCGCGCCGCGGCGAGGCGACGGCGGACCAGGCCTCATGAGGACCCAGAGCCTTCCTCTGGCGCCAGCGCGGTGATCGCGAGAGCATGAATTTTGCCGGCCAGTTCATCGGCCAGCACGGTGTTGACCATGCGGTGGCGCTCCACCCGCGACTTGCCGTCGAAGGCCGCCGACACCACTTTAACGTTGAAATGGCTCTCGCCGGTGCCGGGCGACCCCGCATGGCTGGCGTGATGGTGGGACTCATTGACAACGTCGAGCGCCACGGGGGCAAAGGCTCGCGTCAACTTTTCTCTGATTGAATTCTCAATGGTCATGCTTCGAAGGTCCTTGGAACGGAGTGCGCGTTTGCGCCGGCGCATAACCGATCAGACTATCGTCTTTGTCATCGTGGAGCCATGCTTGTTGTGACGGATGCTGCTTCCCATAATGCCGGTTCCATGAAGCTCGATTCAAAATTCTTCGACCGCCTGCGCGTCAAGCCTGACAAGGACCGTCTGCTGCGCGAGGCCTGCCCGGAATGCGAGTGGGACGGCTGCGCCGAGCCCGGACTTTACCCCGCGCCCAAGGGCCGGGGACAGGAAGGCAAGTACCACCGCTACTGCATCGATCACGTGCGGGAGTACAACAAGGGCTACAACTATTTCTCCGGGCTGCCTGACGAGGACGTCGTCCAGCAGCAGAAGAGCGACGCCACGGGCAACCGGCCGACCTGGTTCGTGGGGGTCAACTCATGGGCGCGCAATCGCTCTAAGAAAGGCGGCGCGCGGGCCGGCGGTTATGCCCACCGCTTCGAGACCGCCGACCCCTTCGGCCTGTTCGGCGACGGCGCGCCTGCCGGCGGCAAGCCGGGCGCGGCGCCACGGCGCCCACTGAAGCGGCTGGAACTCAAAGCCTTACGCCATCTCAATCTCGACGACAGCGCCACCAAGCCGGACATCAAGGCGCGTTTCAAGGAATTGGTTAAGCGCCTCCACCCAGATCACAACAATGGCGACCGCTCCTCGGAGGACAAGTTGCGCGAAGTGATCCAAGCCTATAATTATTTGAAGCAGGCGGGGCTTGCGTAAGTCGCTGGGGCAGCCCCTAGCAGAATCGGGGCTTTGCCTAAGGCAGGCCCTTACGGAAATGCGACAAACAGGTTTTCATCGATCATGACACTTGAAGCTGCTCACAACGGCGCACGTCTGCCGGACATGACGGTATCCGTGCGCCAGGTCTTCGGCATCGACAGCGATCTCGAGATGCCCGCCTACTCGCAATCGGACGAGCACGTCCCCGACGTCGACCCCGATTACCTCTTCAACCGGGAAGTGACGCTCGCCATTCTCGCCGGGTTCAAGCACAACCGCCGGGTGATGATCCAGGGCTATCACGGCACGGGCAAGTCGACCCATATCGAACAGGTCGCCGCCAGGCTCAACTGGCCGTGCATGCGCATCAATCTCGACAGCCATGTGAGCCGCATCGACCTGGTCGGCAAGGACGCCATCGTCATCAAGGACGGCATGCAGGTGACCGAGTTCCGCGAGGGCATCTTGCCCTACGCGCTCCAATCCAACACGGCGCTGTGCTTCGACGAATACGATGCCGGCCGCCCTGACGTGATGTTCGTCATCCAGCGGGTGCTGGAGGTCTCCGGCAAGCTGACTTTGCTCGACCAGTCCAAGGTGATCAAGCCGCACCCCTGTTTCCGCCTGTTCGCCACCACCAACACGATCGGCCTCGGCGACACGAGCGGCCTCTATCACGGCACCCAGCAGATCAACCAGGGCCAGATGGACCGCTGGTCCATCGTCGTCACCCTCAACTATCTGCCCCATGACGACGAGGTGAATATCGTCCTGGCCAAGGCCAAGGCGTGGAACACCGAGGCCGGCCGCAAGATCGTCTCGAATATGGTCCGCGTCGCCGAGCTGACCCGCAACGCCTTTATGAATGGCGACCTCTCCACGGTTATGAGCCCGCGCACGGTCATCACCTGGGCCGAGAACGCGGAGATCTTCGAGGATGTCGGCACCGCTTTCGAACTGTCGTTCCTCAACAAGTGCGACGAGCTCGAGCGCGGCCAGATCGCCGAGTTCTATCAGCGCTGCTTCGACGAGGATCTCCACCAGTCGACGGCCAACGTGGCCTTGAGCTAATGGCGACGACGGCGAAGCGGAAAGAGGCGCCCCTCGATCCCTTCAAGCGCGCCGTGACGCTCGCCACCCGGTCGATCGCCGCCGATCCCGGCGTCGAGGTGGTGTTCACCAGTGAGCCGCCCGGGCTCGCCGGCAAGGTCGCTCGCGTCCCTGAGCCCTCCCGCGTTCCGACCAAGGACGAGATCGCCGTAATCCGCGGCCATGCCGATGCCGCGGCGCTCGCCGTGGCGTGCCACGATGACGGCTTGCATCGCGCGCTCGCGCCGTCCGGCGGCGATGCGCGCGCCGTGTTCGAGGCGATCGAGCAAGCTCGGGTCGAGGCGATCGGCACGCAGCGCATGAAGGGGGTCGCCGCCAATCTCAAGGCCCGCATAGAGCAGCGCTATGCACGCAGCCGCGTCACCGATGAGACCGAGCGCGCCGAGGCGCCGCTGTCCGACGCGCTGTCGCTGGTCGTGCGCGAGCGGCTGACGGGCGTCGCCCCGCCGGCCAGGGCGCGCGCGCTGGTCAATCTATGGCGCCCCTGGATCGAGGAGCGCGCCCGACCTCTGCTCGACCGTCTGCCGGAGACGCTGTTCGACCAGGAGGCCTTCGGCCGGCTGGCCCGCGACGTGCTCGCCGCCCTCAATCTCGCCGAGCAGCTCGACCAGGGCGAGGAGGACAACGACTCAAGCAAGGACGGAGACTCCGATCCGAACGCCGAAGACAATCAGGACGACAGCTCCGCCAGCCAGGACCGCGCCGAGATGGCCTCTGAGTCCCGTGCCGAGCAAGACGACGCCAGCGACGAGACCATGGACGACCAGGAGGACGGCGCGACCGACCTTCTCGACCGTGACACCGAGTCCGCCGATTTGCCGCGGCGCTCCGAGCCGTGGCGTCCGAATACCTCGGTGCTCGATGACCCCGAAGCGTTCGGCTACAAGGTCTTCACCCGCGCCTTTGACGAGACCGTCGCGGCCGAGGAGCTCTGCGACGTCGATGAGCTCGACCGCCTGCGCGCCTTTCTCGACAAGCAGCTGCAGACCCTGCACGGCGCCGTCGCCCGGCTCGCCAACCGGCTTCAACGCAAATTGCTGGCGCAACAGAATCGCGGCTGGGACTTCGATCTCGACGAGGGGACGATCGATGCCGCCCGGCTCGCCCGCGTCGTCGTCGATCCCATGCATCCTCTGATGTTCAAGCAGGAGCGCGACACCCAGTTCCGCGACACCGTGGTCACGCTGGTCCTCGACAATTCCGGCTCCATGCGCGGACGGCCCATCATGGTCGCCGCCTGCTGCGCCGATATCCTGGCGCGGACCTTGGAGCGTTGCGGCGTGAAGGTCGAGATTCTCGGCTTCACCACCCGCGCCTGGAAGGGCGGTCACGCCCGCGAGGCCTGGCTCAACGCCATGAAGCCTCCCCTCCCGGGGCGCCTCAACGACCTGCGCCACATCATCTACAAGTCGGCCGACGCCCCCTGGCGGCGCTCTCGGCGCAATCTCGGGCTGATGATGCGCGAGGGGCTATTGAAGGAGAATATCGACGGCGAGGCGCTGGCGTGGGCGCATCAGCGCCTCCTGGCGCGGCCCGAGCAGCGGCGCATCCTGATGATGATCTCCGACGGCGCCCCGGTCGACGATTCCACCCTGTCCGTCAATTCCGGGTCATATTTGGAGCGCCATCTTCGCCAGGTGATCGAGGAGATCGAGACACGCTCGCCGGTCGAGCTGCTGGCCATCGGCATCGGCCATGACGTCACCCGCTATTACCGGCGGGCGGTGACGGTGACCGACGCGGAGGAGCTTGCCGGGGTCATGACCGAGAAACTGGCCGAGCTGTTCGACGAGGACGTCGCCTGGCGGAAGCTCAATCGCCACGTGCCTGCAGGCGCGCGCACCAGGCGGCGGAAGCTGCATTAGCGTGCATCGCCTCGCCCGCAAAAGGGTGCTCATCCCGGCGCTGGCGCTGCTTGCGGGCGCAGGCGCCCTGCTCGTCGCCCCGGCGCTGGCCGACAAGCCGGCCGATGCGCTTGAGCGCCCGATCACCACGATCGTCTCCGTCATTCCCATTACCTTCGACCGCGACCGGCCCGAACGCCGGGACTTCGGCAAGCTCGTCTTTCGCGGCGGGCTGAACCTGTTCGGCAAGTCACGCTTTTTCGGCGGCTATTCGGGGATTGCCCTCGATGCCTCGGGAACCACGCTGCTGGCGGTTTCCGACGCCGGCACCTGGATGCGCGCCACCCTCGACTACGACGGCCGCAAACTCAAGGCGATACAGGACGTAGTGATCGGCCCGATTCTCGGTCATGACGGGAAGCCGCTCACGACCGACGCCGAGCGCGATTCCGAAGGCCTGGCGCTCGCCACCGGCGACACGCGGGACGGCGCGGCGTTCGTCTCCTTCGAGCGCGAGCAGCGCGTCATGCGCTATACTTTCACCGCCAAACGCTTCGGACCGCCGGATCGCACCGTTCCCCTGCCGAAAGAGGCGCGAGCCATGAACGCCAATCAAGGCATCGAAGCCGTGGCGCTGATCAGCGCTGGGCGGCTGAAAGGAACGCTGATCGCCTTCTCCGAGCGCTTGAAGGACAAGAACGGAAATTTGCGTGGCTGGCTCATTGGCGGGCCCAAACCCGGCGCGATCACGTTGCGCCGTCTGGGTGGCTTCGACATCACCGACGCGGCCGGATTGCCCGATGGGGGGATCGTCCTGCTGGAACGCCGCTTCCGCTACAGCGAAGGCATCAAGATGCGCGTCCGCCGCATCGCGCCAAGCGAGATCAAGCGCGGCGCGCTCATCGAGGGCGAGGTCCTGCTCGAAGCGCGAGACGATCTCAACATCGACAACATGGAGGCGATCGCCGTCCATCGCGCGCGCTCCGGCGAGACGATTCTCACGCTCATGTCGGACGATAATTTCAGCCCGCTTCAGCGCACACTGATCATGCAGTTCGCGTTGCCTGAGGGCAAACGCGTGGCGGCCGAGCCGCGCGCCGGCGAGAACTGATGTCCTGGCTAGGAAACCTGGAAAGCCTTAGGAGGCGGCTTGCGCCTCATGCACCTTGGCGACCTGGCGCTTAAGACGCCTTGCCTTCAAGGAAAGCTCCTCGTTGCCGGCCTTCAACAGATAGGCGTCGAGGCCGCCGCGATGCTCAACCGAGCGGAGCGCATTGGCGGAGATGGTGAGCCGGACGTGCTTCTTGAGCGCATCGCTCTGCAACGTCACATTGCACAGGTTCGGCAGAAACCGCCGCCTCGTCCTGCGCTTGGCATGGCTCACATTGTTGCCGGTGAGCACGGCTTTGCCGGACAGCTCGCAGCGACGCGCCATAGTCCTTTGTCCTTCTTGCGTATCTCTAATGAAAGCCGGTTGCGGCTCGTGACTATCCACAAGCGCGGCAGCCATTTGGCGGAGATATACGGGGATGACCCTTTTCGGTCAAGGCACCGCCTCGATTGCCGCCTATGCTCGCAATTGACGAATCCCCCAAATACCTGGACATTCCCGGGGAAGGCGTTCTGGTGGGGGACATCTTGCTAGGGATCGGGAGGCATGTGGGCAGCACGACATTGCTTGAGCCTGGCGGCTGTTGTCGGCCTGACCTTAGGGCTGGGCGGCACCTTCGAGGGTGAACGCGCCGAGGCTTCCGGCCCCGCCCGGATCATCGCCATCTACCGGGTCGACCTCGGCAGCTTCTATCTCGGCGAATTCCGGGTCACCACCACCTTCAGCGGCGACGGCTACGATATGCGCGGCGAAGGCCGGTTCTCCATTCTCGAAGGGCTTGTCTATGAGTGGCGCGGGTCCACGGCGAGCACGGGCCGCGTCACGCCAGAGGGCCCTGAGCCCGCCATGTACGCCTTGAACTATACCAATGGCGGCACGAAGGGCGAGCAGTTGCGCATGACCTTCGACGACGGCGCCGTGCGGCGGATCTCGATCGAGCCTCGGAAGCGCCCGAACCCAAGCACCATTCCGGTGACGCAATCACAGCTCGAGGGCGTGCTCGATCCCATGAGCGGCGCCTTCCTCACCGCCAGCTCCGAGAATCCCAACGGCGACCTCAATGTCTGCAACCAGATGCTGCCGGTGTTCGACGGCAGGCAGCGCTTCGATCTCGTGCTCAAGCCGAAAAAGGCGGTCATGGTGCACAACAAGACGCGTGGCGCCTATTCCGGACCGGCCGTGATCTGCGGGGTGAAGTTCATCCCCATCGCCGGCTACCAGCCCGACAATCCGGGGATCAGGCTCATGTCGCAGACCAACGAAATCGAGGTGTGGCTAATCCCGGTCAGGGGAACCAATATGTACGTGCCCTATCGGATTGTGCTGCCGACGCCGGTAGGCTACGGCTCTGCCGTCGTGACATCGATCCAGATCGCAGGCTCAAGGCGCGCGAGCATCGACTGAGCCCGGCGGCGAGGCGCCGCCGCACCAAGGGTTAACGCGAAAGCCCCAAAACCCAACATGTCGTAGGGAACGGACGACGAAAGTTTACGCTCCCCTGATTCGACCCCGCTCCGTTCCCCTTGTGACCCCGCAAAGCCAGAGGCCCGACGAGCAGCAAGATCGAGATGTAGCGTTCGAGAAGATGACGCAAGCGCCGGCCCCGGAGGCGGCAGCCTGCGTGGCGATTGTGCCATTTTGGGGCTGGAACGAAAACAGACTCGGCTGAGTCAGCGATTCGGACGAGATTCGTTCTGCCCCTGTTCCCTGTCCGGACGAGAGTCACGTAAAGAACAGCGTAAGATGGCCCGGTCCTTTTCCACGCAATCCACAGGTCTCGCCAAAGACCGCGGTGTCACCGCGGTCCTCGGCCCGACCAATACGGGCAAGACCCACCTCGCCATCGAGCGCATGCTTGCCCACGATGTCGGTGTCATCGGCCTGCCGCTGCGGCTGTTGGCCCGGGAGGTCTACGACAAGCTGATCGCGCGGGTCGGGCCGGGACAGGTGGCGCTGATCACCGGCGAGGAGAAGATCAAGCCACCGTCGGCGCGGTTCTATGTGTGCACGGTCGAGGCCATGCCCCAGGATCTCGAGGCGGACTTCGTCGCCGTGGACGAGATTCAGCTCGCCGCGGACGCCGAGCGCGGGCACGTCTTCACCCAACGGCTGTTCCATGCGCGCGGCCTCAACGAGACGCTGCTTCTCGGGGCGGCGACCATGCGCGACGCCATCCGCGAGCTGCTGCCCGGCGCCAATCTCGTGTCCCGCCCGCGCCTGTCGAAGCTCTCTTACGCCGGCGAGAAGAAAATCACCCGCCTGCCGCGACGCTCGGCCATCGTCGCGTTCTCGGTCAACGACGTCTACGCCATCGCCGAGCTGGTGCGGCGGCAGCGGGGCGGGGCGGCGGTGGTGCTTGGCGCGCTGAGCCCGCGCACCCGCAACGCCCAAGTCGACCTCTACCAGAACGGCGACGTGGACTTCCTGGTGGCGACCGACGCCATCGGCATGGGATTGAATCTCGACCTCGACCATGTGGCTTTCGCCGGCATTCGCAAGTTCGACGGCCAGGCCCACCGCAATCTGAACCCGGCTGAGATCGGTCAGATCGCCGGACGCGCCGGGCGTCACATGAATGACGGCACCTTCGGCGTGACCGGCCAGGTGGGGCCCTTCGACACCGACCTCGTCGACCGGCTGGAGAACCATGCGTTCGATCAGGTCGGCGTGCTGCAATGGCGCAGCCGCACGCTCGATTTCTCATCGATCGAGGCGCTGAAGGAGAGCTTGCGCGAGACCCCGGACCACCGACGGCTCACCCGCTCCCGCATGGTCGACGACATGATCGCGCTGGAAAATGTGAGCCGGGACGACGCCGTGCGCGATAAGGCCCGGTCCCCGGCGGCGGTCGGTCTCCTGTGGGAGATGTGCCAGATCCCCGACTACCGCAGGGTTTCCCCCGCGAGCCACGCCGAGCTCATCGCCACCCTCTACGGCTTCGTCATGAGCGACGAGGGCAAGATCCGCGAGGACTGGTTCGCCAGCCAAGTCGCCCAGGCTGATCGCACCGACGGCGATCTCGACACGCTGTCGAACCGGCTGGCGCAGATTCGCACCTGGACTTTCGTGTCCCACAGGTCCCAATGGTTGCACGATCCCGAGCACTGGCAGGACCGCACACGGGCGATCGAGGACACTCTGTCCGATGCCCTTCACGAACGACTGGCACAACGCTTTGTCGACCGCCGCACCAGCGTCCTCATGCGGCGCCTGCGCGATAAGGAGGAGATGATGGCCGAGATCAGCCCTGACGGTCAGATTCTTGTTGAGAATCACTATGTCGGCCGCTTGGACGGCTTCCGCTTCACGCCCGATGCTTCCAGCGACGGCATCCACGGCAAGGCCGCGCGCCATGTCGCGGTACAGGTGCTCGCGACCGAGCTCGCCGCCCGCGTCGAGGCGCTGGCCTCGGGGCCCAACGAGGCGATTACCCTCGCCCCCAACGGACGCATCGTTTGGCAGGGCTCGGAGATCGGCAGGCTCGAGCGGGGCGAGACGGCGCTCAAACCCCGCCTCCAAATCTTCACCGACGAGCATCTCAGCCCGCCCGACCGCGAGCGCCTGTCGAACCGCCTCGACGCCTGGCTTGCCGCGCATCTTGAGGCAAAGCTCACGCCGCTGGTGGCGCTCAACGAGGCGGCGGACCTCACCGGTCTCTCGCGCGGGCTCGCCTTCCGGCTGACCGAGAATCTCGGCGTGCTGCGCCGTGATACGGCCGCCGCCGAGATCAAGGCCCTCGACCAGTCCGCTCGCGGGCAGTTGCGCAAATACGGCGTCCGCTTCGGCGCCTTCAATCTTTATTTCCCGGCGCTCCTCAAGCCGGCCGCGGCGGAGTTGCTGCTACTGCTGTGGGCGCTTCATGACGGCCAACAGCACAGTGTCGATCCCGATTCCCTGCCGGCACGGCCGCAACAAGGCCTCACTTCGGTAGCGACGGACAATTCCATTCCCGAGCCCTATTGGCGGGCCGCCGGCTTCCATGTGGCCGGCACCCGCGCGGTCCGCATCGACATGCTCGAGCGGCTATCCGATCTCATTCGCACGCGCGTCACCTGGCGGCCCGCGGAAGGCGGCGAGGCGGCCCCGTCGGGCGCAACCGGCGACGGCGGTTTCCGCGTCGTGCCTGAGCTCATGTCCATGGTCGGCTGTTCGGGCGATGAGTTCGCCTCGATCCTGCGCGCCCTCGGCTTCCGCCTCGAGCGGCGCAAGCTCGAAGGCGGCACCGGCAACGGCAAGGATAATGGCACCGGCGAGCCGGCCCCCGCCGCGACGGCGACGGTTGAAGGTGAAATCCCCGAACAGACCGCGGCGTCCGTGCCGGCAGAGACGGCTTCGGCCGTCGAGGGCTTGGTCCCGGAACAGACCGCCAAGTCCGAGGAAGCGGCACAAGCCGAGCCCGCCTTCGACGAGATCTGGCGTCCCGGCAAGCGCAAGGAGCCTCATCACCCGCGCGCCGAAGCCAAGGGGCCACGCCGAGAGCGCGCCAAGGGGGGCGGCAAGGACGCTTCGCGCCAACCCCGCCGCGGTCAAGGCCAGGGGCAGAACCAAGGCCATGCCAACGCCCAAGGCCATGGCCAATCGCGTCAGCCCCAGCGGGAGCGCGCAGCCGCGGTCTCGGAGCATTCACCCTTCGCCGCGCTGAAAGAGTTGCGGGACACGCTTGCCGCGCGCGGCCGCTCCAAGCAGAGCTGACGCTTGCCGCTCATGCCGGAGCAGCGGCTCGACAAGTGGCTATGGTGCGCCCGGCTCACGAAGACACGCACGGGCGCCGCACGTCTCATCACCGACGGCAAGCTCCGCATCAACGGTGAGCGCGTGCTGAAGCCGAGCCGTCTCGTCCACACCGGCGACGTGGTGACGGCGACCCATCAGAGCCGGCTCGCGGTGGTGCGTGTCGTCGATTTCGCCGAGCGTCGCGGCCCGGCGCGCCTGGCGCAGACCCTTTATGACGACCTCACGCCGGAGGATACCCCCGAGCCGGACAAGGCACTGCGGACCGGCAAGCGCCCGACCAAGCGCGACCGCCGCCGTCTCGACGCCTTTCTTGGCGGCGAGGGCTAGCATCCCGATCCGGAAAATGCGGTGTTGTCGCCCGTCAGGCCGCCGACGTGAACCGGCGCGAAGGCGCCGCGATAGGCGCGATGCGCCCTTCGCGAAGGATCGCGGTTGCCTGGTCGGCCTTCACCGGCCGGCTGAAATAATAGCCTTGGGCGTGCTCGCAGCCCGCTCCGATGAGGAAGCGCATCTGTGCCTCCGTCTCAACCCCCTCGGCGATCACGTCGAGACCGAGCTCATGGGCGAGCCGTATGGCCGCACGCACCACCGCGGCGTTGCGGTAGTCGACCGTGACGCGGAACACGAACTCCTGCGCCAACTTCAGCCGGTTCACCGGATAGGTGGTCAGATATTTGAGTGACGAGTAGCCGGTCCCAAAATCGTCAATGGCGATCTTGACCCCCAGGCCACGCAGGTTCTCCAGAGTGGAGTTGTGCCGCTGGGTCGCCTCCATGAGCACCGACTCGGTGAGTTCGAGTTCGATGTCGCCCGGATTGATCTGCCATTTGGTAAGGCTCGCTTTGACCTCGCGCTCGAGTTCGGCTGCGGTCTTCAGTTGCACACCGGAGACATTGACCGCCAGCACTTCCGGGGCGATCCCCTCGGCGTGCCACGATTTCAGCTGCCGGCAGGCCTCGTCGAAGACCCAGTTGCCGAGCGGCAGCACCGCACCCGTTCTCTCGGCAATCGGGATGAACGAGACGGGCATTAACAGGCCACGGGTCTTGTGGTTCCAGCGCACCAGGGCCTCGAGGCCCGTCACGCGCCCCGTAGCGAGCTCGACCTGCGGCTGGTAGTAGAGTTCGAGTTCGCCCTCCTCAAGCGCCGTCCTCAGCTCATCGGCCACCCGCACGCGCTCGTGCACCTGCCGGTCGAGATCCTCGCTGTGGAAGCGGTAGCAGTTGCGGCCCTCGTCCTTGGCGCCATAGAGCGCAAGATCCGCCTGGACCATCATCGCGTCGGGGCCGGCAACCTCCCGCGAGAACGAGGCGATGCCGATGCTCGAGGTCACGGAGATCTTGTGATCGTCGATGACGAAAGGCTCGGCCAGCGCTTCGCCGATCCTTGCCGCGAGCGTGCCAGCCTCGGTCGGATCGGTCACGTTGGAGGCGAGGATGGCGAACTCGTCGCCGCCGAACCGGGCCACGAGGTCCTCTTCCCGCACAACCTGTTGCAACCGCGCCACGACCTCTTTGAGCAGCTCGTCGCCCATGGCATGGCCGAGCGTGTCGTTCACGTCCTTGAAATCGTCGATGTCGAGATAGAGCACCGCAAACGGCGGGGCGCCGCGCAAGGCCGCCGCAAACGCCATATGGAGCCGCTTCATGAACGCTCGGCGGTTCGCCAGCCTCGTCAGAATGTCGGTCTGCGCAAGCTGGAGAATCTTTCCGTTGGCTGTTTCGAGCCGTAGCGCGTGCCGCAGCGACGCCCCCAGATAGGCAAGCACGGCACCGAACACCAAAGCGACCAAAGCGACGGCGAGCCAGGCCCGATAGAAACTGATCAGTCCTCCCTCGGTCGGTACGACGAAGAGTTCCCAGCTTGCATCGCCGACAGTCAGCGAGGCCGACCAATGGGGCAGGTCCTGAACCGCATCCTTGACCGGCAGCGCTCCCGGCACCGACTGTCCCGACGGCACTTCGCGCACATAGACCGGCGATGCGTTGTCGCTGGCATCGGCCTGATAGAGATAGAGGTCGACGCTTCTTGGCAGCGTGGCTCTGGCCAGGATTGAATCCATCAGCGGCTCAGTCTGAAAGGATCCGGCGAGAATGCCGAGCAACTGATGGGACGCTTGTCCCGTGTCCTTGCCGGCGCGTTCCTTGTAGACCGGTAGCGCTACGAAAAAGCCCCGCGCCTCCTCACCGGCGGGCTCGCGGAGGATGACGTTCTGCGCCGTGCCCATATGATCAACGGTAAGGGCGCGCCGGATTGCCTCGCTTCGCAGAGGCTCGGAGTTGAGGTCCATGCCTATCATCGGGGAGTTCTTGGCAGGACCGGTGACGAACAGCACCGGAAAATATTCGTTGTGTGGCGACTCGGGTCGCGCAGGCCCGGAGAGCGTCCACTGTGTGATGGTGAAACCCTTGAGCCCGTTTAATCTCTGCGCGCGCTCAAACGCGGCGCGCTCATCGCGGCTCACGAGCGGACTCCATGTGATCCGCATCATGGCATCGTGACCATGGCCGCTCAGAATACGGCCAGTGAAAAGTTCGAACTCTTCCGAATCGACACTGACAGAGGCGTCATAGAACGCGCGAACGGCTGTGATCTTGCCGACATAGTCATTCAGGCCGTTTTGCAGAACCGTCGCATAGTCGCCGGCGACATCGTTGAATTTTGCTTTGGCGAGCCTTTGCTCCCAGACCGAGACGGCCATCCAGGCGGCCACGGCCAGCGCCACGCCGAGTGCACCGACGGCGAGCAGCGGCCAGATATGCGTCATCGGCTGCCGCTTGCTGATCACTTCAGGTACGTCGTGCATTTTGGCGGTCAATCCCCCTCGGCGTGCGAGCAACGATCGACGCGGGGGGTAGCGCTCCCGGTCAAACAGGCCTGACCGCGGACGATACGGGGGTCAAAAAGGACCCGCGCGTGCGCTCGTGATCCAACCCACACGGAGTGCCATAAATTGATTGACGTGGCCTTAGTGCCGGCAAAGAAATTCAACCTAAAGCTGCCTTTCGCAACCTGAGGCCGATCCCGAAAATCACCGTTTGCCGCGCGTTACAGCGCCTTGTGCTGGTGGCGCGATTGTTATAGGCAGGGCTCTCCCCGGGACTTAATCCGACAGCCCGTAAGGGCTTAGAACAACGGGCTGGGCGAAGCCTGAGAGCATGTGGGAGCGATGACCTACGTCGTCACTGAAGTCTGCATCAAGTGCAAGTACACCGACTGTGTCGAGGTCTGCCCCGTGGATTGCTTCTACGAGGGCGCCAACATGCTTGTCATCCACCCGGACGAGTGCATCGATTGCGGCGTCTGCGAGCCGGAATGCCCCGTGGACGCCATCAAACCCGACACTGAGCCGGCGCTTGACCAATGGCTTGAGGTGAACAGGCAATATTCCGAGACCTGGCCGAACATCACGACCAAGAGGCCGGCGCCCCCGGATGCCGACGACTTCGTGGCCGAACCCGACAAGTTTCAGAAATACTTTTCCACAGACCCGGGCGAAGGCGACTAAGCCCTTCAACGGGTTAAGCGTTAACCCTAGGGCTAAAATGTCGCATATTGCAGGGCGGAAAGGATCGTGCTGCGGCACGGCACGGCTTCCAGATTCACTAAATTTGTGTTATGGTCCATTTGAATGGCGCAGACTGTAGGCGCGTGAAGCACCAAGAGGGCGACGCCGTTTGGGCGCGCTTTTTTTTCCGACTTCGGGGAGTTGGCGCGATCAGGCCTCCTGATCGACCGCTCATCTTGTGCCCGCACCCCGCCCAAAGGCGGGACGCCAGCAAGAATATTCGCTGGCTAAAGAAGCGGGCAAGCTCACGTCACTCAGGCTTCGGCGCCCACCAAATAATTCATTAGATGAGGCGAGAATATGCCCGATAAAAAGAGACCCCAGCAAAGACACGGTTTCCGGACGAACGAGTATGTTGTTTATCCGGCACACGGCGTTGGCCGAATCGTGAGCATCGAAGAGCAGGAAATTGCTGGCGCAAAGCTCGAGCTGTTTGTCCTCAACTTCGAAAAGGACAAGATGACGCTTAGAGTCCCGACCTCAAAGCTCGAAAGCGTCGGCATGCGCAAGCTTGCGGAGGACAAGACCCTCAAGAAGGCTCTCACCACACTCAAGGGCAAGGCCCGCGTCAAGCGCACCATGTGGTCCCGCCGCGCCCAGGAATACGAGGCCAAGATCAACTCCGGCGATCTCATCTCCATTGCCGAGGTGGTGCGCGACCTGTACCGCTCCGAGGCCCAGCCCGAGCAGTCTTATTCCGAGCGGCAGCTTTACGAAGCAGCGCTTGACCGCATGGCCCGCGAGCTCGCTGCCGTGGAGAAGCTGGACGAGGCAAGCGCCGTCGCCAAGATCGACGATGTGCTGTCCAAGACGGCCCGCCACAACAAGCTGGCGGCCGAGGACGCCGCGCGCACCAAGGCCGCTTAGCGCCTCTGTCGCGAACTCTGAATCTGGTCATGGCCGGGCGGCAACGTCTGGCCATTTCCTTATGTCATTCCCGCGCAGGCGGGACTCCAGTCGCCACCGCCCTCAGTTGATGTGCGGACGCGTGGGGTACTGGATTGCCCGGTCAGGCCGGGCAATGACGAGGATCGCTTACAGCGCGGGCGCCGATGCCAACATTTCGATCTGCGCAGGGTGCGTGGCCGCGATCATCGGGCCGTTCCACCATTCCACCCAGCCCCGCACACGGACCTTTCTGCCGGCAAGCCGCGCAAGGTCGAGACCGGCAGCCTCGAAGGCCGCCAGATCCTTCCGCGCGATGGTGATGGTGAAGTCACTTCGCCAGTCCTCGGCGAAGTTCACATAGATGAGCCTCCGCCCCTCGCCGACCGCGTGAACCGTGCCCTCCACCAGCTGATAGCTGTGGGTCAGCTTGCCCAGGCGCTTCACGTCTTGCGCGTCCTGCAGCCGATAAGCCCAGGAGCGCCAAAGACCGCGCCGCGCCGCGCGCGCCTCGGCCTCAATCCCAACCAGCTCGGCCACGCAGGCGGAGGCTCCGGGTAAAGGGTACGCACGGGCAAGGCCCTTTACGACGAGCGCCTCTTGCACCCAGGTCCGCGTCTGCCCTCGCGCCACAGTGACCTGGGCGAGGACATGGCCGTGCCGGTCGCTGCGGCGTTCGTCAAAGCGAAGCTCGACCTCGGCACCCGATACCAGCCGCGACAGGGCTGCTTTTGCTTCCGCCACGAACGGCCAAGGGTCGTCGCCCTTCCAGCCGAGCGGCGCGGACGGCGCCTTCACGCCAAGGAGCCTGACTTTGCGGCCGTCTGTGAGCGTGAGCGTCTCACCGTCCTCAATCGCCGCCACGGTGGCCGTCTCACCCGCCGGCAAGTCGCAGGCGCCCGATGGTGTCGCGCCGAGCAGCACCGCGCCGATGAGAGCCCGCCGGAGGCGCACGAGCCGCCGTCGCAGGGGGGTCTTCACGAGACTGTCGGCAGCGCCCGGATGCCGAAGATGGCGATAGCGCCCTTGCCTTTGACCTCGATCTCGCCCAGCGCCTCGCCATGGAAGGAAGACTGGAGTTGCAGCCAAATCTCTTCCGTGGTGGCGACGCTGCCTGACGCGCCCATGCCGACCATGCGCGCGGCGAGATTGACCGTGTCGCCCCAAATATCGAACTGATACCGCTCCTGCCCCACGACGCCGGCGACCACCGGACCGGCGTGGACGCCGACCCTGACCTCCCAGCCGAGATGGGCGTCGATCAAGGTCGAGGCCATCTCTAAACCGCAACGCACCGCCGAGCCCACCGGATCGTCGATCTCGTGCAGCAAGCCCGCCGCCGCCATGAACCCGTCGCCGATGGTCTTGATCTTCTCTAGGCCGTGCTTCGCCGTGACGCGCTCGAAGATCACGAACAGCGCATCGAGCCGCGACACCACATCCTCCGGCTCATGCTGGTCGCAATAGGCGGTGAAGTTGGTCACGTCGCAGAACAACACGGCGACATTCTCGTAGCGCCGCGGGATCATCGTCCCGAATTTGCGGATCTCGTCAGCCGCCTTTTTCGGCAGCAGCGCATGCAGCAACTGATCGGCCTGTGCGCGCGCCTCTTGCGCCTCGCTGAGCGCTTCCTTGAGCGCCAATTGCGTCTTGACCCTAGCAAGCACGATCGGAGCCGAGAACGGCTTGTGGATGTAATCGACGGCGCCGACCTCGAAACCCTTCTCCTCGTCGACCGAGTCAGTTTTCGCCGTGAGGAAGATGATGGGGATTTCAGCCGTCTCGGGATTCGCCTTGAGCCGGCGGCAAACCTCGTAGCCGTCCATGCCCGGCATCATCACGTCGAGCAGGATCAGGTCCGGTGTCTCGGGCCCCATGGCGATCGCCAACGCCTTCTCGCCATTGGTCGCCACCTTGGTGTGAAACAAATCCTTGAGCACCCCCGACACCACGGTGACGTTGGTCGGCGTATCGTCAACCACGAGCACGAGCTTGCGGTGAGAGCTCAACATCACGGCCCCTCGATATTAAGCGACAGGCGCGAGGCAATCGCCGACAGGCATTTGAGCGCAGCCTCGAATTCGAAATTACCCACCTGGTCGGTGAGCGCTTTGACCTCGGCCCGGGTTAGCACGCCCGCAAGCTGCGGCTTAACCTCGATCATAAAGTCCGTCGCCTCCCCATCGTCGCTTTCTAGAAGCTGCTTGAGACGGGCCAGCGGCGCGGCGACCGCGCCAGGGTCCCCCGTCCTAACTTCACTGATAGCCTCGGTCTCGGCGGGTAGCGCGGTCTGGATGGACTTGATCACGGGGTCGAGGGTGAGCGAGAGCGTCCTCAGCGTGTCCTCCGCATCCTTCCCCGTGCGCACCGCGGCCTCCGTCTCGCCCGCGGCCGCCGCCAGGGCCGCGCCCCCAAGCGTTGCGGCGGCACCCTTCAACGAATGGGCCGCGCGCTCGGCCGTCGCCGCATCGCCGTTTGAGAGCGCCAGCCGGATGTCTTCCACCGTACCGCCTTGCCGTTCGGCGAATTTACGCAACAGGGCCGCATAGCGCTTGCGGCTGCCGCCGGTGAGGCGCAGCCCTTCGTCGACATCGATCCCCTTAAGCTCCAACGCCTCCCCGCCTCTATCCTCCACCCCCGGCCTGGCCGCTGCGCCATCCACCACCTCGGAGTTCTCTGCCGTGCCGGCCCGGCGGATCCACCGCAACAGGGTGCCGAAAAGCTGATGCGGATCGATCGGCTTGGCGATGTGATCGTTCATGCCGACGTCCAGGCACAACTCGCGGTCGGACGACAGAGCATTGGCCGTCATGGCGATGATGGGCAGGTCCTGGAAGCGCCGGTCGGAGCGCAAGATCCGGGTGGCGGCAACTCCGTCCATCACCGGCATCTGCATGTCCATCAGGACCGCGTCGTAATCGTTCTTCTCGATCAACCGGATGGCCTCTTCGCCGTTCTCGGCCAGATCGACGAACACGTCGGCATCCTCGAGTTGGCCCATGGCCACTTCTTGATTGATCTCGTTGTCCTCGACCAGGAGGATGCGCGCCCCGCGCAAACGGTCCACATCGAAGGACGGGCTGGCACCCGCATGCTCCACCACCGCACTATCGCCGCCAAGAGCGACAACCGCGGTATCGAACAGAATGGACGATGTGACCGGCTTGATGAGCACGTTTTCGAATCCGCTCTCCTCGGCCTGCTTCAGCACCTCCTCGCGTCCGTAAGCCGTGACCATCACCAGATGGGGCAGCTTTGAACCGTCAGCCAATGAGCGGATGCGCTTGCCCGTCTCGATGCCGTCGAGGCCGGGCATCTGCCAGTCGATGAACGCGATCTCGTAGCGCTCGCCTGACTGGCCCGCCTGGCGCAGCATCTCCAGCGCTTCCTCGCCCGAGGCCGCCTCGTCCGCCGTGAACGTCATGTTGGTCAGCATGTTCGCCAACACGGCCCGCGCATGGGAATTGTCGTCGATGACGAGGACGCGCCGGCCGCGCAAGTCCGACTGCAGCAGCCGCGGACGCGGCGCGGCGGTACTCTTGCCGAGGCGCGCGGTGAAACGGAACACGCTGCCCTTGCCCGGCTCGCTTTCCACCTCGACGGACCCGCCCATCAGCTCGGTGAGCTGTCTGGAAATAGCAAGCCCCAGCCCCGTCCCGCCATATCTGCGGGTGGTCGAGGCGTCCGCCTGCTCGAAAGCCTGGAACAGGCGGTCGACCTGATCCTGCGTCATGCCGATCCCGGTATCGGTAACCGAGAACGCCACAAGCTGGCTGTCCTCAGAATCCTCGAGCACGCGCACTTGGACCCAAATCTCGCCGGTCTCGGTGAACTTGACGGCGTTCGAGCAGAAATTGATCAGGATTTGGCCGAGCCGCAGGGGATCGCCGGTGAAATGGGCCGAGACCCGCTGCTCGACGTCGAAGATCAGCTCAAGCCCTTTGGCCGAGGCCTTCTCGGACATCAAGTTCCCGACATTCTCCAGCACCTTGTCGAGATCGAAGTCGATATTCTCAATCGACAGCTTGCCCGCCTCAATCTTGGAGAAATCGAGAACGTCATTGATGATGCCGAGCAGGTGCTGGCCCGAGCTCTTGATCTTGAGCACGTAATCGCGCTGGCGCGGGCTTAGATCCGTCTTCAGCGCAAGGTGGGACAGACCGATGATGGCGTTCATCGGCGTCCTGATCTCGTGACTCATATTGGCCAGGAAGATGCTCTTGGCCTCGTTGGCTTCGAGCGCCGCTTCGGTCGCTCTGGCGAGCTCCACCTTCGAGGCCTGGACCGCCTGCTCCGCCTCCTTGCGCTCGTCGATATTGCTCCACGAGCCGACGACCTCGACCGGGTTGCCCTTCTTGTCGCGGATGAGCTGTTGCTCGTCGCTGAGCCAGCAATAGGTGCCGTGCTTGTCGAGGAAGCGGTACTCGGCGAGATGCATGCCGTCTTCGAAGACGTCGGCTTGCTCCGCCTCGGCCTTGGCAAGATCGTCCGGATGCACGTGAGCCCGCCAGAAATCAGCGCCCTCCAGATATTCCTCCGGCGCGTAGCCAAGCAGGCGCTGAATGTTTGGGCTTATAAAGGTCGGGGCGAAGTCGCCGGTCGCGGCAAAACTGTAGATCACCACCGGCGCCACATCGAGCAGCAGGTCGAGCCGCTCGCGCACCGCTGCCTGGGCGAACTCTGCCTCTTTGCGTTCGGTGACGTCGGTCCAGGATCCGGCAATCTCGATGGGCTCTCCCTTGTCATCGCGCACCACTTGCTGCCGGTCATGCACCCAGAAATAGGAGCCGTCGGGCCGGCGGATACGATATTCGATCGAACGCGTGTCGTGATCGAACATCACATCGACCCAGGCATTGATCCGCGGAACGTCTTCCGGGTGAACGAAGTCGCGCCACAGATAGGGGTTCGCGAGATACTCTCGCGGCGTGCAGCCGAACAGGCGACTGATGCTGTCGCTGACAAAGGTCGGTGCGTAGTCGCCTTTGGCCGACCGGCAATAGATTACGGCAGGCGACGTGTTGAGCAGGCGGCCGAGATGCGCGTGCGCCGAGGCCTGAACCTCGGCAATATGGTCCAGGCTTCGCTTTTCCTGCTGTTGGACGGCCTGGCAGATCGCCTGCTCGATGAGCAGCGTCACGGCGTCGGCGTCGGCGCCCGCGGCATCGACCCGCAACGCACGCAGGATCGCGGTCGCGACCGTCTCCGCTTGGTCCCTAGCGGCCGACATGACTGGCACCCTCCAAGAGGCAACCTTCGGTAGCGCCTCTCCCTGCCAGCAGCGTATCGGCTTCTAGCGGTCGTGCAAATGGCCCGGGCGACGACCGGGCCACCGCCGAGGGCGGCCGCTGGAAGCACCGGCGGCCTCAGGAAATCGTCCGTTTCCTGGGTTGCGGGCGGACCGAGCGTCCTCTATCCAGCTAGAGTGATGCAAGGCCCCGTAGCTCAGTCGGATAGAGCATCAGATTCCTAATCTGAGGGTCACTGGTTCGAATCCAGTCGGGGTCACCAACTAAATCAACGACTTAGCTGGTCGCCCAGCCGTCCACCTGGCGGCCGGGGTGCACAGGGGGGTTTACAGCGGGAGCCGCCACCTCCCGTATCGCCCCTGGGGTATGGACATTGGGGACAGCGGGGTGCGCAGACTGGACACGCGCAACCGAATCCAGAATCCTGCACGCCATGAGCGAGTTCACGAATAATCACTACGTGCCCAAGTGGTACCAGCGGCGCTTCATGCGGCCGGGCCAGGGGAAGTATTACTATCTCGACCTCAAGCCGGAGTCGCGCGAGGAGGGCGGGCATAGATGGACGCGCCAAGCGCTCCGCAACCTGGGGCCGAAGAGCTGCTTCGCGCAGGACGACCTCTACACGATCCGGTGGGGCAACCTCACCAGCGTAGACATCGAGCGGTTCTTCTTCGGAAGGATCGACCGCCAGGGCGAGGCGGCGGTAGAGGCGTTCGCGGCTTTCGACTACACGGGCGTCCACCGGGAGGCGACGCACGATCTGTTGGAGTACATGAGCGTGCAGAAGCTGCGCACGCCCAAAGGCCTCGGCTGGCTGTCGCAGACGGCGCAGACGAACGATAGAAATCTCGATCTGCTATTCCTCCAGCACAACAGGTACGTGTTCAGCGCGACCTGGGCCGACTGCGTATGGCAAATCGCCGACGCGTCTACCTCGCCGACCAAGTTCATCGTCAGCGACCATCCCATCACGGTCTACAACCGGGGATGCTTTCCGCTCTCCACCTGGTGCAAGGGCTTCAACGATCCCGACGTCAGACTGGTCGCGACGCACACGGTGTTCCCCGTTTCCCTGGATAAGGCTCTCATCCTCACGAACCTCTCGTGGGCGCGCGATCCCTACCAGCCCGAGACCCGGATGCACCCGAACCCGCGCCTCTTCCGCACAACCATGTTGAAGCTCACGGACATCCAGACCGGCAGGCAGCTCACGGAGCAAGAGGTGCTCGCCATCAACTTCATCATTAAGCGGCGCGCGCACCGCTTCGTCGCGGCGGCCGAGGAGGAGTGGTTGCATCCGGAGCCGCGCATGGACACGGAGCACTGGCGAAACCTGGGAGGCGGACTGCTCCTCATGCCCGAGCCACGCGAACTGCACATGGGAGGCGAGATCATCGTCGGGTTCGACGACGGCGCCTCAGAGGCGTTCGGTCCCTACGGGGTCATCGGCCTTGGCAGAAGGGCTACAAGGACGAGCGACGCGAAGCGCGAGAATCGCGATCTCTGGAACGCTTCAAGGCGGAGTTCGCCCGAATGCACGGGCCCAAGTTTCGCGGCACCTCGATGGGGTTTGGCGGCAGATCCCTCGACGGCAATATGGAGATGCACGCCCGCTACCTCGAACGTGCGCGCGCCCTTCGCAGAAAACCCAGGTAGACCATGGGCAAGAAGCTCAAGCTCAATCAGGAATGGGAACTCGGCGAGCGGATCGATGGCGGCGGCAACCGGGATAGGCCGTACCTCATCCGCATCCCAAAGAAGAAGTCCAAACTGCCGAAGGGCACTGAGGAACTAGACCAATGAGCGGGGAACTGGGCTCGGATCGGAAATCCGGACAAAAGAAAGCCCGCCCCCGATTGTCGGGAGCGGGCCAATTCTTCTAGGCGGCTACGCGTCCAGCCTGGGCACGTAGGTCACCTGCCTACCGCGGGGCACGAGGTATGCCGGTACGGCAAGCTCTGTGCCGCACTGGGCGCGGACGGGCATGGCACCGACCAGGACCGGAGCGCGGCCGCGCCGGAAGGCGCGGGCGTGCCGTTGGATAGCACTGAGGACGGCGCCTTCGCGGAGGCAGCGGGGCGCAGGCCGGCGAGAAGCGCCTCACCGAGGTGCTGAAAGAGGCCGGCTTTAGCAGCGTCCGCCGCGCCACCGACACGCCGTTCAATATGATCATCGAAGCGCGCCCCTAAGGCGCGCGCCCGACAAGACAAAGGCCGGGCCCGAATTATCGGGTCCGGCCACAGTTTGCCGGCGGGCGATCAATGTGGGCCTTGGGTCGGCACGCCAGCGCTAGATACCGATGGCCGCATAGGCCTCGGCGCAGCGGCCGATGGCGATCGAGTAGGCAGCAGTCCTCAGGTCGGGGATCCCCGCCGCGCTGTTCCAAACGGTTCTGATCTGGCCGTAGGCCGAACGCATGATGTCGTCGAGCCCGGACCGAACCAGGTCGATCTCCCTTGCGCCTTGGAGAAAGAGGCTGGCCGTCTCCAAGGGAAAGGTCGCGCCCGTCATGGCCTCCAGCGAGCGGGCCAGTATTTGATGGCTTGCCTCGTGATGACGCCGCTCCATCAGACCGAAGGGAATATGGGTCAGGTTTTTTACCCACTCGAAATAGCTGACCACCACGCCGCCGGCGTTGACGTAGAGATCCGGCAGCACGATGATTCCGCGATCGCGGAGGATCCTGTCCGCCTCGAACGTCGTCGGGCCGTTGGCGGCCTCAACGACGAGCTTAGCGCGGAGTCTTGGGGCGTTGCCCGCATGGATCACGCGCTCGATCGCCGCCGGAATGAGGACGTCGCATTCGCGCTCCAGAACGGACGCGCCATCGGCGACGAACTCAACATCGGCAAATCCCTTGACGCCGCCCGTCTTGGTCAGATGCAGTTTCAGGTCCTCGATGGACAGGCCTTGGTCGGACCACACCGCGCCATCCCGCTCGATCACACCGACCACGCGGCAGCCGTCCTGTTCGCTCAGGAATTTCGCGGCGTGATAACCGACATTGCCAAGCCCCTGAACGATTAGCCGCTTGCCCGCCAAGGAGGGCGACAGCCCCGTGCGCGCCAAATCGCTCTGGTGGCGGAAGAACTCGCGCAGCGCATATTGAGCGCCGCGCCCGGTTGCCTCGATGCGCCCTTCGATGCCGCCGGCGGCCAGCGGCTTGCCCGTCACGCAAGCTAGCGCATTGATATCGTTTGGCGACCAGCGGCGATACTCATCCGCCATCCACACCATGGTCGTCTCGTTGGTGCCCATGTCCGGGGCGGGGACATTCTGGCTGGGGCCGAAGAAATTGTGCCGGGCAAGCTCCTGCGTGAACCGCCGCGTGATCCGTTCGAGCTCGTGACGCTCCCATTTCGCGGGATCGATGCGCAAGCCCCCTTTGGAGCCCCCGAACGGCAGCCCCATCAACGCGCACTTATACGTCATGAGGGCCGCGAGAGCCTCGACCTCTTCCTGGTCCGCGAGCGGCGAGTAGCGAATGCCGCCTTTAGCCGGGCTCCGGTGCGTGCTGTGCACGGCGCGCCAGCCGATGAACGTCTCCATGCGGCCGCGAAGCCGGACGCCGAAGCGGGTCACATAGGTGGCGTTGCAGACCTTGATCTTCTCGGCAAGGCCATCCTGCATCGGCACGAATCGCGCCGCCTCATCGAACTGATTGTTGACATCGTCGAGGAATGATTGCCCGCGCATTGGCCCTCTGAGGCGAAGTTCAAGACAGCGACTCGGACGCTCCAAGAGCGATCCTGGCCGCAGGCTACAGGCGCCAGGCCCGCGCGGGCAAGCGGTCCCGAGAATTGACACCGAACCGAGCCGTGCCGGCCGGGCCGGAATCGCGAAGCGCGCCCCTGACAAAATAAGGGCCGGGCCCGAATTATCGGGTCCGGCCTAGTTGCAGGCGGGGGAGGAAAAAGAGTCGGCGCCGTTAGCTGCCGAGCCGGGCCGTGCCCGAAGCGCCATCGTTGCGCACCCAGCGCACCGCGCCGCCGTTCTGGCTGAGCTTGTAGCAATAGGTCTTGCCTTCCATCCAGCTGTTCCATTTCTGGCAGAGCTGGTTGTCGGCGATCCACCACTTGCCCCGATCCGAGGACCCGTCACCGCGGGAGAAGGCTGCGGCGATGGTGCCCATGCTGCCCTTCATGGTGCCGCTCGACGAATACTGGATCGGCAGCTCGAACCCGGAAATCTTGAGAAAGACGGTCTTGCCGCTCACGGCGCTGCGCAAGGCATCGCCACTAAGAGAGGTCTCGGCGGCGTGCGTTGCCGAAAGCGGGGCGCTGAGCGCAAGCACGGCACAGGTCGCGGCGGTCATGAGTGCGGTCTTAAACATCGGATCAACCTCCAGCTTTGATGCGCCCTCCTCACGAGTGGCGCGGGTTCCGTTTCGAGAGCGGAAGTGATCCCCCGCTCGTGTCAGGATGCTGTTTTCGCAGATCCCGGCTGAACCGAAGCTGAGGGCATTGTTCATCTGCCATTCACTGGCCAAATGGCGGAAAATCAACAAAAATCACGCTTGGACGCCGCGCGCGCGGCGGCCCGCGAAACGATCGCCAGAAACGGCCGAGAAAAAGAAGAGCCCGCTAGCGCGTGGGCATCGGCGTTTCGCCGCGATAGTCGTAGAAGCCCCGCTTGGACTTCCGCCCGAGCCAACCGGCCTCCACATACTTCACCAGCAGTGGGCACGGCCGGTACTTGGAGTCGGCGAGCCCCTCATACAACACCTGCATGATCGACAGGCAGGTATCCAGCCCGATGAAGTCGGCGAGCTGCAACGGGCCCATGGGATGATGGGCGCCAAGCCGCATGGCGGTGTCGATCGCGTCGACCGAGCCCACGCCCTCATAGAGCGTGTACACGGCCTCGTTGATCATCGGCAGCAGGATGCGGTTGACCATGAAAGCCGGGAAGTCTTCCGACACGGCGGTCGTCTTATGCAGCGTCTGGACAAAGTCCCTGGCCCTGCTGAAGGTCACGTCGTCGGTGGCGATGCCGCGGATCATCTCGACCAGCTCCATCACCGGCACCGGATTCATAAAGTGCAGGCCGATGAAACGCTCCGGCCGGTCGGTGGTGGCCGCGAGCCGGGTGATGGAGATGGATGAGGTGTTGGTGGCGAGGATGGCGTCCGGCTTGAGGAAAGGACAGGCCGCCACGAAGATCTTGCGCTTGACCGCCTCGTCCTCGGTAGCGGCCTCCACCACGAGGTCGGCGTCGGCGAAGTCCTGGAACGACTCGGCGAAGGTGATGCGGGCCAACGCCTTCTCGCGCTCCTCCTCGCTGATTTTGCCGGAGGAGACTTGGCGCGTCAGGTTCTTGTCGATCTTCTCGAACGCGGAGTCGAACCGCTCCTTGGCGAGGTCGTTGATCGCCACGTCATAGCCGCCGAGCGCCACCACATGCGCGATGCCGCTACCCATCTGGCCTGCGCCGACAACCCCGACTTTGCGAATAGGTTCCACTTCAGACTCCTGCTTCACCGCTGAATCGGCGAGGATATCCGCGCCTTGAACTATGTCGTCCATCGTCATTCCTCATGAAGCCACTTACTCTCCGTATCCCGCCTTCTTCAACTCGGCATCGAGTTCGGGCAGAACGGTGAACAGGTCGCCGACCAAGCCATAATCGGCGACCTGAAAGATCGGCGCTTCGCCATCCTTGTTGATGGCGACGATCACCTTGGAATCCTTCATACCGGCAAGATGCTGAATGGCGCCGGAGATGCCCACGGCGATATAGAGATCCGGCGCCACTACCTTCCCCGTTTGCCCGACCTGGTAGTCGTTGGGCATGTAGCCGGAATCGACGGCGGCGCGCGAGGCGCCCACCGCAGCGCCGAGCCGGTCCGCGACCGGATCGATCAGCTTTGCGAAATTGTCGCCGGACGCCATGCCGCGGCCGCCCGAGATCACGATCCG
>Ga0209386_1000246_pt1 | contig 27842 bp, 20 predicted proteins | sample NGEPertwo_FD_184510 | JGI IMG/M metagenome (GOLD analysis project Ga0209386, IMG submission 184510) | Arctic peat soil microbial communities from the Barrow Environmental Observatory site, Barrow, Alaska, USA - NGEE Permafrost154B-two... | ecosystem: Environmental > Terrestrial > Soil > Wetlands...
AACTTTGCAAACTCATTGAATATATCCAAGGTATCCATAGCCATACCCCCTACTGGTTGTCCTATGAATATAATAACATGGATTGGCTGATAATACCCACAATATTTACGAAAAGAGCCAATAAATTTAACCAAAAGGTAAACTTCTGCTACCGCCAATACTCCATAGATCAAAGTAAAACCAACTAAGGTAATCATTATGGATAGCGCCGATACTGAGGTGGATAGACCTGCATCTACTTTTTGTAAGCCATATACGATCCAAGGCATACGACCGACTTCAGTCATATACCAACCGACGGTATTTGCGATATAGGGTATAGGAATCGTCCATAGAACTACTTTTAAGAACCAGCTCTTTTGCTCTAAACGTTTTGACTTATAGAAGTAAAGTCCTAAGAGCGCAATCAATACTAACCACATTCCTGCACCCAGCATAATACGGAAGCTCCAAAACAATGAAGTCACCTGTGGGACATAGTTACCTGGTCCATATTGCTGGACCGCCTCAGCTTGAAGGTCATGAATACCCTTAACTTCCCCCGTAAAACTATTATATGACAGGAAGCTTAACAGGGCAGGAATTTTAACCTCAAAGTTATTTTTCTGTCCCTTCTCATCGATAGAGGCAAATAACGATAACCCCGCCGGATTTTCCGTCTCCCAGTGAGCCTCAGCCGCAGCCATTTTCATGGGTTGTGCTTCTACAAGGTGCATGGCTTGTAAATGCCCAACGCCTGCAACGCCTAAGGAACTAATTAATCCGAAGATAACCGCCATATGAAACGATCGACGGAAAACGTCTAGATGGTTCTTTTTCAGTAAATGGTAAGCGCTAATTCCCATCACAAAAAACGCTGCAGTTACAAATCCGCTGAGAACTGTATGTGGAAACTGATAGAATACATGAGGATTGGTAATTAAGGCCAAGAAATCGGTCATCTCCGCACGGCCATTTCTCAAAATATACCCGACTGGTTCTTGCATAAACGAGTTCGCAATTAATATCCAAAGGGCTGACAAATTTGAGGCGATCGCCACTGCCCAAATAGTCATTAAATGAACTTTCTTGGATAGTTTATCCCACCCAAAAACCCACAAACCTAAAAATGTTGATTCCAAAAAGAATGCAACTAAGGCCTCAATGGCCAAAGGTGCCCCAAAGATATCCCCCACAAATCTTGAATACTCAGACCAGTTCATTCCAAATTGAAACTCTTGCACTAAGCCGGTCACGACACCCATGGCAAAGTTAATTAAGAATAATTTGCCCCAGAACTTGGTCATTTTCTTGTACGTTTCATTTCCAGTTCGCACATACCAAGTCTCCATCATTGCAACCAAGACGGATAGCCCCAGGGTCAACGGAACGAACAAAAAGTGATAAGAAGTTATAACTGCGAATTGCAATCTAGATAAGATGAGTTCCGTCATCGTTCCACCTCCAATGTTTTAGTATAAGACCTTAATACGGCTTTGCCTTTCCACCACCCATGATAATTTGTCTTTAGGTTTTCCTCCTAACCTTGATGATTTATACTCTATACTTATATTATGTGAAAAAGCACGCTATATGTTATTTGTTATTATACTAATTATCATTTAATTAGTCAATCCATTTGTTACAGACTCTAAATAGATAAATATTATCGTCAAAGATATTTATCTACAGTAAAAAGGACTGAAATCTTCTATCTTATAGAAGATCACAGTCCTTCAAAATTATTTCACTTTACTTTACCAGAAACGCTTAGAGCGTAATTGATATACTTCCTATCCTTAAATATATCTTGAACAGTCAACGGTACATATTCTTTAACATCCCTGCCAACATCATTCGTAAAACAGTATCGTGTAATTCTATCTTGCTTATCAATTGTTAGGTTTACGGGCATATCGTCTACCACTAAGCAGCCATCTTCTCCAGGCAGGTGACGTTCATAGATCCAGTACTGAATACCGTACGAAGCTGGAGATTCTTTACCTATCTTCCTAAAGTTATCAATGAAATGTTGGGCATCTTCTAACGTCTCTATATTCTTCATTTTCACGGCTCTCCTTCTACTTACGGAGGAACGCTGTCCCCTTTAATCAACTCACTCGAAATAGAATTGCTATTATAATATAATAACACAGGACTTGTTCTTAGAGTTAAATTGTTTGTTTTATATTGTGTATATTTGGTTCAGTTTGGTCGAGATAGGTATTTAATGGTTATATATGTGTAAAGGTACTGTTCTTTGTTCGGAGTAAACAATATTTAATGGCTCATATATTCTTGTTTAAAGTAATTTTTTCGAATCACTAGATCAGCTATGTCAATGCCTTTGATCTGCATCTGTTGTTCATAAGCATTATAGACTCCCTCGCTTTAGTATTAATCAATAAAACGGTACACAATGCGCTATTGTGTACCGTTTTACTATACAATCATTTAATTGCAGGTCGGATCATTCCTAATTATAATCCCAAAAGACTCTCTGTTGTTTCGAAGACTGACTTAAAATTGTCATCATGAATGATTTGATCAATCATCCCTTGTTTTTCTACCTCAGTGTATTCGTAAAAGATTGGATTAAGATCCCATTCGTTTTCTGTAGGATAGTAACGCAAATTTGCTCTAACTGTTCTTTCTGCTTCATCATCTTTACACACTAGAGTTAAGGCATAATTATTAAAATTATACTCAATATCGAACCCTGACCCGTTCACTTCAATATCAGAAATTTGCATTTCTATTACCTCCCACTTTAGCCCGCTTTATATTATGTTGTTTCAATAACTACTTTATTCAAGTTTATAGGTTTTTCATTGGGCAATTATACAGGTTAAACCAATTTTTCATTGACGCCCATTGGGACAGTTAATAATGTACCAAAAGCACCTACCTAAATAATCTTAATCGTGTAATCCTCGAGTAATACAGGGACCCATTGGTCTCCTACTTTTGCCCGGGGCTCTGCTTGAACGTTCTTAAGCTCGATCTGGGTTACAGCACCGCTACCTTGTATAACGTATAGCACGTCATGATCGTTACCGCAGGCAACACCGACGAGAAAACCTGTCCCCACAGAGTCTATCTTCCCGATAGCAATCCCTTTCCCACCTCGGCCTTGGAATTTGTATTCGCCAAACTGTGTACGTTTGATGAATCCTCGTTCAGTCACTGTTACCAAATCACCTAAAGGATTTTCCGAACTATTCAGTAACAACGCATCAACAACCCAATCTTCACTACCTAACGCCATCCCTTTGACACCGCGTGATTTACGTCCCATGGGGTTGATTTCCGCTTCTTGGTACCGTATAGCCTGGCCTTGATGCGTGACAAGAAATAGTTCCCCTTTGTTATCACTTAAGAATACTTTGACGACGGCATCACCCTCTTTAAGCACCATGGCTTCCGAAGAGCGAGCGTGGACAAATTGACTGACTGCGCTGCGCATGACCTGTCCATCCTTCGTGACAAATACGAAGAATTGCGAATCTGACGCATCTTTGATGGGAAGCATGGAAACAATCTCTTCGCCTAAAGGCAAGGGGAATATATTTGTCAGAGGACCTCCATGGTCTTTATTTCTTGCCTCTGGAACGATTTTGGCATTAATGCAAAAGAATTTTCCGCTCGTGGTGAAGAAATAGAGGTTATCCTTGTCCGTGCAAGTGATCTTATCCGCTAAAGTATCTCCATCCTTAAAGGCACATACTAGAGATTTCTGCTTCCTTTTCGTCGTTTGGAGGGCCATCCTTTTTATAAACCCATGGGCTGTGAGCATCACATCGATCAAATTTTCCGGTTCCTCAAACGAACTCAAGTCTAGCTGATCTCTCATATCCTCAGGCAGAATGCGCGTACGTCGATCATCCCCGTACTTATCAACAATGTCTTTTAGTTCCTTCTTGATAATGTCATAAACCTTATTCACATCCGCCAAAATACTTACTAATTGAGCAATGAGCTTTAAGGCGTCGGCATGCTCCTTCTTAATGCCATCAAGTTCAAAGTTCGTTAAATTTTGCAGTCTCATATCTAAAATGGCTTGTGCTTGAATCTCGGACAATTCAAAGCGAGTAATAAGTGCCGCCTTGGCCATAGAAGGTGTCTTACTGGCCCGAATAAGAGCAATCACTTCATCGAGGTTACTGATGGCGATCACTAAGCCTTCTAGAATGTGAGCTTTTAAACGGACCTTTTCTAAATCGAATTCCGTACGTTTAGTGACAACGACCCTGCGATGTACAATAAAAGCCGCATTGATTTCTTTCAGACCAACGACCTTTGGTGTGCCTTCTGCGGTAATGACTAAGTTGATGATACCAAAGGTATCTTCCATCTGTGTATGTTTATAAAGAAGGCGTAAAATCCTCAGCGGATCGGCTTCTTTTCGGCATTCCACAACAAGCCGAATCCCTTCCCTATCAGATTCATCCCTCACCTCACTGATGCCCTCGATCTTACCCATATCAGACAATGTTTCAATCTTGGCAGCCAGCGTTGATTTGTTTATTTGATAAGGCACTTCTGTAATCACAATTAAACTTTTACCATTTTTGACTTGTTCAATCATCGCCTTACCACGCATCGTCACTTTTCCGCGTCCCGTTTTATACGCATTGATAATACCCTCAGTACCGATAATCAGGCCACCTGTTGGGAAGTCCGGTCCACTGACCTTTGTCATAAGCTCATCAAGTGTAATCCTAGGATTATCTATTTGCAGAATGACACCCGCTACGACTTCCCTCAAATTATGGGGAGGCATATTAGACATCATACCAACGGCAATGCCGGACCCACCATTGACTAGGAGGTTAGGAAAAGGGCTTGGCAGAACAACCGGTTCTTTCAGCCGTTGATCATAGTTTGCTTTAAATAGCACCGTATTCTTCTCTATATCTTGGGTCATCAGTTGAGATAAAGGCGTCATTCTCATTTCCGTGTAACGCATAGCAGCTGCATTATCTCCATCAATTGAGCCAAAATTCCCCTGACCATCCACCATAGGATATCTTGTTGCCCAAGGTTGGGCCATACGAACCGCAGAATCATAGATCGATGAGTCTCCATGGGGATGGTATTTCCCCATGCAGTCCCCTACTAAGCGAGCTGACTTGCTGTACGGCTTATCTGTATGCATCCCAATACCGTCCATGGAATATAGAATTCTACGATGAACTGGCTTAAGACCGTCCCTTACATCAGGAATAGCCCGCTGCAAAATAACATGTTTAGAGTAACCCAAGAACGCTTCAGGTAAAACCTCTTCGAGAGGACGCTGAATAATATTATCTTCCGTAATACTCACCTTGTATTATCTCCCCCTTATAAGCACATTCAAAATCCTAAACTCTACATATCATCGTCTGTAAAAACAATGTTCTCCATCAGAAAATCACGCCGCGGTTCTACTTGTTCACTCATCAGGATTCTAAGTTTACGCTCTGCTTCCAAAGTATCATCGATCGTGACCTGAATCATACGTCGATTCGTTGGATTTAGGGTCGTTTCCCAAAGCTGTTCTGGATTCATTTCACCCAGTCCTTTGTAGCGTGAAATCTTAGCCGTTTTCCCTAATTCCTTAAGTTCTTTCTTTAATTCTTCCTCATTGAAAGCATACCGGATGAGCTTACCTCGTTCCTTCTCTACCTTGAACAAAGGAGATTGCGCGATATAGACTCTCCCACTTAATATCAGTGGTTTCATATATCTGTAGAAAAACGTCAACAGGAGGCATCGAATATGTGCTCCGTCAATGTCAGCATCCGTCATAATACATACCCGAGCATAATTGCCCTTTTCTAAGTCAAACTCTTTTCCGATTCCGGAACCAACGGCTGTGATAATACTCCTGATCTCCTCATTTCCTAAGACTTTATCCATCTTGGCACGAAAAGTATTAATAACCTTCCCGCGCAAAGGAAGAATGGCTTGAAATCGTCGATCTCTTCCCATTTTAGCCGAACCACCTGCGCTGTCTCCTTCGACAAGAAACAATTCATTACGTGATTTATCCTTACCACTACAAGCCGCAAGTTTACCACTGAGAGCCTTAACCTCTGCCTCTCTAGTTTTTTTCTTAAGCTCCTTGGCTTTCTTCGCAGCGAGTCTTAAAAGACAGGTTGTCAACGTCCGATTAATGATATCTTTCGCTATGGCAGCATTTTGTTCAAAAAATTGACTGATGCCCTCGTTTGTCAAGGATTGTACGATTCCCTCAACTTCCATATTAGAGAGTTTCGTCTTAGTCTGTCCTTCAAATTGAGGCTCTTTTACCTTGAGTGAAAGTACACACGTTAAGCCGTCTTTGAGGTCGTCCCCGATCAGAGTCTCATCTTTTTTGAAGAGATTATTTTTACGTGCGTAGCTATTGAAGACTCTGGTTAAAGCCGTTCGAAACCCGGACTCATGAGTTCCTCCCTCATCCGTGGGGATATTGTTGACATAAGAGTGAAGCGCTTCATCATCCCCATCATTATACTGAATGGCGCACTCCACTATGACCGCTTCTTTTTCGCCCTTAAAGTAGATGGGTTTTTTATGTACGGGTGAAACACTCGCTTGTTTTATCAAATGTTCAATAAATCCTATGATTCCATTTTTTGGAGAAAATGTTTCTGATTTTGTTTCCCCACGAAGATCATGCAGGATAATTGTAAGTCCGTCATTAAGAAAAGACAGCTCCATTAAACGACTTCTGAGGGAATCATACTTAAACACAATGGTTTCTTTGAAAATGATTGGATCAGGTTTGAACACGACAGTTGTCCCTGTGCCCTCAATTTTCTTCCCAACAACATGCACATCTGACTTGAGCTGACCACCGTTCACATATTCAAGTCTATAAAGTTTACCATTTCTTTTGACGTCAACGCTTAAATATACAGACAAGGCATTGACCACACTTGCTCCTACGCCATGCAATCCTCCAGATGTTTTATAGGTATCCCCGCCAAATTTCCCACCGGCATGTAACGTTTCAAATGCTAGGCGAACTGCTGCAATTTTCTTGACAGAGTGGATGTCAATGGGAATTCCACGCCCATTGTCCTCGATCATGATCGATTGATCTATATTAATAGTAACGGTGATTTGATCACAAAATCCAGCCCCAGCCTCATCAATAGCATTATCGATGATTTCATAGGCAAGGTGGTGAAGACCTCTACTTCCGGTGGAACCAATATACATACCAGGACGTTTTCGGACTGCTTCCAATCCTTCAAGCACCTGGATTGATTCTGCGTTATATTGCGTAGCTGACAAGAACTGTTCGCCCCCTTATAGAATTCTTCTTTTTTATTTATAAGTCAACAAGTACAATACCACCTGTTTGTCCCTTTTGTCTAGAGAGAGCATGAAAATCGATAAAAATGCACCTACAGGCAAGACACTTATTTTTGCATCTAGTCTATAGGTACCATTATTGTGATGGGTTCATCGTTAGTGATTTCTGTAATGGTGCCGATTTCCAGGAATAAGTTTATATTTTTTCGATATTATTAGACACTGACAATTATCCACTATTGAAAAGCGGGCCCATAAACATACATCATGGAATGAACCACTAAGTAAGAGATCAGGAGGAAATTCATATGAGAAAGTTACTACTCTTTCTACTACCCTTCTTTTTTCTTATAACAACCACTGTCTCTGCTGACTCCAACACCGCTTCCGTCCCTGGCACCTCAGTGGGTAGCCGACCAGCGATAGCGCACCCTCTCGATTCAGCAATTAATGATACTGATATACCTGAATTACCTATATTTATTCGCTCAGTACCCAGCTTACTTTTCGGCGTAGTAAGCGACATCCACGTTCAAAGTACCAATCTCGTCGCCCAAAACAAGTTTGCGCAGATGTTAGGTGATATGGTACAACTTCAAGTCCCTAACCTCATCATCAATGGTGATCTTGGTGACGGTTCGCCACAAGACTATCACACTTTAGATCGCCTCATATCACATCAAAAAAGCTCTCCAGCAATATTATACGCCCTTGGTAATCACGAGTTTTATAAAGCCTATCGCAACTCAAACAATGGCTGGAGTCCCCAGGCCTTCCCTAACGGCGAGACCGATGATATGGCACTGAATCGTTTTTCACAACTTACAGGACAGGACCAAGTTTACTATGACAAATATTTGAAAGGCTATCATTTTATCTTTCTCGGATCAGAAAAATCGGTGATGTCTGATCCTAACATCGGAGATCGAGCTTACCTATCCAACGAGCAGTTGCAATGGTTGGAGTCTAAGCTCAAGGAAAAGTACACCTTAGGTAAACCCATCTTCGTATTCCTACATCAACCACTCATCAATCACGAATCAACTAAAAATAACTTTATAATCCAGGGTGAGCGGCTACGCGAAATACTGAAACGATTTTCAGAGGTCATATTCTTTTCTGGTCATATGCACCGCGAATTGAAACTACCCGCCACAGCCCTTAGAGATAGATTTTTAATGATCAGCAGTTCCTCAGTTTATCTACCACGAGATTCGTACGGAAAGTTTCTCCCTAACAAAAGTGAAGGACTGGTTATTCAGGTCATAAAGAACAACGTGGTGATTAAGGGTCGAAATTTTATGACCCAAACCTGGATTCCTGGTACAACCTATGAATTTTAGCCTGTTGCTAGTTATCTACTTTTTTCCTTAGCCATTCGCCTTGATTTTTCCCTACCATTCTCTGGGGGAACAGACAGAGCAGATCCACGAGACATGGACAATGAACCAGTTGGACAGGAAGCAGAACAGGCTCCGCAGCCAATACAGCGCCCATGATTCAAGACGGGTACCTCTTTACCATTAGCCATATCAGTCATTGTAATTGCATGTATTTGACACTTATCGGCGCAAATACCACAGCTGATGCAGCGTTCCAAATCAATGATTGGCATGAAATTACTAGGATGAGTGGCAAAAACCTCTTGTTCATTGATACCGCGCAAAACTTTGCAGCAACAACCACAGCAGTTACAGATATAAGTTGGTTTATTCATGACATTATCACACAAGTGAACTAGCCCAAGTTCTTGTGTTCTCTCAAGGACTTTTAGCAGGTCCTCCACGGATGCTGGTTTGCCCAGACCTTTGCGTACAAGCCAATCAGCTGTTCCCCCAAGCGACAAGCATACGTCTATAGGTGCGTCGCAAGCTTTACCAAGGTGAGAGGCTTCATGCCGACAAGCACACATCGATATCGCACCTCCGCCGGACTGTCTAATGATTTTTGACGCTTTCTCGTAGTCTAATACTTCTGTTTCTACTGCCAAAGGTATAATACTTTCATAGATTAGAGTTCGCATGATTTTCGTATCTAACCCAGCAATTTCTTTCATAACTCCCGGGCTATGAAAGTACGCTTCAAACAACTCCGCTAACTCTTTTAAGGAGGCATGATCGCCCGTCCGCATAAAGGTGTACTCGAAAAAGCCGACTAACATTGGGGCAAGCATATAATAAAAGGATTCCCTACGTGGAATGTCCAGCACCAAGCCTTTATGGGCCATTCCATCGAGAATCACTTTTAAATCGTCTTGCTCAATCCCTGTGATGGTCGCAATCTTATCTAAGGTCATTGGAATTGAAGAGAATTTACTACCTACTAATGCTTCACCTTCCGTATAAAGCCGATGAAGAATTGCCATGAGATCTTCGTTGATTGGCGCACCTTCTGGAGTCTTACTCAGTCGTTCAGCCAGCGCCTGGTATATCTCTTCTTTAGAATTTATTATATGTCCCAATCTGTACACCCCTTTTTTAAGTGGGTAAAATTTAGCTGCTGTCAATTGACTCCGACAGCAGCCTTTAGCACAATTTTCCCTTTATACAACTTCTTTGTCTAAATTTACTCCAGTGAACTGACTGTTGAAAAGGTCTGCATAGAAACCTTTCTGAGCTAGAAGTTCATCGTGGCTACCCACTTCAATAATACTTCCTTTGTTCATAACCAGGATTGATTTTGCCTCTCTAATCGTAGAAAGTCTATGGGCAATGACAAAGTTAGTTCTTCCTTGCATAAGGTGAGTCATAGCTTTTTGAATATAGACTTCGGTCCGTGAGTCAACACTGCTGGTCGCTTCATCAAGAATTAGGATCGCAGGATTTGCGAGAATTGCTCGTGCAATCGTAAGCAACTGTTTTTGCCCCTGTGAAATATTAGAAACTTCCTCATTCAAAATGGTCTTATAGCCATCCGGGAGTGTTTTAATGAAGTGATGGGCATGAGCAGCTTTTGCTGCTTGCACGACCTCTTCTTCTGTAGCACCTTCTCGGCCGTAGGCTATATTCTCCATGATCGTCCCTTTAAAGAGCCAGGTATCTTGCAGCACCATCCCGAACATACTGCGTAATGCGCCACGTTTTATATCCCTAATATCAACGCCATCAACCGTGATCTTTCCGGCGTTGATTTCATAGAAACGCATTAATAGATTAACCAGTGTCGTTTTACCCGCACCAGTTGGCCCAACAATCGCGATAGTATGGCCCTGTTGGACATCTATATTTATGTCCTTGATCAGTGTTTCATCGTCTTTATAACTGAAATCTACGTTTTCAAATTTTACATTTCCTTTAGGGAAGGCGATGACTTGGGCATCAGCAAGATCTGGTTCCTCTTCCACCTCATCAAGTAGTTCAAAGACACGCTCTGCAGAGGCTATGGTTGATTGGATAATATTCGCGATATTGGCAGTCTGAACAATTGGCATCGTAAATTGCCTGGAATATTGGATAAAGGCTAGAATATCACCAATTGTAATGGTACCCATCGTTGCAAATATCCCACCAACGACACAGACAATAACGTAGCCTATATTGCCAACGAATCTCATTAATGGCATGATGATCCCTGAAATGAACTGGGCTTTATAGCCCGCCGTATAGAGTCGATCATTAATATCATTAAAGAGGGTAATGGATTCATCTTCACGCCCATACGCCTTAACAATTTTGTGTCCCGTGTACATTTCCTCAACATGCCCGTTGAGTTCTCCCAATGATTTTTGCTGAGCAGCAAAATGTTTTTGGGAGCGTTTAGCGATATTCATGGTGACGACAATATAGAGGGGTAGCGTTAATATAACAATCAGGGTTAATAACGGGCTTATGGATAGCATCATAACAATAACACCGATAATCGTTACAATCGAAGTAATTAATTGGGTAAGACTTTGCTGTAGAGTCGTTGAGATATTATCGAAATCATTGGTAACACGGCTCAATATTTCGCCATGTGTTCGTGCGTCATAGAATTTAAGAGGCAAGCGTGAAAGTTTCTCATCAACTTCCTTACGCATCTGATACACAGTTTTTTGGGCAACTCCAGCCATAATATATTGTTGAACATAACTAAATGCCGCGCTAATAAGATACAACCCCAAAAGGATCATGACGATTTGACCAATATAAGTGAAATCCATGCTCGGGATAGGCTGATGCAGCTTCAAAGCCATCATTTTTGCTCCAAAGCCTTCAGCTATTTTAGTGACCGCTTTACCCATAATTTTGGGACCAATAATACTAAAGATAGTACTCAGAATTGCAAAGGTAAACACGGTCATAAATTTAGTTCTCTGTGGTTTTAAATATCTTAGTAACCTGAAAAGTGTCCCCTTGAAATTCTTGGCTTTTTCAACAGGTTTTCCAAGGGATCCCATCGGGCCCCCTCCCCCAAAACCTTTTTGTTGAGGTTTTTCTTTACGTTCTTCACTCACGCTAATTCCTCCTTAGAAAGCTGTGAAGCTACAATTTCACGATATACTTTACAGTTCTCTATAAGCTCTTTGTGCGTTCCCATGCCAGATATTTCTCCATCATCTAAGACGATAATTCTATCAGCATCTCTGACAGTGGAAACACTTTGAGCAATGATAAACACGGTAGAATTTGCAATTTCAGGCTTAAGAGCAGCCCGTAGCTTAGCATCTGTTTTAAAATCCAGTGCAGAGAAACTATCATCAAATATATAGATCTCAGCTTTTCTAATTAAAGCACGGGCAATTGAAAGGCGTTGTTTCTGGCCCCCGGACACATTGGTGCCTCCCTGAGCAATATGATGCTCAAAACCTGCTTCGATTTCCGAGATAAACTCTGTTGCTTGGGCAACCTGAGCGGCATGCTCAATCTCTTCCATGCTAGCCTCTTGTTTACCATATCGTATATTCTCAGCAATGCTACCGGTAAACAGCACGGTCTTTTGAGGGACAAAACCAATTTTAGCACGAAGCGCTTTCTGACTCATCTCTCGAACATCGACACCATCGACCAAAACGCTGCCATTCTCAACATCATAGAAACGGGTAATCAAGTTAATCAACGTGGATTTACCTGAGCCAGTCCCTCCAATAATGGCCGTCAGTTCGCCTGGTTTTACAGCAAAGGTTATATCTCTAAGCGCTGGTTGGTCTGCTCCAGGGTATCTGAAGGAAACTTTCCTAAATTCCACATAACCTCTTTGACTGTTTGATGATTTGGATTGATCTGGATCAATAATGTCAAGCTTTGTTTCAAGGACTTCATTGATTCTGACTGCCGAAACCTGCGCACGGGGTACCATGATAAATAACATCACAAGCATCAGTAATGAGAATAATATTTGAGTGGCATATTGAATAAACGCTAAGAGTGATCCAACCTGCATAGTGCCATCTTCTATTCTAATAGCACCAAACCAAATAAGTGCCACAGTGGTTACGTTCATAATAAGCATCATGACCGGCATTAAAACAGCCATGATTAGATTGATTTTAATAGCGTTATCCATCAGGTCTTCGTTCGCTTCATCAAATCGCACCTGTTCTCGATCAATGCGATTAAAAGCCCGTATCACTCTGATGCCCGTAAGCTTCTCTCGCAAGACAAGATTTAATTTATCTATTTTTTCTTGCATGACCTTGAATAGCGGCAGGCCCTTTCTCAAAGTAAGACCAATAACAGCGAACAGTATTGGAATGACAACCACAAGTACCCAAGCTAACGATGCATCCTGTTGTAATGCCATAATAACTCCACCGATACAAGTTAGAGGCGCAGTAATCATCATACTAAAGATCAAAACAGAGACTTGCTGAATTTGGGTGACATCATTGGTTGTTCTTGTAATCAAGGTTGCTGTTCCTAATTTATCAAACTCATGCAACGAAAAACTCTCGACTTTAGCAAAAGTCTTCTGTCGCAAGATCGTTCCAAAACCAACGGCTGTTTTGGATGAGAGGTAGGTCGCAATAATGGCGCATAGTGTTCCTCCTGCTGCAATGACCAACATGAAAGCACCAATTCTAAGAATATAGTTAATATCCTTGTTCTGCAAACCTTTGTCAACAATATCTGCCATTAGTGTGGGTAAATAGAGATCAGACAGTACTTGTGCAAAAAGAAGGGCGATAATGACAACGATCGAAGCCGTATACGGTTTTAGTAATCTAAACAATTTTATCATGAATTTTCAATCTCCAATCATTCGTGCTCATACTAACTCTAATTATTCTTCGCCATCACTCAGAAGCGTCTTCAGTACATCTAAGCCGACATATATTTTATCTAGCTCTTCTGGGGTACCTTTATTCAGTACCTTTCCTATGTTTTCCTCTAAGTGTTTATGAAAGTTTTGATGTACACCTGTAAAGTTTGGAGACATGCTGACGTGTACGACTCTTCTATCTTCTTCGCTCCGTTTTCTTACGACCATTCCCTGCTTCTCAAGTCGATCGATAATCCCGGATACAGTACTATTAGACAAACTAAGCTTGTTACTCAGTTCACTGATCATAATCGTTTTTTCCTTACTTAAAATCCCCATAACCATACCTTGGGGAGCCGTCATCCCCTGATGCATCTCCTCAATAACCTTACTCATGCTGTGCTTAAAGAGGATCATCACTTCTTGAAAAAGTTTTGCCACTTTAGAACTTTCATTAAACTTTTCCATGTTTCTCTCCTTTATATATATTATTTCGTGTACAACCATTTCGCATAAGTTTGTTTCGCCTACGTAATAATAGTCCTTAATGACTCTTTTGTCAAAAGGTTTTTATACGTAAAAAAAGACAGTCGCGATTCTGTAATAAATCGCGACTGTCTTTATCTAATTTTCTTCATTCCAGCTATTTTACGATCCCTCGATTAACAAAGTCTTGTTTGAGAACCTCTAGTCTCTTCGTACCATCTAGTCGTTTTTGTCTCATATCTTCTTGAATTACTTTTGTTTCCTCAATGCCTTTCACGATCGTCTGCCATGATTTCTCCAAGGTTTCAATACTCACTGAACTCCCTGAGGCCATTTTAGCGACCATTTTTGATTGCAAGGCCGTATTTTCCGCATTTCTTAATAAGAGTTCGTTTGTTTTTTCATCTAAGGCGGTCATTGCCTTTGCTTGAACGGCCTGTCGTTTTAACATGATCGCTTGAACTAAGCACTGTTTAAAGATTGGCATCGTAATGACAAAAGCGGAATTAATCTTACGAACTAAGTTGTAATTGCCATACTCAATAGATTTAATGGTCGGCATACTTTGGACGGCTACGTTTTCGGCAAGTTGCAAATCATAAATTCGTTGCTCCATAATGTCTTGAACTTGCACAACATTATTGACAGCAATCAGATCTAGTCTGTTCCCCGATTCGTCTGCTTTAGCTTGGGCTGTAGGGAGAATATTATCTTTAATTTCTGTCAACACGATTTGACCCGCGTAAATATATTGTCCTAACTGCTCATAATACTCAGAATTTTTAATAAACATCTCATCTAAATTCTTATTGGCAATATTAATTTCTGCTTCGTACTGTTTCAGCGTGACAAAAACCTTATCCACTTCATCACCCATAGAATTGTATTTATGGAAGAGGGCGTCGACAGAATTCTTCGCTTTAGAAAATATTTTTTCCAGAAAGCCTGGTGATTTAGCCTCAAAGTCCTTAATATCAAACTTATCCATGATTTTATTCAGCTGAATTAAAAGTTCTCCTGAATCCTCAACCTTCGTAGCTTGCATCGAATGAAGAATGGCATCTGAGAAACGAGCCACTTCTTCGGAGGTGTTCTTCCCAAACGTCATAATTGAATTGACATCTGCCACATCAATCTGACGAACAATACTGCGAACTTCAGGGCTTTGCTGCACCTTAGCCATCACTTCATTTTTCTTCTTCTCGAGATCGAACTCCGGAATAGGCGCCGGAACTAAGCTTTTATCCTCCGCTAATGTCGTTGTAAAACCTTGAATTTCCATATATATTCCTCCTTATATAATAATCCTCAGTTGTTTTCCTCCGCTGTCTCTCCCTCAATTAAAAAACCGAGAAAATAGTCCAGGTTTTTGAGTAGGAGCCTCCGCAATACCCGCTAAAGATGGAAGCTCTAAATCATATATAACCAGTGGAAGCTGATGAACGTCTAAAAGACTAGGCTTGATCCGTTGCTCAATTGCTTGGTAATTCGTCGGTGTAAGGATAAGAACGTCGAGACCAATGAGATTAAAATAAGCCAGTAAAATGGCATCATTTTCAGAGAAGGTTTCTTTATCATGGTCGTAGACGATCACTTTAGGTATTTCTTGCGGATAATCAAAGACTTCAATAAGCTTTATCAACGAATCGTCCATGGTTAGGATCGTCATAATTATCTTAAGTTTCATTTTTTCATCGACTTTTTCTAAAAACATTCCCGAAAAAATAAGTTCATTAATCTTAAGGATCAGGAAATGTTGTAAGTGCTCTTTCATATAACTAAATTTGTAGTGCTCACTCTTCATTACTTTACTTTCATCAAAAAGACCCTGTTCATTCAATAGATAGACGGTTTGATAGAGCACTTGTTTAGAGTATCTAATTTTAGCAAAAGGAAGCTCCTCAATAAACCAGGTATTAGGCGTCGCTGAAAAGGTCTTAAGGTCTAGCCAATAAGAATTCAGATCTTCGCTAACCCCGTTGATCTTAGCAAATAAATTGGGTACATAAACTTTCTTATTGTGAATTTTAAACTCTGGGCGAAGTTTAGCGGGTTCTCCCCAGAGAATCTTCAATTCATCCAGCGTGGTTTTAAGGGTTATAGGTTGGGTAGAGTAACTTTCAAACTGCCAAGGTCTAAAAAGACCATCCTCTTCGTTATAGATCACTTCCTCAATTTCTTTGGAAGCATTATAGGCGACCGTGCTTTTGCGAATGATTCGCTCTGCTTTCGGAAAGGTAACTAAAGGCAATTTGTGTTCATAGTTCATAACTTGGGTCAATAACTTGTCGTTGTCGAAGTGTTGAAACGGTTGGTCTCCCTCCTGAGAGGGATGAATAAACAACACGTCACACCCCATTTTATGGAAGGCGTGGAGCAGGTAGATTTCATGCGGTTTGATGGTACCATAGAAAAGAATTTTAGGATTATTTTCATAGTCAGGTCCACCCACACTAATTTTTTTGTCACCATGACTGATCCTTAGAAGGTTGGGCAAATACCTATTAAACCAAATAACAAGCTTCAGAGAAAAATTCAAAACGATCGATGGATTAAGGTTACTATTTTTCTCATGGAAGAGAATCACTGAATCTACAAACGTTTTTGTGATTGTGTTGTCTAGAAGCTGATCATACATTTGGGGTAATATCTTGGCCTGAAGCATTTGCTTTATAATTTCGCCCCTGTCTTTATAGTGATAACCAATAAGACTTTGCGGAATGTGATCACTTTCTGCAGCATTTGGCGCTGGGACACCTTCCATAAACTTCAAATAATGGCCCGATGTTTCAAAGGCATTATCCAGGTTATAAAGACTGTTATAATATTCTGCTTCCCAATCATCAGAAGAGCCTGGGACCCCAATATACCTCATGAAATATGTAGGAAGTATCGGAAATGGCCCACCTACATAACCACTACGTTGGGTCATGGGAACGAGGATCTCCTCAATAATATTTTCAGATTTCTTAAGCTTTACCACAATAGCGGGATCATTTAACCCTATTGAGCTTTGAGATGTACTTAGATCTCTTTCAGTGTTTTTCTCTAGTTTAGGGGACGCTTGTACTGAAGGTTGGGATGATTCTTCGATCTTGTTGGGGGGTAAATTGAGGGAATCTTTCGTGGGAAAATCATTGATCTGTCGTTCGTTTGCTTTATTAATCGAGAAGGAAAATTCATTGAGTTTGTCGACTTCTTCAAACCGATCCTTAAACGACATGTTAAGGACAAGAATATCACAGCCTATGAATGACAGCAGAATCAGAAAATATATTTCGTGGGCTTTAGGACTTCCCCAATAAATAATCTTAGGGTTATAAAGTGATTTTCCACCAATTTGTTTGCCATAATCTCGGAGCCAGAGCAAAATTTTAGTAATAAAATTTACGGTAATACTTAAATTGATCGGTCGTTCATTGTTCATATAAAGATTAAGCATGATACCAAAAGACTTCTTTATTTTTCGGTCAATTTCTATGTTTGAAGTGACTGAAAAATAACTCCGTGTTTCCAAAACATTTAAGAGTGCCCCATTACTAAAATCCTTGAGCGGAACTTGCTCAAACAATTTCCTAGCTTGCTCTATTAATGTTGTATTTGGTGTCATATGAATGCTCTTGTCAAAACAAATATAGTTGTCAAGTAATCTGAGTTTATGATCTAAATGAACGATTTCAGCTAGGTATTGTGGCTCATCATTGCACCCAATAATACGGTAGAAGTAAACATAGGGACTAGTGCCCCTTTCGCTCATAGGAGACAGTATATCCTTAAAAATATCGTCGGAATGCTTCAAGACCGTTATAACACCCTTGCTTGTCTCCATACCAATCACCCCTTCAAGCCAAAGTCATGTTCGCCAATACCTAAATCTGATCGATCCACGAAGCCCACATCTCCGGTACATAGCCAACAGTTGCTTGCTTGCCGTTCCGTACTATTGGGGTTTTAAAGAGACTGGGATGATTCAGGAGCATCTCTTCTTTACCACTATCGGAAATAATACGATCCATATTTAACTTCTTATAATTCTTAGATGCACGGTCAACAAGATCGTTTAAACCTATCGCAGCCTTCACACTATGTAATTCTCCCTTGCTCAACCCCAGCACTTTTAGATCCACAAACTGATAGTTAATGTTTCTCTCTTTAAAATAGCGTAGTGCTTTCTTTGTAGCAAAACATTTCTGAACACCGAAGATCTGTAGGTTCATTCGCCCTTATTCTCCTTAAAGAAACTATCTATTTAGATTATAGCAGTATTTAGGAGGTTTATACAGCAATAAACCCGCATTTAAGCGGGTTTATTCATATCGCGAACGAAAAACGTTTTAGCTCAACTTGATCTCCACGCCCTTTTTGCGAAGATTTGCTAGACATTCATCCTGATATGCGTCATCGTGCTCAGGATAGATCAGTGCGTCTGAACTATGGTAATCCTTACATTTCAGAGCGCAAGACCATGGCAACGTATTTTTCCCACGGTATTCAGGACAATACCATAGTTGATCCGGTTTGTATCCTCTGTGCTCCATTTCCCTTAAAACAAGTTTATGAAAATCAGCGAGCCTCTTTGCATTGTGCGTGAACACGTAATCTACGGTCGAATGTTTTCTCCCCCACCCCATTCCCCGTAGAGCACAGCATTCTCGATGTTGACCCAAAATTTGGGTTCTGGGCAATAAAGTAAGCAGATTCTGGTGCCAGAGTCGCATGCTCCACCCCTTTGCTTAAAAAATGAATTCCTTAGGATCCAAGTGAACTTCGCGGCAGATCTCATCCACAATCTTCTTTTCCACTGGGGCAAATTCTCCGTCCGCAAAACCAATCGCACAGCACAAACGAACCACTAAGCGAGCAGCATCCGGTTTGCTCGCAAGTTTACCTATTGCCCGTAAGGCTTCGGCTTTGCCCATCATGTGATCACTTTGAATCCGCTGAACAAAGTAATTAAATCGGGAATCCACTTCATTAATATTAATGCCTTTCATTTCTTGGCTGGTACGGAAATAATCAATGAGTTTTTGTTTTTCTGACGGATCAATAATGCCATCCGCCATGGCTACTAAAGCGCTACCCGCCACAAGAGCTTCTGTAAGATCTTTCCCCATGTATTTACTCACGACACTACGGGCACTCTCTGTTTGTCTCTTTAACCAATCAGCCGTATTGGTATTACTGGCAGCGTTCCACCGTGTCTTACAGCTCAAGCAGACAAACTCCATATTTTTACTACCAATAAAGCCCGCTAATATCCCGACCGGACCTAACATAACACCGCCCAATAGGGCCTTGCCAACCCCGAACCCTTTCTTACCCGCCGTCACCTGAGTGGAGTGGCAAGTTGGGCAGCTCATACCTTGATCGGGAGATTGACTATAGCTCGGCGCATTGTTTTGTCCATAGGATTGGGAGCTACTGCTACCATAAGTCTGGGCACTAGTATTTCCCTGTGATTGTGAATTGCTTTGCACATACGGCGCAGATGAGCTTCCATAACTATTATTACTAGGATTGCTAGCACCCGTAGAGTTTTGGTTTTGGTTTTGGTTTTGGTTTTGGTCTTCCTCTACCTCTAGTCCAAAATTGTGACAGAGAGCCCCAAGACCGCCCTGAAAACCACTGGCTATAGCATTAAATTTCCATTCCCCTGCATGACGATATAGTTCAGCAGCAACAATGGCAGTTTCAACTGAAAATTCTTGACCAAGTTCGTAGTTAAGAAGTAATTCATTCGTGCTGGCATTGAGAATCCGCACGTAAGAATTTTTAATATCTCCGAAACTTTGACGTTTTATTTGGGCATCATTAATAGTTATAGTAAAAGCAATTTTCTCGATATAACTAGGTACTGCCGACAGATTAATGCGAATTTGTTCGTCATCACCCTCGCCAGAACCCTTCTTGTTATCCCCACTATGCTTCACTGAACCCTGTCCACCCGAAGGATTATTATAAAAGACAAGATCATTTTCATCTTTCACTTTACCATTTGATCCTATCAAAAAGGCTGATGCGTCTAGATCAAAGTTAGAACTACTAGCGGACGAATTTGCCGCCCAACCCAAACCAACAATAATTTCCTTCAAGTTAGGATTGCTTTTCGTGAGGTCAACTTTTTGACCTTTACTCAGTCTTACTGCCATTACCTCTCCTACCTTTCGAATATCTTATAGGTCTACTTTTCCAAAATATCTATTAGAACTACTTTGAATAGATATAATCTTAATGGGGAAATTATATCACCTCTCTAACGGATAAACCAATCTGGTTTAGAGGACTTGAAAATAGTCAACTACAAGACAGGTAACACTAAGGAACAGAAAAACAGCCCGGAAGGAAAATATCCTTCATCGAGCTGTCGTTTGCTGCTTTCTGCGCTATTTTGAATAGGGAAGTAAGATTAATACAAGAAGAATGAAATGTTCATAGAACATTCTAATCAAATAGGATTAAGGCCAGAAATTCCAGATTCATTGTGCCTGTATTTTCAATAGAGTGTTTTTCACCATTTTTAGTAACGATGACATCGCCAGACTTAACAGCCTTTTGGTCTCCTTTATCATTGACAAGACCTTCTCCACTTAGAATGACATAAGTTTCAGTATCTCCGGTATGTTCGTGAAGACCAATGGAGGTACCAGGTGCTAAGACATTTTTAGCAAATAACCGCCCTTTACCATTGAATTCATTGTTATCTACTTCGAGAAAATGTGTAATCTGGAGTTCACCTTTTCCTCCACGGAATTCAGAAACTGTCACTTGTTTTAAATCCTCTAAATGTTTAATCATTATATGACTCCTTCCGAATAATTATTACCCTATTATTACCCTATTATAACACAATTCCAAAATCATGGTGCTCCATATTGCCGGTAAGACTGCCACGCTAGTGACCCTACTTTGTATCTAATTAGAACTTTATGATATAATTTCCTGTAAGGTACTATAGTCTCATTGCTTTTAGTGAAGGATAATAGTTAATGCAAATATTGTAACGTCAGTGCTCGTATTGTAATTTACGAAAGGAGTTTATTATGGACAATATTTTACTAGAAAAATATGCTTCCCTTATTGTAAAAACAGGCCTAAACCTTCAACCGAAGCAAACTCTAGTTATTAATGCTCCGATTGAATGTGCGCCCTTTACACGCTTAGTCTCTCAAGTAGCTTATAAGGCAGGTGCACACGATGTAGTGATCCAATGGAGAGATGAACTGTTCTCAAAAATCCGCTATCTCAATGCACCTGAAGAAGTTTTTGAGGAGTTCCCTGAATGGCAGAAGGAATTTTATATTTCCTATATGCACCAAGGAGCAGCTTTCTTAAGTATCTCTTCTTCAGACCCTGAGCTTATGAAGGATGTCAAACCGGAAAGAATGACCAAGGCGCATAAAGCCAGTAGTACTGCACTCAAAGAGTACCGGGAACGGCTCATGAGTAACAAAAACGTCTGGTGCGTTGTTTCAATACCGACTGCAGCTTGGGCCAAGAAAGTCTTTCCTAACCTTTCTGAAGAAGGGTCGATGGAAAAGCTATGGGAAGTCATCTTCAAAACGGTGCGCGTCGACACTGAAGATCCCGCCGCTGCCTGGGATGAACATAAGACAAATCTCAAGGCCAGAATGGACTATTTGAACTCGCTTGCCTTAAATTCCCTCCACTACACAAATTCGCTAGGCACCGATTTAACCATCGAGCTTCCGGAAAATCACACCTGGCTGGGCGGTTCTGAATATACGCCAGAAGGTTTAGAGTTTATCGCAAATATGCCTACAGAAGAGGTATTTACATTACCTAGTAAAACAGGGGTGAACGGCAAGGTCGTTAGCTCCATGCCTTTAAACTATAATGGAAATCTCATAGAACAGTTTTCTCTGACCTTTAAGGATGGAAAGATTGTTGATTATAGTGCAGAAAAAGGGTACGAAACGCTCAAAACAATGATTGATACGGACGAAGGTTCCCACTTTCTTGGAGAAGTCGCCTTGGTTCCCGATGATTCTCCAATTTCAAACTCAAATATCTTGTTTTTTAATACCCTCTTTGATGAAAATGCATCCTGCCATTTAGCGATTGGTAAGGCCTACTCCGTGTGTCTCAAACAAAGTGATCAAATGAGTCAAGAAGAATTAGGAAAATTGGGAGTCAATGACTCTCTCCTACATGTTGACTTTATGATCGGGACAAACGATCTTGAAATCCTAGGAATGACTTCAGACAATCAAGAAATCCAGATCTTTAATAACGGAAACTTTGTCTTTAACCACTTTCCACTTCAATAAATTCTTTAAAGGCTTATGGTAAATTGTATTGTGTTTAATCTAAAAAGTAGTTCCTCACATGAGGAACTACTTTTTATTAACCCTAAAAGACCATTGGAATATAACCCTCTTCAATATAGGCTGAAATCTCCGAACCAATATAACTCACTTCGTAGCCTAAAGTATGTAACGAGGCACCTTCGACGAATAAATTGGTGACTAGAGTGTCATTGCTTCCTTTACTTGCTTGAAACAAGTCACTGCAAAGTCTAAATCTTCTTTACTATGCCCAGCCGAGACTTGGAGTCTGATTCTTGCCTTTCCCTGCGGAACGACTGGATAAGAAAAAGCGATGACATAAACACCCTTCTCCAGCATCCGATTAGCAAATTCCGAGGCTATTTTAGCATCATACAGCATAATCGGCACAATAGGATGAATACCTGGCAGCACATCTAAACCGCTCTTCCCAATTTGTTCCCTAAAATAACGTGTATTTTCATGCACTTTATCTCGATATACCGTAGAATTGCTTAACAATTCTAATGTTTTGATGGAGGCTGCAGCAATGGAAGGTGCTAGAGTATTTGAAAAAAGATAAGGCCTACTTCTCTGCCGAAGAAGCTGGATTATTTCCTTTTTACTACTGGTATATCCTCCAGAAGCACCACCCAACGCTTTACCCAAGGTGCCCGTAATAATATCCACCCGGTCCATCACGCCGCAATACTCGTGAGAGCCCCGTCCCTTTTCTCCCATAAACCCAACGGCATGGCTATCATCAACCATAACCAACGCATCGTATTCCTCAGCTAAATCACAAATACCGGATAAATTCGCAATATATCCGTCCATCGAGAAGACGCCGTCTGTAGCGATCAGTTTAATTCTGGCATTACCCGCCTCAATGAGCTTGGCCCTTAAATCTGCCATGTCATTATTCTTGTATCTCAAACGCTTTGCTTTGGATAAACGAACTCCATCGATAATGCTAGCATGGTTTAGTTCATCACTGATCACAGCATCGTCCGCACCTAACAGCGTTTCAAATAAGCCACCGTTTGCATCGAAACATGAAGAATATAAAATGGTGTCCTCCATCCCCAAAAATTTGCTCATCGCGCTCTCTAGTTGTTTATGCACCTCTTGAGTACCGCAAATAAATCGAACGGAGGAAAGACCGAAACCCCAATGATCTAAACCCTCTTTTGCCGCAGCAATTAAGTCCGGATTGTTCGATAATCCCAAATAATTGTTAGCGCACATATTAAGCACCTGTTTTTTAGCTTGAGTATCTATTCTGCTACTTTGTTGTGACGTGATGATTCTTTCTTCCTTGTAGGTACCTGCCTCTTGAATCGTTTCAATGTCTTGCTGTATATATTTAACCGCTGTTTTCATGAGTTCCCTCCAGTACCTTAGATTTTAGACCAATCCAAAACAACCTTGCCCGACATCCCAGAGTTCATGGCCTCAAATCCCTTTTCAAACTCTCGAAAATCAAATCTATGGGTAATAATATCGGATATATCCAACCCGCTTTGCAACATAGTCGTCATTTTATACCAGGTCTCAAACATTTCACGACCATAAATTCCTTTAATCGTTAAACAGCCAAAAACAACCTTATCCCAATCGATGATCGTGTTTGGTTGTTGAATCCCTAGCATTGCAATCTTGCCCCCATGATACATACTATTGACCATTTCCGCAAAAGCCTGGGGATTTCCAGACATTTCTAACCCAACGTCAAACCCTTCCTTCATCCCCAATTGTTGTATAACCTCTGATAATTGTACGTCTTTCGTATTTACGACCATCGTTGCGCCCATTTTTTTGGCTAATTGTAACCGGTAATCGTTAATGTCAGTCACGACAACGTGCCGGGCACCAACATGCTTACAAATAGCGGCTGCCATAATACCAATGGGACCAGCACCCGTGATTAAAACATCTTCCCCTATTAAGTCAAAAGATAGGGCCGTATGTACCGCATTTCCCAGTGGGTCAAAACACGAGAGTATGTCATCCTCAAGGTCTGGACTACAACGCCAAACATTTGTGGCAGGTATTGCTAAATATTCCGCGAAGGCACCATCGCGGTTAACGCCCACACCTTTTGTGTCTTTACATAAATGCCTTTTACCCGCCAGGCAATTACGGCAAGCTCCGCAAACCAAATGACCTTCACCCGAGACTCGCTCCCCAATCTTTAAGCCTAGGACATTATCCCCAATATCTGCAATCTCCCCCACAAATTCATGTCCAATCGTTATGGGTACGGGAATCGTCTTTTGCGACCAGGAATCCCAGTTATATATATGAACATCAGTACCGCAAATGGACGTTTTCTTTATTTTCACTAAAACATCGTTACGTCCAATTTGCGGTATAGGAACCTTTTCTAGCCACAATCCTTTTTCAGCTTTGTTCTTGACCAAGGCAAACATTTCTTTTTTATTCAATCTCTTCGCACCCTTTCGTTCCTAATACATGCCTACGCAGCTCAATTGGTAGAGAAACTGATTTGTAATCAGTCGGTTGCGGGTTCGAGTCCCATTGTTGGTCCATAGGTTCCGTTAACACAACCAGAAATGGTTGTGTTTTTAGTTTGCTCATTTAACAATGGGCTTAGTATTCTCATAAGCTCTAAAATAACAAGCGTAAAATTTTCCCAATTTATTTTCATGGTGATCACTTGTGGCCAACACCGGGACGATGATGGAAATCTTAGATTTTTCTATCACATTCTATTGCTCTTGATATGGTAGCATATGCCAACTGTATTTGTTCTTCAGTTGGTTCTGAAGTTACAATATATTTCTGAATGAACGAACCAATTAAAAACGCAAGCTTAAACCAATTAGTTCCTGAAATCCTGTATATAATCCCATAACCAATCGTTAAGGCTACTACAAGTATCAGCAGCACCTGTATCGTTAGCTTCCCACGGACAATGTGCGTATTGGTGACAAAGGTTATCCCATTGATATGTGCCCGCCCACCTATGACAGCCAAACATCTCACCTACCTTCACATTACAAGTTTAATCTTTCTTAATTATATAGGCGTAAAATTCTATGGGGGCTAAAAATCATACTCAACAGGCCGTCTGCAACCCATGCAAACGGCCTTTATTTAATGTCAATCCAAATTTAATGACTTTCCCAGATCTAATGAAAGAAGATATTTCTCAAACTACTGCTCTTTCACCGATCCATTGCGATACGCCTCCAAAAGGCTCTTTAATGTAACGATATCCGCTTTGAGCCCCACCCCTATGTCCGTGTCACCCACTAGCATGCGGGCTTGGTTTTTCTCGATAAATACACTGGTCGGCAATATGTCCAAGTCTTCACGAATGGCTCGCTCTTTAGATTCGAAGGGCTTGTGGGACACTAAGTGCATCCCCTGGGAGTTGAAGATGAGCGTGAAACCAGCGATACCCGTCTCTTTCTGATAGGCTTTAGCAAACCCGCCGTCGATCGTGATGAGCTTGCCGTTGGCTCTGATTGGCGCCTCACCCGAAGTGACCTTAACGGGTACATGACCATTGATGATGTGACTGGTGGCGGCATTCAGTCCGAACTCACCGAGAATACTCATACATATTGACTCGTCGTCACGCAAGGCATAATAGGCGTTTTTCACCTCTTTGTGCGTCTCTTTTTCTGCTATAAAATACCGCTCGAAGGTCGCCATTTTGCTCTTGCCGAACAAGGGTGAATTCGCACCACACCATAAATACCACACCACATCCAATGCCTGCGCCTTCTCCTGAGAATCCTGGGCGTAATAGGCTTTTCTGACCATTTCATCGAAGGCATCCAGAAGCGCCTTACCTCTGAGCTTCCGACCACACAACTCAAACTCCTGAAATTCGCCCTCTTCCGTCAGCGGTATACACGCGTGATACAGCAGGTTGCCATTGTAGACCTTGTACATGCTGCCTTTGTCGATCAAAAACCGCGCATGCTTTTGAAGATCCGTAGAATGCTGAAATGACGCCTTGAGCTTGTCCACCACATTTTGTTCATCCTTCGTCAGCTCATAGGGGCGTTGGGGATCTACCGTAGGGAACTCCTTATCGATCAGCTGGTACACTTGGCCGTTGAGGGTCACAGTACCCCCCTGGAAGTCGATCAGATGCAGGAACTGTCGATGAGCGAGTTGTAGTTCTGGTCGCCGCATAACCAATTGCCCTTCCAATTTCATCTGGATCACCGCAATGGCCTTTTGCATCCGCGACAACAAATCCAGGTCCTTTTCCCGCAAATTAGTCTGTTTGACTTTCACTTGAAAGTTCGGTGCGTATTCCCCCTGATAATAGTCGAGCGCGAGGCGCACTAGGGGTGTGAGGTTCAAGCCGTACCCTTCCTCAATCGTCTCCAGATTCGCATAGCGAAGCGACACTCGCAGCGCGTCTGCCATACACACCTCAGAACCGCAGGCAGCACCAATCCAAAGCACATCGTGATTGCCCCATTGGATGTCCACCGAATGGTGCCTTCTCAGGGTATCCATCACTTGATGCGCACCATAACCACGATCGTAAATATCGCCAACAATGTGAAGATGATCCACCACTAACTTGCGGATAAGCTCCGCAAGTACAACGATAAAATCATCCGTTCGTTCAATCGCGAGTATGCTGTCAACAATTCCTTGATAATAGCCCTGTTTCATGACGCTGTGCTCGTTTTCGTTCAAAAGTTCCTCAATGATGTACTGAAAATGCTGCGGTATTGCTTTTCGCACCTTAGAGCGCGTATATTTATAGGCAGATTGCCTGCATAATCGAATCAAGCGTATCATAACGGTCTCATACCAGTCCAACAGCGCAGCGTCCTTCGAATTCTGCGAACTGTTCTTCCCTAGCCCGTCTTCTGGGAAAAGTGCTATCGCGCTTTTTTGTAGGGCGATTTTCTCCTGGGGATAGTAAACCAGTGTCGCTAGTTCCTTTTTCTGGGCATCTGTCAAAGTATTGCCAAACGTATCGTCAATCTTGCGCTTGACCACTCCCGAGGCGTTTCGCATCACATGGTCAAAGGCCTCGTGCTCGCCGTGAATGTCGGCCATAAAATGCTCTGTACCTTTAGGCAGATTTATGATGGCGCTAAAATTGACGATCTCTGAACTCACAGCGTCCGCCGTCGGGTATTGTGTAGAAAGTAGTTTCAAGTAGTTCAAATCATACAATATACGTTCACCTCAATACTTGTAGTAATTGAGCTTTTCACTTTACAAAACTCCCCGCCTTTAAGAATCAGAGGGGTGCCACTTTAGCCATATAAAAGCCTACTTTAAGCTTAGTTTAGCTCTAGAAACTAATCCTTGTACACAACTATATAACAGATTAATAGCAAAATATATACTATTATCATTATATTTGAACTTCTTATATCCTGGTCCAAAGTTATCAATTCCGATATTTGATATCACATTCATAACCGTGCATGTTCATCAATCACTTCAAAAGTGACAGCCAGAAGTGGTGATATTGACCCTTTCCCGATAAACCAGACACCAAAGAGTTAGTGTTTTCGCCCGAAATCTTAACTATCCTTAAAATTTCATTTCTTGTGATATCTTCAGGCTACTAGCTCCTTAGTTTGTGAAGCCAAG
>Ga0209386_1000248_pt1 | contig 27655 bp, 25 predicted proteins | sample NGEPertwo_FD_184510 | JGI IMG/M metagenome (GOLD analysis project Ga0209386, IMG submission 184510) | Arctic peat soil microbial communities from the Barrow Environmental Observatory site, Barrow, Alaska, USA - NGEE Permafrost154B-two... | ecosystem: Environmental > Terrestrial > Soil > Wetlands...
TTTCAATACACCTCGTGTTACGGTCAAAGGATAGAGGACTTTTTCGGCAACCTACGCTATTGGATGTTTCAATACACCTCGTGTTACGGTCAAAGAGCAGATCGGTCACGAATGGGGTGGAGATAATTTCCAGTTTCAATACACCTCGTGTTACGGTCAAAGTTGACAACTTAAGGTACCCGCCGCCCTCATTCTATGTTTCAATACACCTCGTGTTACGGTCAAAGCTCCCAATCATTAGGCACTAAAGGAAAAGTTATAGGTGTTTCAATACACCTCGTGTTACGGTCAAAGTTTGAAATTCTCCAGTAGAACTATCAACCCTTGCAAAGTTTCAATACACCTCGTGTTACGGTCAAAGGCTAGCAGGAAAACGTATGCACTTTATTATTTAATTGTTTCAATACACCTCGTGTTACGGTCAAAGGGCAGTAAAATCAAGGTTTTAAGAAACCTAATAGGTAAATTATACTACGCCCACAAGGGTTTAGGCAATATTGTCCCAATCGCAAAACAAATTTTAAACTTCGTCCCATAAACAGCTCCCATCGCTTACGGCTCTAAGGATCGGACCATCTCTCCTCAGAACGTAGGTTGGGAAAATAACTACAGTAACATAGATTCTTGATTGTGAAGGCGAACCCCTATAATTTCTTCATCAAACATATAATCTCCAGTCATTTTAAAGAGAGCAACAAAGTCTACTTCTTTACTAATGACTTTTTGAAGGTCACTTCTAAGTTTAATCAAATTCGATGGAGTGATTTCTCCACGAAAAACCGATTTTTGAAAGGGAACCAGATATTTTTTGACTATCTTGTATACTTTACCGACACGCTTTTCCCCAATATCATAAACCAGAATTACATAGCTATAATTTTTTGCCACTGTGCGGTTACCTCCGTTCCTTCTCTAAGAAAGGCATAAACGGTGTTCCTTCAACAATATGCTTTTTCAACTTGTAGGCATCGTATTTGATCGCCGTGAGATAGCTCAGTTTTCGGTTCATTTTGCCATGATCGAATACTTGTTGCATTCGTTCCTCTAGAGCAGTTATAAATACATCGCGTCCAAGCTCATTCAATAAGCAGTAATTATATTTCTTATCGAAATGTTTACTGACTTGGATTCTGCGATTGTTAACTACCTCAAATATAGTGCGAAATACGATCAGTGGTTTGAAAGGTTCTGATATATCCAAACTCAGCGAGAAACGACGATCGCTCGGTTCATGCAAGAAGCTGATCGTTTGATCCAAATGCGTATGGTAAATTTGTGATATCGTCTTCGTGTATAGAATGGTGTTGCCGAAGCTGATAAGAGCGTTCAAAGGATTATCAGGGGGCCGCTTCACCCTGCGGTTCATCGCAAAATCCTCAGGCAAAATCGATTTGAACGTTTCATAAAAACGTCGCCAAATCTCACCCTCAACGCTGAGCAGTCTCGGGACACTATCCATTTTCAGCAACAGTACTGGCACATCTTTTTTAAGCCAGTCTAGATAGGGTTTGATTTCATTATTACCATGCTTGAAGTAGTGATATAGGACCTCGTGAATGTTAGCGGCAATCGCTGCCACAAAGGAAACCGCAATGGGAACGCGGTTCTCTAGACAAGCCTTCGCCTGCAACAGGAGCACCTTGCCGCTTACCCGAGCCTCTTTGGGATAAAAAATACCTCGAAATTGCCCATAATAATCAAAGAAATGAACGGTAATATTAGCCATAGACAAGAATGAAAACAACTTACTGTTTAATGAAATTTCATTAAGTAAATAAAGTTCCTTCAGTCCATTGATTGGGATGTGAGTGAGACCTTTCTCGTTGCGAAACGTTAACGAATTGTCCTCTCTACTCAACGTTCCTGGTGTTCGAATGTACCTCGTGGACGGGGCAGACTTAGACAATTAACGTCACCTCCCTCGTTTAAATATAGCAATAGGCATAGTAAGCACAGCGATCACATTTTTTGCCGTAAATCGCTTCGTCTGGCTTGTCCTGTGACAAATATTGTTCAACCTCTTCCAACATGCCCATCAGTTTAACTTCGGTTAAGCTGTCCAACTCTAGCTCGACTGTTTTGCAGGTTTGCTTTTTGCGTTCCAGAAACTCCAGTCTCCCCTTGCGGTCTATGCCTTTTTGCTTGAGCATGTAGAGATAATAAAGAGTTTGCCACTTGGTTGCTTCGACATCGGCATCTGACTTTTTCAACTCAATGACGTATTCCTCGGTCATCTTATCAACTTTGATACCCTCTATTTGAATCTCTGTATTATTGCGTCCTTCGCTACGAACCTCATGCAGAATTCGCCCGATCCTTACATCCTCACTATCATCTTCGAAATTCATCTTGTGGGCAAATAACCAACACTGCCTCTTGCAGTGGATGAAATAATTCACAATCGTCCCGGTTATTCTCATAGGAACATCGAACCCGTCTCGGCCATATACGCTTGACGGTTAAATTTTTTCGATCCATTCCCGTCCAACTCCATGAACCGTTCACCATCGGGGACGTAAAATAGAGACCCTATCTTTTCTGTATAGCTTCCTGGGGTATCTATCTTAGGATTATGTTGCACTCTATAACTATACGTAAAATAAGCCATCCTCTCTTTAGTTTGCGATAGTCTAAATATTCGCTCTGCATAATCCAACATCTTATCTAACATTAGGTTTTTGAATTCCTCCCAAACCTGCTTTCCTTCCCAATTCTCCACCGCTCCTGCTTCATTAGTAAATGTCACCGTATGATCGATAAACAACGTAAACTGTTTTTCATTGATCAGTCGCATTCGTTTCTCCACTTCGTTGAACTGTAAATGCTGCACGTCCGAAGTGAAATTTGACCAATTTTTCTCATTGGCCTTTTGCCGTTCTTCGTTAATTCGCCCCATAACCATCTGATAAAAGCCACTGAAGTCTTTCTCTAGTAACATCTGTTGATACGCTTCTGACCGAAGATTATCCTCCGTGCGAAGATCACCTCGATAAATCTTCCTCGCATCAATCATGTTGAAGAAATAGGCATGACAATCGCTGCGCAAGCAGGAGCGATTGATTCTTCCTAGAAACTGTTCTTCGCTATCCAGAATGGAAATATCTTTAAATCCAATATCCATATCGATATCCACCCCAGCTTCGATCACCTGCGTGGCCACAACTATGACTTCGTTCAATATAAACTTACCTGCGCCATTCTTGCCAAGTTGCTTTAACACCTTCTTACGCAACAGATTGCTATCGTCCCCAGTCAGCTCAAATAGAGGAATATTGAATTCTTCTGCATGCAGGCGCTGATAAAAGCTTCGCGCTGTTGCTTTCGAGATAAATTCTATAAACAGACGCACCGATTTTTTTCCCGCTTGGCGTTCTTTAATCACCTGTATTACCCCGTCCAACAGGGTATCCTCGTCCATCACTTTGTTCTGAAGAAGTTCAAAATGCAAATTCACTCGTTGACAAAATAGCGGATCTTGAAAATACATCTCACGATTGGCAACGAGCGAACATGTTTCCGGCGCTCCCTGCTCACTGTCCAGCAACCGATCTAAATTAGGCAGAGTTGCCGACATGATAATGATTTTCATATTTAATATCTCTGCGAAGGAATGCAAGAAATGAATAATTTCCTTCCAGATCTCATTTCGATAGCTTTGAATTTCGTCCAATATAACAACGCTATTACATAAATGGGTAAAGGCTAAATTGGACTCCCTCCCCACCCCAAACAAATAATTGAAAAAATTTACATGAGATGTCAGAGTAACTGGATATTGTAACATTTGTCGCTGCAAGAGCACTGTTTTGTAGTCAATATCCGGCTCTGGGTCTCCATTGCCATTCGCTTGATCGCTAACCGCCTTAAGCTCTTTTTCCGTCACAATGGGTGTTACAGAGTTGACCACTGCCATGCGATACTGATTCTGCAGGTACCTAGTAAAAATCTCATCGAGGGTTTGCTTCGTCTGTTCAATCAAGGCGTTGAAAGGGAAAACATAAATTAGCTTGTTAAGTCCCAACTCACTATTTAGTAATTGCAGGCCTAGATTAAGGGACATGATTGTTTTACCCGAGCCTGTCGGTGCCTCCAAATAATAGAGATACTGCTGCAAATTAAGCAGTAGTTGCTTCTCTGTCTCGTCAAATAAAGCAGAGCGCAACTTATTGATAGGCTGAATCTTTGCCGATCCCGGATTCTCACGATAGGCTTGTACACCATGATAAATATCAGTGGTATGAAAAGCATCGATCACCGGTCCAAGTTCATGTTCCTTACTAAAATATTGAAAGTTCAGTTCCTTTCCTGTCGCGAAATCACTAGTTGCGTAGAAATCGCAGGCCACCATGGTCGAATACAGCAATTTTGTCAAAACATAAAATGAAAATGGTGAGGTTGTCTCTGACGAACGTTTCTTTCTACTCTTCAGGATATTTTCCAAAACATCCGTCACTAAAAGCATCTCTTTATTCCGATAATAATGCACATAAGCAGGATATTTGTGAATGCTCCTTTGCAGCATTTCAAGTTGTTTTTCAAATCGCGTCCGTTCCCCATCCAGCTCTTCTATATCTGCTAAGTAGGTATGATGCCGCGAAATTACATATGCAAACACGTGCAACACATGCCTCATGAATTTCCGGATCGACCGATCAAGTTTTTTATCCTCAGAAAATGCAGCCTGTTCAAGTTCAGGAAGATGAATATCAAGATACAGCAATGCCGACAAAAGTGCATGCGTCGAATCTCCTGGTAGTGTCATATTATCTAAGTTTTGATTCTTCATCTTTTTCTTCTGAAAGGCTGGATTTATCTTGCCTAAATCATGGAGATATATTGCCTGCCTAAACCATATCTTGATCATTTGCTGGGCAGTCGAGCAAAGTCGCTTATCTTTTACCGTCAATTTTGCTACAGCCCTTTCGATTGCCTGAGCTAAGCCGTTATCTTCACATAGTTTGTCAGCAAAATATTGTACCAAATTAGAATGCTCCACTAAGGTCTCAGGATCTCCTGTTGTTCCTTTTTGGCGAGTGTGAGCTAATAATACAGACTCTGCCCCCTCGATTAAATACTCTTGTAACACAATGATAATCTCCTCTCTTGAATAGAGATATCCGAGACGCCATAGAAGCACCCCGGACATAGATTACAAGAAATAAAGTACGCGATTCCCATCACGATACATATTGCGCCTATCAGCCTCACTAATTGAATCTTGATCAATTTCATGATTAGTAAAAGCTAGAGGCTGGAAAATATACCCGTTATTCGCTTCATTAAGGCCAACAGGCATAAATTCCTTAAAGAAACTTTGATCTTGACCTGGTTTTATATCTCCTTCCGCATCATAGCTAATGTGATCCGTTCGATGCAGAGAGTCGATGAAACTTGGTTGATCTGCCTCAGTAACTTCGACAAGTTCAGGGGAAGAGATGGCTGCTGGATGATCATTTTTGCCTAAATAAGGCATATAGACACTTCGATGATTAAGTAAATAGTCAGCTAGTTTATCAAAGATCGGCTGCTTCAACCCTTCATCATCCGCTATATAAATCGTCCAGTTTGGTTTCTCTAACCACTGTTCACGAACATTTAAAGTTGCCCCGCCTTTTTTAGTTGCATCTCGGTTGGCATAACCGACTGAATTATTAAATATTTGGATCTTCTTGGTGAAATACCCACGATCACCATGGGGTACGATACTGACTCGTGTATGTTGAAACACTTCATAGAACTCCGGAAACACTCGCTGTTTTTCAGCCTTCTTGCGATTCGCAGCCAACGGATAGTTTTCGTCGTATTGTTGCATATAACCGCCTAATCCAAGGATTGAACCCAGTATCCCAAACAATGCTATTTTATGGATATGACTGTAGGTAAAGTAGGCATAAACATTGACGTCTGGCTTCTTGAAAAAGGCCGTCTCACCTTTTAGCTCGAATCGAAGCGCACGCATGGCGTTCCCCCTTTATACTGAACTTAAAGTTCCGCTCGGGTAATAATGTTATACCGCTGCAGTCTATCAACTTCAATGCGTACCTCAGCCGCATAATGATTCACATACAGCTCGATCTTCTCAATCTGATCCTGAATCCCCGCCACAATCGGAGCTATCGCCGTTAGATCGTAAATCGTCTTATCCGATTCCTTGTACACTTGAACGTATGGGTCCAGATTAGGCAAATAAGCTTGGGCATTTTCCTTAAACACAATAAATAAACTAAAGGCGTTCTCACATCCGGCCTTACTATTTGTATTCAATGCCGTTGCCCCGATTAAAGCGCCATCTTTAAACGCAGTATACGCTTCGTTAGTATAACCTTGGAAATCACCCAAACCGGGTAACCCGATGTAGCTATTGTAATGGTTCGGGTTTACCGTGAAAGGATAAATGTAATGTGCTTCATCAACTGTAGTTTTCTTCCCAATGGATGCTGCTTTTTTGTCTTCGCTTTTTTCCTTTGAATCGCGAAATGGTGAAAGTATATCCTGTACTTCGACGTTCGTATCAGCGTATTTATTAAATCCTTGCCCGAATTGAACTGCTCCTGTTAACCCAATACTTTGTCCCTTCTCAGCGAAGGTTGCGCCAAAATTCATGACATCAATACATGAAAACAGTCTCTCAAGTACTTTTGCAGAGTTTTTAGACACTTCTTCGTTGAATAAGTACTGATACCTTTCCTCTAAAGACCGTGGTTGCAACTTCTCTCCTTCGTTGCTTTCTCCCTTTTTGCTCTTTTCCAGTTTATATGAACGAATATATAACACATTTTCACCTCGTTCCACCCAGAGTCGCTTTATACTGTACTTCAACGCTTTATCACTACCGAAAATGTTTCCATCGCTAGTCGTCTTAGGTAGTCCTGTGAAATCGGCATTCCAATTCGCCATTCTACTAACTATGCCTACTAAACCAATGACACGTTGATTCATTTTTGTCATCTCATTCCACTTCCTTTACCGATTTTTCATATAGCAAATTATCTGCAAAAAGGCCGGCCAATAAAAGTTCTCGTGAACTTCCTTCGTTTTCTTGCTCTGGCACATACCCCATTACCATAGAAAACGCATGATTAAATTTTCGATAAACTAATAATATTTCATGTTTATAGAGCATATAAGTCTCTTCTAAGCGTTTCTTCAGACGTTGTCCATTTTTAGCCCGTAAAAATGGTTCAAACATTTCTCCATTTTTTTTATCGGCATCAGATCGACTTATTAAATAATAAGCCAATTGCCCTGCCATAAAATAGAATTCATCATCATTTGAGCAAACAACAATACCCTCTCCCGCCAACTTTTTACGCAGAGAAGTCACAGTTATTACAATACGATCTGCCATGTTTCTACCTCCTTTTCCATCTATCAATACTTCAATCGATAATCTCAAGTTGAAAGCATCTTTAAGATCTTCCAACCACGAGTTTTTAACATGAATTAACTGTTCCTCAAGCATGCGAAGCGTCACTTTTGCAAATATTGAGCGTATCGAGATGGTCGTACCTTTATAGAACCAATCATAAAATGCTTGTCTGCTTTGTAAATACAAAGCAACCATCGCAGCAGTGAATTCCTTGTCTTTTACATTGGGTTTATTTAGTATAAACGAGCCTTTCATTTGCCCACAGAAAAGCCTTTCACTAATCACTTTCTGCAAAGTCTCCACATTATCAATCGGTCTATAATTCTTTAAATTTCCATCACGATCTTTCAATTGCAAACAATTTTGCCATTCAATATCGAAGGACAACGTCGGTGGAAAAGGGACGTTCTCGAAAGCCTGAATTTCATTATCTTTTGCATTCCAGTAGACATGAAAAGTACCTTCAGGATAATCTTCAGAACCAACCTTTGGTGGAATAAAACCTGACTCGCAACAGAACCTATCCATTTCGCTATTCGATCTAGTGGCAAGCCATTCCGAGACTTCCTTTGTCAGTAGAGCTTCCTTCAACGAAACACGATCCGGTGCTTCAATCCGCATCGTTTTATGCTCCATAAACGGCTTTTCTGCGTTCATCGACATATCCAAGCTTGGAAGCCCTACAAGTTCTTCATTCACAATTTGATTATAATTATTTTGGTTATAAATCTTAGGAATGGTATACAGTTCATACTCAAATGAATACAATTGCTCACAGGTCGGACAGTTTGATGAAACTGAAGCATCAACAGCAAAGAAAAGCTTTATATATTTCTTGAAAGACTGTTCAGTAATATATTTTGTAATTTGCTCAAGATTGGCTCGATACCACTGCGAAATACTTTCAATCAATCGTAGGCGGATAGGATTATTCAAATAAGCTAGCGCCTCGGCATAGTCAGATCCTCTGAAAGAGTCTAATCCTGCAGGGAAGCCGTCCAATACCTGATCCACGTCCTTTGTAAGTTTCCCTTTACCTTTACCACCTTTCCTTTTCATACTTGGTATCAGTTCCAGCCACTTTTGCCTCACTTGCTCAACGTCAGTCGCTAACAAATAGCGATCAATATTTTCGATCATAGTAAATTTTACATCCTGCTTGTCCTCAAAAAAGACATCTTGTTTAACAAAAAGAGAATATGGATTATTACTATGCACCTGTTTTTTCTTATCAACTGGTTTTTGCATAGCTATCAACGAACTGTAATAGTCCCTCCGCTTAAACCATTCAAGTAGTTCGCCATTTTGAGGCGCATCCTCTTTAGCGCGTATAATTAAATGGTTCTCTTCGATTGTAGCAGACTGTTCTTCCCAGGTCTGCTCTGGATTCAACCGTATGTAGATTCCCTCCTTCAACTTATAATTGTCTTGGATAATTGAAGGAAACTGTTGCTGTGCCTTTCTAAAACCTACCACTAAATCTTTGATCATAAAATTCACCGCCTCACGCTATGTGCTATTCAATGCATTTGGCCAAACAAAATCCTGAACCAAGTGAAGATCCTTTTTCTGCCAACCCTGAGCCAAGAACAATATTCGCTAGTTTTTGAGAATAATCATCTTCGTTAATAAACAATCTGAATTTATTACCCAACAGTTTGCGCCCTTTATATGAGGTCGCTATGGGTTTTCTATTCTCGACTCGGATCCCTTGAATAAATGGTTGAAACGGCTCCATCTGTTCATCGGGATACAAATGTTTGAATTTCTTCTCTGCGTTGGCATGAAGTTGTTTCACCAATAGCTCAATATTGTTTTCATGAACCCAGGGTTTATGATCTATCGTAACAATAGCAGAGGTAATGGTGATCATCTCAGTAATGTGAGGAAGTTTTTTGGTTCGTTGATCACTGGAAACAAATTGGAAATAGTCGTCTTCTCTGCAACTTCGCATGCAGGCATTAATTCGACTTAATGTGTCCTGTCGTGAACTGCGAATTGTTAGAATATAAGCACGACCGCTCTGATAGACGCCGTCCTTCTCTATGGGATATAAACTGCTAAAAACATAATGTTTGTAAGCTCCGTCATAGTGCGCTTGTTTAAAATAGGGATCGCCTAGCTGGGCACGACTAATCCACTTCCCGATATGCTCCTGAATTTGCAAATGATGCGTCGTTTGTTTAACAAGGACTGTGATCCTAAGCTCAAAATACAAAAGCCTTTCACCTCATCTTGCTATATAAAATAGTCATCTATAAATAATTGAATCTCCATATCAATAAATCTTCGACACGCCCTAACAATTTCCTCCTCAATTACCGCTGATTTCCAAATATTCATTAAATAATCTAAGATTGATAACCATGGATTATGCTTTCATGTGATGCGGGAATCATGGTAACAGGATTACTTTCCTTTTAAGACAGGGCTGTGGGTCGTCTTTAGAATGGCTCGTAAAGAAGATATAGAAATTGCAAACCTTTAAAATCAAAGGGGCTGTCTCAAAATAACGTCTAAAGACGTTGTTGAAGAGGCAGCTTTTTTTATATTCAGTCAAGAAAAAGCGTGTAAAATCAACTTGCAATATTGCTGATTTCACACGCTTATCTATTTTTAGGAACACCAAAAAAGAGGATTCCATGAACCTCTCGAAACACTTCCCTATTGAGGACACAAGCAGATTTAAGCAACCTCTATGTCATGCAACAAACGCCCACATCGATCATGTTGTATTTTATTATGCAATTTATTAATGTTAAAACCAAATCCCAATAGCAAAAATTCAGTCGCTACATTCTTTTTACCACGCATTACAAATCTTCGGAAGCTATGATCTTCCTTCAACACTCCAAAGGTCCCTTCAACTTGGATTGATCGATTCATTCTTAGTAAAATGCCTTCTGGTGTTGTGATATTATGTAATGATTCTGCTCGTTTTTCCAAAAAGAGTTTTGATGTTGATATTTTTTTATTACCTACTGCTTTGGTACATTGTGTCTTGAGCTCACAGCCTTCACAACTCTCACATTCATAGAGGGTCACATCGGCTTTATAGCCACTCTTGGAAGTCCTTATCGTCTTTCCAACAACCAATAGTTTTTTATGATTAGCGCAAGTATATTCGTCACTTTCAGCATTATAGCCCATGTTCTCTCGTTTGCCGATGATCTTACTATAACTTCTTTTCTTCATTTTTTCATAGGTCTGTGGCTTGATGAAGGCCTTTTGTTTTTGAATCTGAAGATAAACATAGTTTTCTTCAGATTCATAGCCTGCATCGGCAACTATATGACGATAGCGTCTAGGTAAGTTCTTCTCCAGCTTATCTAAAAAGGGTACAAGAGTCAGTTGATCAGAGCGTTCACTCGATATGTCTATGCCAACGAGATATTCACCTTCCACTCCAATCTGGACATTGTACCCTGGCTTTAGCTGAGAATTCCTCATGTGGTCTTCCTTCATGTGCATAAAGGTGGCATCCGTATCAGTCTTTGAAAAACTATTTCTACCGGCGAAGGTTTCGTTGTAGAGATCATATTTTATTTGTCTTTCTAAGAACTCTTGCATCGTCTCTGTTACCCGTTGTAGCTCAGTTTTGCGTTTTCCCGTTCCATAAACAAACTCTATTTGTTCACGACTTTGCTTCTCTTTCAGAAAATCGACGCCTTTTTGTAGGGCATCTACTGTAATTGGCAATTCACTTAATGGAAGACTGGCCTTGAATTCTATATTAAGTTTGGCAAGATAAAGTTTGGCTTTTTCCTGCATTCTCAGTTCATTTTTGAGGGTGGTTTTCTTCCATACGAAGGTATATTTATTGGCATAGGCCTCGATCTTTGTACCGTCTATGAAGATGTTTTCATACTCGATCTCGCCCAGCTCACTAAGTTTAACGACCAATTGGCTAAAGAGGCCTTCCACAATTCCTGAAAGCCGGAGATTTCGGAAACGAGCGATGGTATTATGGTCGGGTGCCTTCTGACCTTGGAGCAACCACATGAAATTAATGTCTCTCTTGCAAGCTTCCTCGATTTTTCGGCTTGTGTAAACATTGTTCATGTAAGCATAGACTAATACTCGAAATAATGTCTTAGGTTTGACCACTGGATTTCTTCCCTTGGAAGAATACGCCATCATTAGATTTGTGTAATCTAATTCCTCCGTGATATGGCTTAGCAGTCTCACTGAGTCATCTTCTGGTATTAAAACTTCCATGTTTAGTGGGAGTACTAGTTGATAAGCTCCACTATTTCCGATATAATTTTTGGGTATAGTTTGTTTGTTTTGTCGCATAACTTATTATACCAAAAAGGCGGGTCTTCGGACTCGTCTTTTTGCTGTCTTTATAGAAAAAAGGAACTGACTCAAAATAGAAATTTAATTTCTATTTTGAGACAGCCCCTTTGATTTGCCAAAAGCTATACTTGTCTTGAAATACATAGTGAGTGTAAATAGGAATGTTTTCAGAAGCACACTCTATTTAGTGGACTAAATTTCTTATATTGAAGAGACACCATGAGCAAATAATGAGCTGAATCTTAGCAATGCTCTTAGTACATCATCTGCATCCGCAATTTGTCAGCGACCATCGCTACAAATTCCGAATTCGTGGGTTTACCACGATCGACATTGATAGTGTACCCAAAATAGCGATTCATAAAATCAACGTTTCCTCGATCCCAAGCCAATTCTATCGCATGACGAATTGCCCGTTCGACACGACTTGGAGTGGTATTATATTTAACAGCAATCATCGGATAAAGTTCTTTGGTTACAGCTCCAAGTAGCGTTACATCCAGAAGCACGTTAACGATAGCATCCCGCAAATACTGGTAACCTTTGACATGCGCCGGTACCCCCATTTGATGGATCATTCGAGTGACTTCAACTTCATGATTTTTCGTGGTCGGTGGCAAGATTCCATTCGAAAGTTGCGTATTAGACATATTTCTGGCGTTTGTCCCCGTATTGGCACCTTGCACTCCATTGGAGGAATCCGTAAAATCATCTACTAATTGGCGAATTCGTTTACCCAAGGTGTCCAAATCAAACGGTTTTAATATGTAGTAATCTGCTCCAAGATTTACGGCACGTTGGGTCATTGCCTCTTGCCCAAAGGCTGTTAATATTATAATCTTAGGTTTTTGAGCCGTATTTTGCAGTTTTTCTAGGACACCCAAACCATCAAGGTGAGGCATAATAATATCTAATAACACAACATGAGGTTCTTCCCGTGAAATTAGCTCCAGAGCCTCATTCCCATGATACGCCACCCCAACGAGGGTCATATCTTCTTGCCGCTCAATAAATTCCTTGACTACCTCGACAAATTCACGGTTGTCATCTGCCAACAAGACTCGTATAGGCCTTTGCATTTCCCAGGATCCTCCTCATTTTTAACATGTTAAATTTATTATTTCGACAATTGGTCTCTATATTCCTTCTTTGAAAAGGTAGAAATCGTTGTAATAATGAAGAAAGAGCAACTTTTATTAAAAAGATGCTCTTTCTTCTCGGCGGCCCTTATTATATTTTTAAGCCACTTTTCCTTTTGCCAGCTGACTACTCTCATTGATCATATTTTGTATGAACACACCGTAACCTCGTTGACTATCATTGACAAACACATGAGTAACTGCTCCAATTATTTTCCCATCTTGAATAATTGGACTTCCACTCATTCCTTGGATTATACCACCAGTAATTTCAAGTAGCCGTGAATCCGTCACTCGGACGATCATATTCTTACTGTCCGAACGATTGTGCATCACTCGATCAATAGTTACATCAAATTCTTCGATCTTTTCGCCCTGAATCACAGTATATATTTTAGCTGGGCCCACTTTGACCTCGGATTCCCATCCTACCGGAATTGCTTGTTTATAGTAAGGGTTCACGACAGGTCCGCTCATTACTCCAAAAATACCTGTCATAGTATTTTTTTCAATTGTTCCTGTAAACGTTGAGTTGGTTACGAAAGAACCGATTTTCTCACCAGGGCTGCCACGTTTTCCTTTTTCAATGCCATAAATTGTCGAGGCCATCACTTTCCCGTTAGACACTTCAATTTTCTGATTCGTGTCGGCATCCGTGATCACATGTCCAAGAGCGCCATATAGACCAGTAAACGGATCTAGAAAGGATAGCGTTCCAACTCCTGCGGCTTCATCCCGAACAAATAAACCCATACGATACCTTTCTGTATCCAAACAAAAAACTGGTTTAATAGTTTTTTCTACAATCTGCTCTTTATGCTTGTAAACAACATGAACATTACCTTTTTGTTCTCCACCTAGATTAATGGCATTCGACACCTCCTGATCTGTACGGACTTCTAAATTATCAATTTTTAACAGAATATCTCCTACTTCGATTCCAGCTTCCTTGGCAGGAAACAATTTGTTGCCAGCTTTATCGATTACTGGCGCTTGCCCCACCACCATAACCCCTTTCGTCTTTAATGTGACCCCAATAGACTGACCTCCAGGTATTAATTTCATAGGATTCATCACAACAACCTCACCGGATTTTAAGGGGAAAATCCCAAATAACTTATAAGAAACTTCTACTATTTCCGATTCTAGAGAATTGGACATCACTGAAGATACAGGAGTGATCTCATTTGATGACTCTCTTTCTACTTTAATGAGTTTGGACCAAATGCCATTCAATTGAATGTTTTCATTACTGATAAGAAAATGATTTTCTGGCAGTTTCACCAACTGTTGAAAGTTTGGATTGAAACTTATGAAGGAACAGAACAAGAGACTTACAAAGAATATAACGCTCTTCTTTTTCACTTTCTTATCATCCTCCACTCTTGTTATCTCCCCAACTCTCTTCCTTTTTTTCGTCTAAACTTTAAACGAATTCTATGTTAAACTAACCAATTTTTTTACGTTTCATCCTGTCAAATACCATCCAAACTTTCTAAATAAATGGCAAATATGACAGAAAAAAGACTGCATATTTCTATTTGCAGTCTTCCAGCTTGATAAATCCCATATTAAAAATTGTCAACCATTATTATTCCAATTTATTTAAATATTATTATGATGTCCCGATCTCTGCCATAACTCCTGAGCGTGTTTGCGGGTTATTTCTACTTCTCCGCCTCCGAGCATGCGGGCAAGTTCCTCAATGCGCTCTAATTCTGACAAAGCTTGTACCTGGGTCCGTGTTCTTTCGCCATTCTCCTCTTTCACAATGCCGTAATGAACCTCTGCAAATGCGGCCACTTGCGCAGCATGAGTAATACAAAAGACCTGTTTGTTTTGCGCAATTTTCGCTAGCTTTTCACCCACTTTGTGAATTGTCCTGCCACCAACTCCGCTGTCAACTTCATCAAATATGAAGGTTCCTACAGTCTCTACTTTGGCTAGTAGGCTTTTCAGGGCCAACATTAAGCGGGACATTTCTCCTCCAGAAGCCACTTTTGCCAAGGGCTTAGGAGGTTCTCCAAGATTTGCCGAGAAATAAAATTCTACCAGCTCTGCTCCGCCGTTCATGGGTTCTGTGTTCGGCGTGAACCGAACTTCAAACCGACTTCTCTCTAAGCTCAGATCTGCAAGTTCAAGGGTTAGACCAGTTTCGATGAGTTCAGCAATTTTATGGCGCTTCTGGCTAAGCTCGTCTGAGACTTTCTTATAAGCTTTGAGTGTTATTTTCTTTTCTTTATGGATTGTTTCAAATTGTTCCTGGATATGAGTTATTTGATCTAACTCTTCAAGCATTCTCGAACGTTCTTCCAAAATTTCATTCAAGATCGCTCCATATTTACGAAGCTTATTTAATTGAATTAGTCTCTCTTCAATCTGTTCAAGCCGGTCTGGCTCATACTCAAAATTATCCTTATACACTCTGACTTGGTCAGCCAAGTCTTCTACTGCATAATAGATGGTTTCCACCTGATCGAAAACATTAAACTCTTCATCTAGACGACCGAGCTCTTGAAGTGCCTTACGCGTTTGACCTAACAAGTCAAACACTGCAAGTTTGCCCGCTGAGCCCTCATAAAGTGCAACATAAGCTTCAGCAACCAAATCCGTAATACGCTCCGCATTGGTTAAGCGTTTTTTTTCCTGTGTGAGTTCTGCCTCTTCTCCTGGAAGTGGATTAATACGATCAATTTCATCAATTTGATAACGAAGGATTCCCTCTCTTTTTTGACGTTCCTCCTCGGAAATAGACAGCTTCAGTTCTTTGCGAATTATCGCATGATAGGCCTTCGACGCTTCATTTACTAACAGGACATCGTCCTGAAGCCCCCCGAGCGCATCTAATAGATCTCGATGGGTTTCTGCGCGAAAGAGAGACAGATGGTCTATTTGACCATGAATATCCACGAGACCTTCGCAGAGCGAACGATAGAGGGTCAGTGGAATTGTCCGTCCCTGAAGGCGACAGATGTTTCTTCCAGAGACATTTATTTCGCGATAAAGGAATAATTGACCTTCTTCAACAGGATATCCTGCCAATTCAAGCCTCTTTAAGGACTGCGGGTCAAGATCTTCCAAGACTCCTTCAATCCGTGCCTGTGGGTCCCCATGCCTTATAAGATCTGCACTAACCCGTCCACCCAGAAGGACTCCAAGCGCATCAATCAGCATTGATTTTCCTGCGCCAGTTTCTCCCGTGAAGACCGTTAACCCCCTGCCAAACTTCAATCGTACCTCTTCCATCAGGCCAAAATTCTCAACGCGCAATTCAGCTAGCATATTGCCCTCCTATCCAAGCAAGGTGGTAATCCGCTCTAAGACTGCCGAAACAGCCTCTTTTGGCTTGATGACCAAAAGAATCGTGTCATCCCCTGCTACTGTACCGATGACCTCTTCCCAATTGCTATTATCCAGGACTGCCGCTAAGGCATGGGCATTTCCCGGAATCGTTCGAATGACCACAAGGCTTTCTGTGTCATTAATCGAAACCACGGTTTCTCGAAGGACACGCTTAAGACGGTCTTGTCGGTTAATCGGATGCACTTCGTTAGGAACCGCATAACGGTATTCGTCATTTGCACTAGGGATTTTAATCAGACCCATTTCTTTAATATCCCGGGAGACCGTTGCCTGCGTGACATCAAAGCCAGACTGGTGCAATTTATCGGCAAGATCTTCTTGGGTACGAATGATCTCCTTGGTGATAATTTCCTGAACCTTCATCTGGCGTCGAGCTTTCATAAAACTTACCTCCTTTTATCGAGGTTCGAAGTTCGAAATTCGAATCTCGCGTATAGCGCATACACACACTTAACTCGCCTAACTCTCGTTCCTCGCGCCTTGCCCATCCCGTATAACCGTTCCTGTTCCCGCCTCGTACCTGGAATCTCGAATATCGACCTCGATATTACTCATGCCAACGGTCTCTCAATTTCTCTCTCACCACTTGGGGAAAACTTCGACTTCCTAGTCGAATAAGTTGAGCCTTTATTTTGTCAGTTTTTATAATGACTGTATCTCCTGTACGAATCCCGACACTATTTCTCCCATCGAAGGTTACTAAACATTGCTGTCCACTGGTTAAAATAATCTCAACTTCTTCCGAATCCGAGACCACCACAGGACGTGCAGACAGGGAGTGGGCGGCCAAAGGCGTTAGTAAAATTGCTTGAACATTTGGGCTTATGATGGGCCCACCAGCCGAAAGGGAATAGGCAGTAGAGCCAGTTGGAGTGGAAACTATCAAACCATCGGCTGGATAACTTATAGTCGGTTCCCCCGACAGATTCGCTTGAAGCGTAATGACTGAGTCGGTGCTTTCTCTAGAAAACACAACATCATTTAAGACGAGATGCGTTTGATCGGCCGTGCCAACCCGCTTAACAACAGCACTCAACATCAACCGTTCTTGTATAATATAATCCTGTCTCAAAACCTTTTCTAAGGCTTCAAAAACGTCTTCACGCTCAATTTCACACAGAAAGCCTAACCTACCAAAATTAACTCCTAACACTGGGATTCCAAACGACGCACCTTCTCGAGCTGCTTGAAGGAGTGTCCCATCGCCACCCAAGGAAATAAGAAATTGTGCTCTACGCTCTATAATATCTTTCCACTCTGTTAGAACTTCCCATCCATGGGCTTCAAACCAAGTTTTAATCTGGATGCTAAAGGTCTGAGCTTCCGGTTTACTCATGTTGAGCCATAAACCAACGACCCTTTCCATTCGTTAACCCGTCTCTTTCTGAGCATTTTGAACCACGCGTTCAAGCTCTAATTGCCAATCTATTCCTGTATCTTCTTGCAACCCCAGCCAAGCAAGGTATTCTATATTTCCTTCCGGGCCACGAATTGGTGAATAATCCAAACCCAAAACATGAAAACCCACGTTTTCTGCTTGGCTGAGGACAAACTCGAGAACTTGTCTATGAACTGCACTATCTTTAACGACGCCTTTTTTCCCCACATGCTCACGTCCGGCTTCGAATTGAGGTTTAATTAAAGACAACACCTGCCCGTCTTCTTTAAGAATGGCAAGCATAGCTGCAAATATTTTAGTAATCGAAATAAATGCTACATCGGAAACAATAAAGTCCACCCGTTCAGGAAGAGATTCCTCCTTTAAATAACGGGCATTCACTCGTTCCATCGAGACAACACGGGGATCTGTACGCAGCTTCCAATCCAGCTGTCCATACCCCACATCCACAGCATAAACTCGTCTCGCACCATTTTGCAAGGCACAATCAGTAAACCCTCCCGTAGAGGACCCTATATCTGCAACCACTTTATCCTTAAATGCAAGCGAAAAAGCGTCTACTGCTTTGGCTAGTTTTAACCCGCCACGAGAGACAAAAGGCATCGATTGTCCTTTAAGTTCAATCTGAACGTCTTCTGGTAATTCCGTGCCGGGTTTATCCACTCGTTGTCCACCGACAAACACTATTCCTGCCATGACCATTGCTTTCGCCTTTTCACGACTAGTTGCTAACCCGTTCTTAGCCATTAAAACATCAACGCGTTCTTTCCTTTTAGCCACAATATTCCTTCCGTCCCTTCCTCCGAGACTCCCACTTCTATACGCGGGAGGGCACAACGGGGTGAAGCAAGCGTTCTGCTGCTTGTACGATCCCTTTCACCGATAAGCCATGAACGTCATGAAGTCGGGAAATTGGTCCCTGATCCACAAACCCATCATACCCTAGGCGTTCAAGCGCTACTCCATCAATTCCTTCCTCATCTAGAAGTTCTAAAATTGCGCTTCCCATGCCACCTTTGAGGATATGGTCTTCAACCGTTACTATCTTCTTTGTTAAGCGTGCATAGTGTAATATCAGTACACGATCGAGTGGACTAATAAAACGCAGGTTAATTACCGCAGCATCCACACCGTGTTTACGCAACTCCTGAGCTGCTTGAAGACAGGTATTAGCCATAGGCCCGATTCCAATCAAGGTCACATCTTTCCCTTCACGTAAAACTTCCGCTTTACCGATGGGAATTTCCTTTAGGGTTTCATCCATTGTGACACCCTGACCCACGGATCTTGGGTAACGCAATGCTACTGGTCCACAATGTTGTAACGCCGTATAAAGCATATGTTGTAATTCGTTTTCATCTTTTGGAGCCATAAAGATCAGATTAGGTATAATCCTAAAGAAGGAGATGTCAAAGACCCCATGATGCGTGGGTCCGTCATCACCTACGACTCCAGCACGATCTATCGCTAAAACAACATTGGCTTGCTGTAAACACACATCGTGCAACACTTGGTCATAAGCCCGCTGATAAAAAGTTGAGTAGATGGCGACGACAGGCTTAAGGCCTCCAAACGCCAAGCCTGCTGCAAAGGTTACAGCATGTTGTTCTGCAATTCCAACATCATAAAAGCGATCTGGAAATTGACTAGCAAACCCTTTAAGTCCGGTCCCACCCGGCATAGCCGCGCTGATTGCGACAACCTTAGGGTCTTCCTTGGCGATAGAGCATAGCGTTTCTCCAAAAACTGCTGTATAGGTAGGTGGAGCTGGTTTCTTGATAATTTTCCCTGTTTTCGGCTCGAACGGGCCAACTCCATGAAAAATATCTGGATTTTCTTCTGCTGGTTTGTACCCTTTCCCTTTACGCGTCACGACATGGACAAGCACGGGTCCTTTTTTATTCGCAGCCTGGTTTAGCAACTGTTCGACTAAGGCCTGATCATGTCCATCAATGGGCCCCAAATAGGTGAAACCCAGTTCCTCAAAAATCAATCCAGGAACTAAGAGATATTTCAAACTATCTTTAGCTTTGGCAACCGCTTTAGCTACTTTTGTCCCAATCACTGGAATTCGTTTTAAGAGATACTCAATATCCTCTTTTCGCTTGTCATACCGTGGGTCAGATCTCAAGCGACTGAGGTAGGAAGACATGGCCCCAACATTCGGGGAAATAGACATTTCGTTGTCATTGAGCACCACAATCATATTAGTTTCACTATGTCCGGCATGGTTTAACGCCTCATATGCCATGCCGCCAGTCATCGCCCCATCTCCGATGACCGCCACAACATTGTGGGACTCTCCCAGCACATCTCTTGCTTTAGCAAATCCAACGGCAGCGGAAATAGACGTACTAGAATGACCTGTTTCAAAGCAATCACAGGCGCTTTCTGCCCGCTTAGGAAAGCCGGACATTCCATTATATTGACGAATGGTCTTAAACTGGTGCAAGCGTCCCGTCAAGAGCTTATGTACATAGGTCTGATGACCGACATCCCAGACAATCTTGTCGCGAGGGCTATCAAATGTCCGGTGTAGCGCCAAGGTAAGTTCTACGACCCCTAGATTCGGTGCCAAATGTCCACCATTCTTGGAGACCACGTCAATCATTTCCTGCCTAATCTCTTGCGCAAGTTCTTTAAGTTCATTCATATCTAAGGTGCGCAAGTCCTGCGGCGCATGTATACTTTCGAGCAGTCCCATCCTTCTGGCCCCCTTGTTATAGTTATATGATAAACCCTACAATGATCCCTACGCTCACACCCCCAAAGACCTCAAAGGGGGTATGGCCGATCAGTTCTTTTAATCGCTTTTGGTCAAAATTAAGGCTCGGTGACAACCGATCAACTAACTGATTGAGTACTTCTGCTTGTTTACCAGCGGCTCGTCTTACGCCTGTCGCATCATACAACACAATCATACCAAAAACGGCCGCAACCGCGAATATTGGTGAATCCCACCCATAGTATTTTCCGATTCCAAAAGCCAAAGCACTTACCGTTGCAGAGTGGGAACTTGGAAACCCGCCTGAGCTAAAAATGAGTTGGAAATCAAGTTTCCTTAGCAAGATCACACTCACTAGGACTTTAAGTATCTGTGCTATAGACCAAGCCGTGACAGCTGAAACTAGAATTGCATTGTAAAATAGTCCTTGAATAATCGGCATGCTAACGCCCCTTTCAATGCTGGCGCTGTTCAATAAAGGTTGCGAGATCAGTTAGAAAAGTTGCGCCTCCATTAAAGGATTTTAAAGCAGTTTGTGCTTTTAATATTTGGGTATGCAATTGGCCCTTGGCACCTTCGAGGCCAAGCAACGAAACATAGGTCGCCTTCCCCTGACGAAGGTCACTCCCCGCGGGCTTACCCAGTATTTCGCTACTCCCTACGACATCCAAAATATCGTCTTTTATTTGAAATGCCAAACCCAACGCCTGGGCATAATCGGTCAGTGCCTTAATCTGCTGCTCTGTTCCTCCCGCTAAAATTCCCCCGAGTCGGGCAGAAGCCGTCAATAACGCACCTGTTTTCCCCTTATGAATCGCTTCTATTTCGTCTAAGTTCAGCGTTTTTCTTTCTGCCGTCACATCTGCAACCTGCCCTCCAACCATACCAGCTTTTCCTGCGGCTACGGCAACTTCACGGATAATACGAAGCTGTCTCTCCGGATGGCCAGCTCCTGGATCCGCGAGCAGTTCGAAGGCGTAAGTCAATAACGCATCCCCAGCCAAAATTGCGTTGGCCTCCCCGAATACCTTGTGATTTGATAATCTTCCCCTACGATAGTCATCATTATCCATAGCTGGCAAATCATCATGAATTAAAGAATATGTATGAATAAGCTCCAGCGAAACCGCAGCGGGTAGAATTGTTTTCGGGTCTCCTCCCACGGCTTCTGCTGATGCCAGCGCCAAAACTGGTCGAATACGTTTTCCACCGCCGATTAGGGAATAATACATGCTCTGATTTAAGATCTCTTTGTCCCACGGCAATTGCTCCAGGAACTGTTCAACCATGGTCAAATATCGTTGAAAGGTTACTTTGAACACGTTCGACCTTCACCCTTTCATTTCAAAACTTGCAGATTTTATCTGCAACTGTCCATCAGGACCAACGAGCAGAATTTCCATCTGTTTTTCTGCTTGATTCAGCACACTAGAGCAATGTTGAACAAGACCCACACCTTCCTTGAATAGAGTCAAGGCTTTTTCCAGCGGAAGATCTTTTTGCTCCAGTGTTTTAACGATTGTTTCTAGATGTTGCAGACCTGTTTCCAGTGAAACCGTTTCTTCTTCAAGCTCAGAAGGCTCAACAAAGAGGTCGTCCGTCCACTTTTCTTTGCTCATGGGATTAATCCTCCTTCTCTAACACTTGACAACGTAATGTTCCTTGTCCTAAACGAATTCGAATTTGTTCCTGCAGCTCTACCTGGCTCGCGGAACGCAAAAGGGTTCCTTCTGTATCGTAAGCCAAAGAGTATCCTCGGCCTAGAATAGCCAAAGGACTCAGTAAATCCAATTTAGCAGTCAATAAATTAAGTATACCATTTTTATCCGCTAGAAATCTAGTCATGCTCTCCTGAAGGCGCATTTGCAGGGTATCTAACCGTTGACGATTCTGATCGATTCGCCAGAAAGGATCTTTGAGTGGTCCTTTGTTGGCCAGCCCTTCCAGAATTTGACGTTTACGCTCAATAATCATCCCCATACTGCTTTGCAGCTGAAGACTTAACTGAGCCACCAGAAACTGCAAATCCTGCAAAATCGGAACGGCAAGTTCTGCCGCTGCCGAAGGGGTTGGTGCTCTTAAGTCCGCTACGTAATCCGAAATGGTCACATCGGTTTCATGCCCCACAGCTGAGATAATTGGTATTACAGAGGCTGCTATAGCGCGGGCAACTACTTCCGTGTTAAAGGCCCATAACTCTTCTAAAGAACCCCCACCACGGCCAATAATAATTACATCGACTGCTGCATAGCGGTTAAGCCGAGCAATTGCCTCAGCCAATTCCCGCGGTGCTGCTTCCCCTTGGACTGCAGAGGGTGCCAAGATCCAGGACATGCTGGGATTTCGGCGACCCATAATGTTAATTATATCCTGAATAACCGCTCCTGTTGGGCTCGTCACAATCCCAATTTTCCGAGGAAAACGAGGAATCACTTTTTTGGCTAAGGGGTCAAATAACCCTTCTTCAGCCAGTTTCTTTTTAAGTTGCTCAAAGGCCAAATACAGTTGTCCAAGTCCACTTGGTTCCATCTCTTCTGCATATAATTGAATCGTTCCCTCTCGCTCGTACATACGAACATTTCCCCGAATCATGACCTTTAACCCGTCTGTGGGTATAAATTTCACGCGTTCAGACCGACTTTTAAACATAACCGCTTTGAGACTAGAAGACTGGTCTTTCAGCGTAAAGTACCAGTGTCCGGAAGCACGGTGGTTTTTAAAATTCGAAAGTTCACCACTAATCCAGCAGTTTTTCAATTCCACTCTATCCTGCAAGACTTGGGCAATTTGACTCACAAGCTCGGATACTGTCCATATTTTGGGCATTACTTCACCTCAACGTCTATCATAACATAAAGAAAAGGGAGGATGAAATTCATCCTCCCTTTTCTTTATGTGGTTCGATATTTGAAAATCGATTTCTACATTCTGCTTTGGACTACTGCCACCGTCTCGGCACAAAGGACAGCTGCTTGTTTAAACAATCTGGTTCGTTCAGCCTTTACCCGTTCTTGATAAGCCTCATCTTTAATCCCGGGAAGGTTAATATCTACACTAAGCATAGCTGATTTCAAGGCACTCTCGGCTAAATATGCCGCGACGCCAACATCACTGATTGCTCCTTTGTTACCAATTGGAGCAAGTTCTTGCGCTAATTGTAGGATTTTAAAACAATTTTGCGAGATTCCTAGTGGCGTATCCGTAGCTGAGACTAAAACCTTTTGCAGTTTCTCTGTGCGTACGGTTTTTTCGTCTTCAGTGCTTTTTGGCAATTTCAACACGGACATGAAATTAGAGAATTCAGCGATATCTTGAGTCAAGCCAGTTTTTAATAAGGAAAGTACCATTTCGGACTGAGATAATATTTCTTTCACTTGCGGTTCTACGTCTTTATACTTTTCCTTGCCAAGGGTGAGATTAGCCACCATGCAAGTCATGGACGCAGCCAGTGCACCCACATAAGCAGAAACACTACCTCCACCTGGTGTCGGCGAGGAACTCGATGAAACCGTCAGAAATTCTTCCGTCGTCCATTCCCAAACTTTATTTGAATCCATTAAAGCACTCCCCCTTGCAGAACAATTCCTTTAAGGACATTTCGCATCACCAAAGCCGTGGTCAAAGAACCAACTCCACCCGGTACCGGAGATATCAGAGCGGCTACTTCTTGAACACCTTCAAAATCCACATCTCCGCAAATTCCACCTGGAATTTCATTAATTCCTGCATCAACGACAATTGCACCAGGCTTAACCATGTCTTTTGTAATCATTTTAGCGCGGCCTACAGCTGCAATCAAGATATCGGCCTGCCGTGTGAACGCCCCTAAATCAGGTGTTTTGGAGTGACAAATGGTGACAGTGGCATCGTGTTTTAAAATAAGGAAAACAAGAGGTTTGCCCACGGTTTCTCCACGGCCGACAAGAACAACATGTTTTCCGGCAATCTTAATACCGGAACGCAAAAGTAACTCGATACAACTTAGTGGCGTTGCCGGGAAAAGACCGTCCTGGCCGCTTAAGATATACCCACGATTAATGGGATGAACCCCATCTACATCCTTGTCCGGACGCACTGCCGCCATAATATTATTTTTGGAAATCCCCTTAGGAAGAGGGAGTTCAATCATAATACCATGAACTTCTTCGGCTTGGTTCAAAAGGTCAATTCGTGCTAGAATATCTGCTTCTGGTGTATCTCCTGCCATCGTGAAGAGTTCAAAGGCCATGCCTATACCCTCACAGACTTTCTGCTTCGATCGTGCATACACGACTGAAGCAGGGTCATCTCCCACCAGGATTACCGCGAGTTTAGGCTGTACCCCTTTATCTTTCCACTGGGCAATTTCCACACGAATTTCTTCCTTAAGTACCTTTGCCACTGCTTTACCATCTAATAACTGAGCCAATTGACACACTCCTTTCAAGATCAACTACGCTTCAATTCGAAGGCATTTTTACTTATTCATTTAGCCGCTTTAAGATATTCGTTGATTCCACAAGCCGCTTTTTTACCGGCTCCCATCGCCAAGATAACGGTAGCAGCACCTGTAACAATGTCTCCACCCGCAAAGACACCGGGCTTAGAAGTCATTAGCGTTTCCTCGTCTGCAACAATGTTACCCCGTTTGTTCAAAACCAATCCAGGAGTAGACGTTGTCACCAAGGGATTAGGTCCTTGGCCAATCGCCACGACCACGGTATCCATCGGAATCTCGAATTCCGATCCTGGAATAGCAATCGGAGAACGTCGCCCAGAAGCGTCCGGCTCACCAAGTTCATATCTCAAACAAGTTAAGCTTTTAACCCATCCACGCTCATCTCCGTCGATGGAAACTGGATTCGTTAAGAGACGAAATTGTATACCCTCTTCTTCCGCATGCTCTAACTCTTCATTCCTGGCTGGCATCTCTGCACGAGATCGACGATAGACAATATAAACATTTTCCGCGCCTAAACGTAAGGCCGTGCGCGCGGAATCCATAGCGACATTTCCGGCACCGAGCACTGCTACATTTTTACCTATTTTTACGGGGGTTGCATAGTCTGGGAACTTGTAGCCCTTCATCAAATTAGTCCTCGTCAAAAATTCGTTCGCGGAATATACCCCATTAAGATTTTCTCCAGGGATATCCATAAAGTACGGAAGCCCGGCACCTGTACCAATAAACACCGCGTCATACCCGTTTTCCATCAGTTCATCTACTGAAGTGATTTTGCCAACTACTTGGTTTGTGAGGATTTCAACGCCCATTAGTTTAAGGTTTGCTATTTCCGTCTGCACAATTTCCTTAGGTAACCGGAACTGAGGAATTCCGTACATCAAAACGCCTCCAGCAACGTGCAGCGCTTCAAAAATAGTCACTGCATGTCCCAACTTAGCTAAATCACCAGCACAGGCTAATCCTGAAGGACCGCCCCCGATGATGGCTACACGTTTACCAGTCGGCGCCACTTTCTCAAGCTTGGCTTCTCCTGACTTCATACCAAAGTCCGCAGCAAAACGTTCTAGACGCCCCACCGCGACTGACTCCCCTTTGATGCCTAGAATACATTTAGCTTCACATTGAGATTCTTGAGGGCAAACTCGACCACAAACTGCCGGTAAAGAATTCTTGATTTTCAGAACTTTAGCAGCCTCCGCAAAGTCTCCATCAGCAATCCTTTTAATAAAATCCGGAATGAGAACTTCTACTGGACAGCCCGTAACGCACTTGGGTTTCTTACATTGTAGACACCGCTTTGCTTCTTCCACAGCATTTTCCTGTGTGTAGCCTAGGGCTACTTCATCGAAGTTATGTGCCCTTACCTGAGGATCTTGGCAAGGCATTTCATGACGAGGTATTTTTACTTTCTTTGTCTTTTCAACAATCTCTGTCATTAGTGATGCCCTCCTTCGTGGTCACATTCCAGTCGCGCCTTGGCCCGATTCTCTTCGTCCTTATAAAATGCTAAACGTTTCATAGCTAAATCAAAATCAACCAGATGTCCATCGAATTCGGGTCCATCCACACAGGCAAATTTGGTCTCATTGCCGACACTAATCCGACAAGCACCGCACATGCCAGTGCCGTCAACCATAATCGGATTCATGCTGACTATAGTTTTGATACCCAAAGGCCTGGTATATTCCACAACTGCTCTCATCATGACCATGGGACCAATTGCCCAAATCACCTTAACTTTATGTCCTTGGGCTATGACCTGAGCTAGCCCGTCTGTCACAAATCCTTTAACACCCATGCTACCATCATTCGTCGCAATAACAACTTCATTACTGACGGCACGCATTTCTTCCTCTAAAATCAGAAGATCCGCACTACGGGAACCTAAGACGGAAATCACATGATTCCCGGCAGCTTTTAAAGCCCGTGCGATCGGATATATCGGAGCAATTCCCAAGCCCCCTCCAATACAAACAACGGTGCCATGATTTTCAATTTCTGAAGCGACACCTAAGGGACCAACAAAATCTTCAAATTTATCGCCTTCATTCATTGCTATGATGAGAGCAGAAGAATATCCTACATCTTGCACAACAATGGTGATGGTACCTTTCACTCTGTCAAAGTCCATAACGGTTAGCGGAATACGCTCGCCCAGCTCATCGACACGTACAATAACAAATTGGCCTGGTTCTACTTTGGCCGCCACAGCCGGTGCGTCAACTTCTAACAAAGCGATGGCCGGTGCCAATAGTCTCTTTTTAACAACGCGGTACATTTTACTCCCCCTCAGTGTATAGATAATTCCTCATATATTATACTAATTCGAGGTGTTACGCCTTATTCCTTCAATTGTACAATATAATAACAAATAAATTAGAAGATTAGAATAATTATCGGTAGTTACCCTTGAAAAAAGATCCCATGCAATTACTTGCTTTTGGGATCTTTACGTTCTACTTTCGCGACACTACCTACGACTCGGTCGAGAATTCCATTAACGAATTTTGCCGATTCCTCGCCCCCGAATCGTTTTGCCAACTCGATCGCTTCATTGAGACTCACACGTCCAGGTATATCCGGACAGAAAAGAATCTCATACGTAGCTAAACGCATCACATTACGATCCACGTTCGCCATACGGCTAAGTGTCCAATCCTGAGCAATTGAAGCAATCACTTGATCGATTTCATCCTGATGGGCTATCGTCCCATCGACTAGTTCCTGGGTAAAGGCCCTACTGGGCTCAGGGACTACAAATTCTGTTGCCCAACGCCCTACGATCTCGGTAGTATTCAACGCTTCCTTTGTCAAGTCCCTTTCAAATAGCACTTGCAAAGCTGTTTCACGGGCTAATCTTCGACTCAAGGGAATTCCTCCTAGTACTTATTGAATTTTCTCACGAACCATGTTGTGA
>Ga0209386_1000249_pt1 | contig 27649 bp, 19 predicted proteins | sample NGEPertwo_FD_184510 | JGI IMG/M metagenome (GOLD analysis project Ga0209386, IMG submission 184510) | Arctic peat soil microbial communities from the Barrow Environmental Observatory site, Barrow, Alaska, USA - NGEE Permafrost154B-two... | ecosystem: Environmental > Terrestrial > Soil > Wetlands...
CATCACGCTGTTCGAGATCACCACGGCGGCGGCCTTTCTCGCCTTCGCCGAGGCCCCGGCCGATCTGCTGCTCCTGGAGACCGGGCTCGGCGGCAGGCTCGATGCGACCAACATGGTGGCGCAGCCGAGGCTCACCATCATCACGCCCATCTCCATCGATCATGTCTCGTTTCTTGGCGAGAGCCTGGCCGAGATCGCCGGCGAGAAGGCCGGGATCCTGAAGCCCGGGGTGCCTTGCGTTGTCGGCCGGCAGGAGCAAGCGGCTCTCGAGGTGATCGAGCGCAGAGCGCAAGAGATCGGCGCGCCGCTCCACGTCGCCGGCCGCGACTTCGACATGTATGAGCAGCAAGGGCGTCTCGTGTTTCAGACCACGTCGCGCCTGTTCGACCTGCCGCTCCCCCGCCTTGCCGGACGGCACCAGATCGACAACGCCGGCACGGCGATCGCCGCCGCGAGCGTGGTGTTCGGCGACGCGTTGACCCAGCGCGCGCTGGAGCACGGCGTGACCCACGCGTACTGGCCGGCGCGGCTCGAGCGCCTCTCGGTCGGCGGGTTGCATGCCTATGTGGCGGAGGGCACCGAGATCTGGCTCGACGGCGGGCACAACGAGGCCGGCGGCCGAGCCGTCGCCCACACGCTTGCCGAGCTCGATGAGCGCGTGCCCCGCCCGGTGCATATCATTTGGGGGATGATGGAGACCAAGGACGCGCGGCGCTTCATCGCCCCGTTCATGGGGCTGGTCGAGCGCGTCTATACCGTGCCGATCCCCGACGAGCCCAACGCCTTTGCCGCCGAGCCGCTTGCCGAGATGGCGCGCGCTGAAGGCTTCGACGCCGTCGCCGTCAACAGCGTACCGGAGGCGCTGCTTAGGTCCGCATCACGCGGACAGCCGGCGCGCATCTTGATTTGCGGCTCGCTCTATCTCGCGGGCCACGTCCTCAAGCTGCACGAGCTGCACGCCTAGGCGGTACCGTCGACGGCGCCGCCGATCCAGGCCGCGAGATGATTCTTGGGGTAGGCGCCCCGGAGCGTATCCGCCACCTCGCCGTCCTTGAACAGGATCAGCGTGGGGATGGCCCGGACATTGTAGGTGCCCGGCGTGCGGGGATTCTCATCGATGTTGAGCTTGATGATCTTGACTTTGCCGTCGAGGTCCTTGGCGATCTCTTCCAGAGCGGGCGCAATCTGCCGGCACGGGCCGCACCATTCGGCCCAAAAATCGACGACCACCGGGATCGAGGATTTAAGCACCTCGGCCTCGAAAGTATCGTCGGAAACCGTTGCAGTCGCCATTTGCTTCTCCTCGCCGGCACGGGCTTTGAGTGTGGCCCAGTGAGCGGAACCTAGGTGCGCCTAGTTATTGCGTCAAGGCCGCCTACCGGTCCAACATGTCGCGCATCGCCCTATCAAGCAAAGTTGATGAAATCTCCATGAGACGCGGTCCGTCCGTCCACAGCAGCGCGGCCTTGAGCTTCCGGTCCGGAAACAGTTGCGCCAGCGCCAGGCGATACTCGGCAAGCTGGTTGATATAGGCGTCAGCCACCTCGTCCTCGGTTGCGGGCGGCGGCCGGTTCGTCTTGTAGTCGAGGATCAGGAGATCGTTGTCGCGAATCACCAGGCGGTCGATCTGCCCGCCAATGTCGAATCCCTGATCTCCCTCGCCGATTCGCGCCACCACCGGCACCTCGGCCAGGCTGCCCGGCTGGAATAGGGGCGCGAAGCTCACGTCCCGCACGATGGCCAGCGTCTCGGCGACGATCTCGCCCTTCAGCACCTCTGACAGGCCTGTCCCGCGTGCGGCGACGAACACCCGCGCCGCCCGCTCCTGGTCGTCCGGCGCCATTTCCGGCAGATGCTGGAGCAGGGCATGCACCAGACGCCCGCGCGCGAAGCGTAAGCTCTCGGCGAGCGCCTTCGGCCCGAGCGGCGGTTGCTCGGCTTCGGCCACTTGCCCGCCTTTGGCGGTGAGCGCGCGGCGCGACGGCGCGAGCCGTGTCCGCACCCGCTCTGGCGGTGCTTGGGTCAGCGCCCATGCCGGCAAAGCCTGTGGCTCAACCCCTTCAGCCTCCGTCTCATCCGCCTCGACATCCTTGTCCTGCGCGCTCACCATCCGGCGCACGCCGCCTGGCCCTTCCACAGCGTTGAGCCGGCCGCCCAGCCCGTCTCGCACCAGGTCGTACCAGCAGTCCTTCTCAGGCTCCTTCTGCCCCTTCCAGCCGCACACATAGAGCCGGTCGCGGGCCCGGGTCATGGCCACGTAGAGGAGCCGGTGATACTCGTCGATCTCGGCCCGCCGCACCGTCTCCTTGGCCTCGGCGATCGCCTCCAGGCCCGAGCGTCCGGGCGCCCAGATGAGATGGGTGACCTCGTCAGGTGGGGCCCCGAGGCGCGGCACCGGGAACAGCCGCGGGCCTTGGGCACGCGGTAGCATGCACGTGTCCGGCAGGAACACGATGGGTGCCTGAAGGCCCTTGGCGCCGTGCACCGTCATGATGCGGACCTCGTCGCGGTCTTGGTCCATGTCGCGCTTGATCTCGACGTCCCCGGCGCGAAGCTGATTGACGAAACCCTGGAGCGACGGCGCCGCCTCGCGGTCGTAGGCCAGTGCGGCGTCGAGGAACTCATCGATCGCCTCCGCCGCCTCCGGCCCGAGGCGGACCAGCATGCGCTTGCGCATGGACTGGCCGTCGGCGCCGAGCAAACCCGAGAAGAATTCGTAAGGCGGCATGGTATCGACGTGCGATAGCCAATCCTTGAGCCGCCTGGCCGCCTCGGCAAAGCGCGTGTCCGCGCCTGCCTTCTCTTTCAGCGCCGACCACAGCGAGACTTTGCGGTCATAAGCGAGGTCGAACAGCGCGTCGTCGTCGAGACCGAAGAGCGGACTCTTCAGTAGGACCGCCAGCGCGAGATCGTCCTCCGGCATCAGCAGTACGTCGGCCAGCGCCACCAGATCCTGCACGGCGAGCTGGTCCATCAGCCGCATGCGGTCGGCACCGGCGACGGGAATGCCCTCGCGCTTCAGCGCACGGATCATCGGCGCGGTGAACGGCTCGCGCCGCCGCACAAGAATGAGAATGTCGCCGGCCCTCACCTTGCGGCCTTGCGACGGCAAAGGCTCGCCGTTGCGCACCCAGTCCTTGATGGTCGCCGCGATCCGCTTGCACAGCGCGTCCACCGAGCGGGCGCCGCTCGGTTCCTCGTTCCATGGCTCGAACGCCGGTGCGGGCTGCGGTCTCGTCTCGCTTTGGACGTCCCACAGTTCGACCAGGCCCGCCTCGCCTTGGCGAAAAGCGTGATGCTCAATGATCGCAGCCTCGATGAAGGTGAGGCCTTGCGCCGCTTCGGGCCGGGCGAATACCCGGTCCACGGCGTCGAGCACCGGCACGGTCGAGCGGAACGACAGGTTGAGCGGCACTTCATGCCAGGCGACATTCGCGGCATTCGCCCGTTGCCGGAAGGCGCGGCCGACGGCGCCGAAGCGGGCCGGGTTCGCGCCTTGAAAGCTGTAGATCGATTGCTTCTCGTCGCCCACGGCGAACAGCGTGCGCACACCCTCATGCGCGCCGGCGCCTGAGAAGAACTCCTCCGCGAGCGCTTCGATGATCGACCATTGTTCGGGGTTCGTGTCCTGCGCCTCGTCCACCAGGATATGGTCGACGCCGCCGTCGATTTTGTAGAGCACCCAGGCGGCCGCGCCGGCGCGGGACAGGAGGTTCCGCGCTTTGGTGATGAGGTCGTCATAGTCTAGCGCTGCCTCGCTGCGCTTGCGGCGCTCGTAGTCGTCCTGGATGGCGTCGGCAAGCGCCAGCACGGCGCTGCTCGCGTCCGCCGCTCGCAGCAGCGCGAGCTTGAGATCGAGCTCGGCCACGCGGTCCCGTGCGGCGTCGAGCGCATCGGCAATCTGCGGCGCTTCGTTCCGGAATGCCTTGCTGCACACCCGCGCCCGCGGCTCGCCCTTCGCGGTCAGGAATGTCAGCTTCAGCGCTGTGCCGCGCGCCTCGTCCGCGCTCCCACGGGCCCCACGCAGCCCGTCTGCGGTCCTGGTGTCGTCCGTCGTGCCGCCGAGAGATGCCAAGGCCGCCAGGGCATCGTCGATCTCCGCGTCGCTCAGCACCGACGCAAGCGCGGTCACAAGCGCGTCCTCCGCGTCCTCGGCTACGCCGAACAGACGTTTGAGCGCCGCGCCCTCAGCCTCCGCCCAGGCGGTGAGACCGTCGTGATAGGCAACCATGCGGTCGAGCTCGGTACGCTTGGCGAGCACCGCATCGACCACCTGGCGAAACCACTCCTCGCCGGTCACGGTGATGATTGTGTCGAGCGCCAGCCCCAGCGCGCTCTCGCGGTCCTCGGCGGCGCGCGTGATGATCGCATCGAACGCCCGCCGCTTGAGAAGCGCCGCCCCGCGCTCGTCGAGCACGGTGAAATGGGGCGTCACCGCCGACTCCAGCGGAAAGCGCTGCAACAGCCGCTCGCAGAAGCCGTGGATGGTGTGGATCTTGAGACCGCCGCGGGCCTCGAGCGCCCGGGCGAACAGGCGCCGCGCACCGCGCATGTCCTTATCCTCGGGCGGGCGCCCCATCAGCTGGTCGAGCGCGGCCCGCAAATCCGCAGGCGACATCGTCGCCCAGGCAGCCAAGTCCTTGAGCAGGCGGTTCTGCATCTCCGCCGCCGCGGTCTTGGTGTAGGTCAGGCAGAGGATGCCTTCAGGCCGCGCCCCGGCGAGCAGGAGGCGCAGACTACGCTTCACCAGAACTTCCGTCTTGCCGGTCCCGGCATTGGCCGACACCCAAGCGGACGCCGCCGGGTCGGACGCGCGCGCCTGATTGGCGTCCGCCTCATGGAGGCGCGGCGGGGTCATCGCCAGTCCTCCTCGGCCTCTTGCGTCAGCCACTCTTTCACCCGGGCGAGGTGCTCGTACTCGTCATAGCGATAGACGTTGACGAAGGCGGGCGCCGACCGGCGCTTCACCTCGTAAGGCGTCGCGGGATCGGCGAAATGCCCGACCAGCCGCTCCAGATCCTCAAGCGCCTTCACCGCCAGGATGTCGGCCGTGCCCTTGGCCACCTCCTGCTGTTCGCCGCCGTCTTGGCGACCCGAAGCCTGGATATAGACCAGGGAGCGCACAGGAAGCGGGCCCAGATCGGCGAAACCGCCTGCCGCGGCGATGGCCGCCTCCAGCGGCAATTGGGGCGCGAAGAGATCCTCCACATGCTTCGGGATCGGCGGCTTGCCGGTCTTGTAGTCGTAGATCACCACGCCGCCATCCGCGGTCGTGTCGATGCGGTCGGCCCGCGCCTTGAGCCGGAAGCCAGAGGCGAGCTCGAGCGCGCCGTTGACTTCGGTATGGGTGCGGATGGTGGCGACGCGCCGTGCCGGCTCGGTGGCGGCGAACCAGCGGGCGAAGCGCTGAAAGTGCGGGCGCCAAAACGCCTCCACCCGCGCCGCGCCGCCGAGCTTGGCGAACAGATCGTCGGCGGTCGCCATCAGCGCGCCATACACGTCGTCGGGCAGGGTCTCCGGATGCGCGCGCGAGAATTGGTGCAGCACCTCGTGCACGATCGAGCCACGCATGGCCGCGTCGGGTTCGGCGCCGAGCGGCTTCATCGGTTCGAGCTTGAGAATGTTGCGGGCGAAGATCTCATAAGGATTGGCGATCCACCGCTCGATGCGCGTCACGCTCAATTCGCGTGGGCGCGCGTCAACCGGCGGGCAGGGCCGAGGCGGCTCGGCGGGATTAAACTCCGGCGCGCTGTCACGCTCCCGCGCCCAGGCGACCCAGGGGTCTTCGGGCTTGATCTTGTGCGTCAGCCCCGAGGCCGCGACCAGCGCTTCGAGCCGCTGGAGCCAGCGCGACGGCACGGTCGGCACGCCGTCCACTTTCAGCGCGCGCGTGAGGTAGACGGAAGGCGCGCCCAGCGCCTGGGCGAAATCGTGGGCGCTGAGCCCGATGCGGCGCTCCGGTGGGGAAAGTCCCAGTTTCTCGCGCATGGGCCGGCTGAGCCAGGGGCCCGCCTCTTGCGGGCGCGGCCAGACCCCTTCGTTGAGGCTGCCGAGGATCACCAGGTCCGGCTGTTGCAGGCGGGCTTCGAGCGGGCCCCAGATGAAGAGCCGCGGATGCGCCGGCGCGCGTGGCCGCACCACCTGACCGGCCAGCAGGCTGCGATAGAACGCCGGATAGTCCCGTGCGGTCATGCTGAGCCCGCCGCCCTCGCCGATCAGTTCGGCCAGCAGCATGGTTAGGGCCTCCCCCGCATCGCCCTGCCATAGCCGCCCCGATGACTCCGTGGGATCGCGGGCCAGTGCCTCGGCGGTCGCGGCATGCGCCTCGGCGATGCGCGCGGCGCTGTGCGACGACGGGCTCGCGAACAGTTCGGCGAGCGGGGCGAACGCCTGCTTCAGATCGGCTACGAGGCAAAGCGCGTCATTGTGCTCCTTCTCCGTCAGCGCCAAGCGCCGTGGCTTCGGCTCCGCGCGCGCCACGTCAAGAGTTTGAGCGATTCCGTCGAGCCCTTGACCCACATAAATGTCGCGGAACGCGCCGCGCTCGAGCGCCCGCGCTGTGTCCCTGATCGCCACGGGCTCCCGTCCAAGCAGCAAAAGCGGATGCTTGAGGAGCGTCATGAGCTCGGGCGGGGCGAAATTCGTCTCCGCCGCGCCGAGCACCAGATCGAGAAATGCACCAGGCACGGTGCGCGCAATGGGCACGCCGGCGGAGTCGTCTATGGCCAGGCCAAAGCCTATGAGCCGCGCCGCCACGCGGCGTGCCAACACCCGGTCGGGCGTGACCAGCGCCGCTGTCTTGCCGGGTGTCTCGATGCACGACTTGAGGATGAGCGCGATCGCCTCGGCCTCGTCATGGGCGGTCGGCGCCACCACCAGACGAATCCCGGTCAGCGCGTTGGCAAAACTCGCGCGGCCCTCGGGCGCAAGCGCGTCGGACTCCAGATAGCGCTGCCATTGATCCGTCGTCTCGGCCGGGCGCAACGCTTCGCTCACGAGATGGAGCCGTGCGCGCGCCTGGCCGTCGGGCGCGCTTCCCGCGACATAGGCGACGTCACCGCGCTCGACACCGAGCTTGCGCAACAGCTCCGCCATCCCGGCCTGCGGATGCTCGGGATGCTCATCTGCCAGGCGCGCCCAGCTCTCGTCGTCGAGGATGAGATCGAGACCGGGTAGCACGACGGCGCCGTTGGCGAGCGAGGCGATGGTTTCCAGCAGCCGCGCCGTGGCCGGCACCGTGCCGGTTGAGCCTGCGGCGATCACCGGAAAGCGGGACCCTCGCGCCAACCGCGTGGCCTCCTGCGCCATCAGAATGTTGCGGCGGGTCACCGGCGACACGAGGCCGTTGTCGGCGAGATAGCGCGGCCAGTGCTCGGTGACGATTTCGAGAAATTGGATCGTCGCCTCCCAGTGGGAGGCCAGATCCGCCGGCACCAGATCATCGAGCGAGGAAAAGTCGATCTCCTCCGATTCGACGAAGTCCATCAGGCGCGCCAGGTCGGCGGCAAGGTTCGATGCCTGGCCGGGGCTATTCACCCAGCCTATGGACTCGATCTCGGCTTCGGTCGCGCCCGGCGCCGGCGCCTGGCCCCAGGCGAGGATCAGCCGCATCAGCGCGAGCCTGCGGGGCAGGGCGCCGATGGCGGATGCGCCCATTGCGCCGTCGGCACCGTTGTCCGCCTCCGCGCCGAAGATGATCGCGGCGTCTTCGTCCGCGTCGCCCAGCGCGTGGATCCGGGGAAGCAGCAGCGCCGCGCCGCCGGATTCGGCGAGAAACGCCTCGCGCAGGCCCCGCGCCGCGCGCCGGGTCGGCAGGTAGATCGTGGTGAATGGCAATGTGAGCGGGTCGGGCTTCTCACCGCCAGGCAGCGGCAGGTCCCCTGAGAGCAGGGCCCGGGCTAGGGTCGTCAGGAACGGCGCCGATGGCGGGATGGTGTAGAGGCGGGGCGCTGTCGGGCCCTCAGGCACCTTCATGCTCGAACGAGGCCTCGGCCTCCGCTAGCGCCTCTGGCGTGCCCACATGCATCCACCGCCCATCGAGGCGCACGCCGTAGAGCCGGCCTTTTGCAAGGGCTTGATCCCACAGCAGGTTGAGCGAGAAGGGGCCGTCCGGTGTGTCGTCGAACAGCTTCGCCTCGCATAAAGACACCCCCGCAAAGGCGAAGGGCACCACCTGCCGCTCGCCGCGTCGTGTCAGGCGTCCGTCCGGCGCCATGTCGAAATCGCCGCGCGCGTGGTAGCCGAGGCTGGTCGACATGGGCGCCAGCAGCAGCAGGCAGTCCATGCGCTCCGCGTCCCACAGCCGCAGCATATGCGGCAGCGCGGGGGTGGCGCCCTCGGCCCACACCGAGTCGGAATTGTGGATGAAGAACGGACCGGTCCCAAGCTGAGGCAGCGCCGTCTTGGCGCCGCCGCCGGTGTCGAGCAGGAGCTCACGCTCATCCGAGATGACCGTCTGCGGGGGCCGGCCGGCGCGCGCGCGCAGATGGTCCTCAAGTTGCTCGGGCAGATAGTGCACGTTGACCACGGCCGTCTCGACCCCGGCCGCCGCCAGCCGGTCCAGCACATGGTCGATCAGCGTCCGCCCCGCCAGAGGCACAAGTGGCTTTGGCATGCGGTCGGTCAGCGGGCGCATCCGCGCGCCGTAGCCGGCGGCAAGCACCATTGCCGTGCGCGCTCTCGTCATGGGTACGTCCTTTTACAAGGCCAAAGGCGGCAGGTCGCCGAGGGAAGGAAAGGCACGCGCATAGAAGTCGCGCAAGTCCGCCAGCGCCGGATGGGCGAGATCGCGTTCGAGATAGCGTGCGACTCGCGGGATGTGGGCAAGATAGCCGCGCTTACCGTCACGTTTCGCCAATCGCGCAAATATGCCGAGGATCTTCGAGTTGCGTTGGGCGCCGAGCCTGGCGTAGAGCGTCCGGAATTCATCGCTCGAAAAGGGCTCGCTTTGCGCGCTTCGGGCCGCACAGTAGCGATCGAGTTGCTCCCGTTCAAGCGCTTCGGGCACGTCCAGCCGGGCATCCTGAAGCAGCGAGACGAGATCGTAGGCCAGCGGGCCCTTGAGGGCGTCCTGGAAGTCGAGAATGCCGACCCGTTTGATGCCCTCCCGCTCGGGCAGCCACATCAGATTGGGGGAGTGATAATCGCGCAAGACCCACCCCGGATCGGCCCCGGCGGCCTGCTCCAGATGCGGACGCCACAGCGCGGCAAACGCCTGGCGCAAGGCCTCGGGCGTCTCTTCGCCGTGGTGCGCCGGCCACAGCCAGTCGATGAGAAGCGAAGCTTCGATGAGCATGGCGTCCGCGTCGAATCGGGGCAGGCGATAGGGCGCATGGCCTTCGATGGGGATCGCCGCGGGCGGCGGCTCGGTGGCAAGCGCCAGCAGCACGTCGACGGCCGGCCCCCAGAGCTCTCCAAGCGGCACGCCGCGCGCGATCTCGGCACCGAACACCCGGTCGCCAAAATCCTCCAGCGCGATGAAGCCTTGTGCGAGATCGAAGGCGTCGATCGCCGGCGCCGACAGTCCGCGCTCCCGCAGCGCACCCGCCACCGCGACGAACGGCGTCACGTCTTCGGCGAGATGCACCAGCGTGCTATAGGGCTTGCCGTCGCGGATCGGCGGACCGTCCGGCTGCCGTGGCGAATTCATGAGGATGGCGCTGCGCTCCGGCAGCACAAGCCGTGCATAAGACCGCGCCGAGGCATCGCCCTGCAGATACTGAGCGTCCGCGCCGGCATAGGGCGTTTGGTCGAGAAATCTCGCGAGCGCGCGCAACCGGCCGAGCCGGGGCGCCCAAGCCCCATGCCCCGTCAGCGTGATGCGGCGCGTGCCCGGGTCTGACGCCTCCGCCAGCGCGATGTCGAGCCGGTCCGCCGGAAGCCATGCCTCCGCGCGCTCGGGCCACTCGATGAGCAGGCTGCCTTCGGCGAGCGCATCGTCGAGGCCAAGCTCGTCAAGCTCCTGTGGCTCGATCCGGTAGAAGTCGCAATGGGTGAGCGTCAGACGTGGCGTCTCGTAGCGCTGCATCAGGGCAAAGGTCGGGCTCGGCACTTCGCCCTCGCCGCCGAGATGGGTCACGAGCGCCCGCGCCAAGGTGGTCTTGCCGGCCCCGAGCGGTCCGCTCAGGGTGATGACGTCCCCGGATGTCAGCGCCAGGGCGACCCGGCTGGCGAGGATGTCGAGCCGCGCCAGATCGACGTCGTCCACCGTCCAGTCTCCGCTCATCCGGCGCGGTTTACGCGATGGCGCGGTGCGTCGGGCTCGCCGTCTGCGGAGGCGCTCTCCCCCGCGACCGGCAGAAGCACCGTGACGCGCGTGCCCTTCCCCGGCATCGAGGCGAGCGAGACGGCGCCGCCGTGAGCTTCTGCCAGGCTCTTGACGATGGACAGGCCGAGACCGGCGCCGCGATGGCGAGAGCCCTGGGTCCGGCTTTCGAACCGGTCGAACACGGCCTGCTGGTAATCCTCTGGAATGCCAACACCTTGATCTGCAACGGTAAAGGCCGTCATGGAACCCTCGCTGACGCAACCAAGTTTGATTGTCCCGCCCGGCGCCGAGAAGCCGATGGCGTTGGAGAGGAGATTATAGAGGATCTGCGTGATGCGCCGAGCATCGGCCACGACCGAGTCGACGCCGGGCGCGATCTTGATCTCCAGCGTCACGTCTTCCTGCTTCAGACGCTCCTCCACGCCCTGCCGCGCCGCCTCGATGACCTCGCGCACGTTGACCGGGGCGAGCTTCAATTCCAGCGTGCCGGCATCGATGGTCGCAAGGTCGAGAATGTCGTCGACGATGGCCCGCAATGTCGTCCCCGACGATAGGATGTCGTCGACATATTCGCGCTGCTTGCCGGCCAGCGGACCGAAGGCCGGCTCGGCGAGCATCTGGGCGAAGCCGAGCATGCTGTTGAGCGGCGTGCGCAGCTCATAAGACACATGGGAGACGAAGTCGCTCTTGAGGCGGTCTGCTGCTTCAAGCGCCTCGTTCTTCTCGATCAGGGCGCGCTCGACGCGTTTGGTATCGGACACGTCGGAGTAGGTGAGGAGCGTGCCGCCATCGGGCAGCGGCAGCGCGGCGCAGGCGAGCACGCTGCCGTCGGGACGGTCGAACTGACTTTCATAGGGCCGTCGCTCGGACACGATGGCGGTCACCGCGGCCTTGGTACGCTCCCACTCCTCGGGTGCGTCGCAAAGCACGCGGCACCAGGCGACGACGTCTTCCACATGCGGCTCGGCATCGAGCAGCCGAGAATCCAACTGCCAGATCGCGGCGAAGGCTTGGTTGTAGAGCCTGAGGCGGCCGTTCGGCGCGAACACCGCGACGCCCTCACGCAAGGTATCGAGCGTTTCCCGCTGCACCTGGATCAGCGCGTTGTAGCGGCTCTCGAGCGCGATCTGCTCGGTGACGTTTTCATAGAGATAGGTCACGCCGCCCTCGCCATCGGCATCGGCGATCACATGCAGCGTGCGGCCGTCGGGCAGGTACCAGCGATCCTCGACCTGCTTGTCGGTGCCATAGGCCGACAGCCAGCTTTGCTTCCAATCCGGATAGTCGGCGCGTTCCTCGAGCCGCCTTGCTTGGCGCAAGCGATCGAGAATTTCGCCGTCCCGGGGATGAGTGGCGAGCCAGTCGGCATCGAGTTGCCAGAGGTCCACATAGGCCTGATTGAAATGGGCCAGCCGCTGCGCGGCATCGAACACGGCAAAGGCGGTGGCCAGCCGGTCGAAGCTGCGGAAATGCGTTTCCATGCTGGCTTTGCTTTCCGCCAGCGAGCGTTCGCCCTTGGTCGCTTCGGCGTCGAGCAGGGACCGCAAGCTTGCGACCTGGTCCTCGAGCGCCCTGTGCTTGACGGAGAGTTCGGCGAGCTCGAGCCGCTGCCCGGCAATATTGCGCACTTTGAAGACCAGCGACCGCCCTGCGGTACGGCCGTCAACCTCGACATATTTGTCGCGCTTGGTGTGCAACATCAGGTTGAAGGGCTCGCCGCGCTCGGCCAGACCCTGCATGGCGGGATCGAGTTCCGCGCTCGATGCCTCATCCAGCCAGCCGGTGACGTTCATCAGCCGCTCGGGCTCGCGCGGCACCCCGAAACTCGCCGGCAGGTTGGAGACGAGAAGCTCCGGCTCTCCGGTCTCCGACAGTGTCAGCAGCGCCTGCGGCTCGGCGGCAAGCACGGTTTCGAGCGTGCTCTCGCTCACGCGGTAGCGCTCCGCTTCGCCCGCCGCATTGGCCTCCTGCTTCCGCGCGCGTTTGGTCGCGCGCATACAGACGATGGCCGTGCCGATGGCAAAGGCGATCACACCGAGATTGATGCCGAGCGTGAGCAGGGTCCGCGCGTCGACGCCGGCGGCCTCCTCGGCCATGGCGGCGTCGATGGGGAGAAAATAGCTCGGAATAGAATAGGCAAGGACGCGGGACAACACCGTGGGCCACCTCGAATAAGGTGTCGCCTCGCCTCCGCTGGTCCGCATGGTCCCCTCGCTCCACGCCACCGCCCAACACCGCCGCCTATGGCGCTTCGCGCCGCTTAACGCTGCCACAGACTTGAACGCTGGGGCCGGTTGGCCCACGCGAACCTCAAGGCGAATCACGCTTAGACTAGCTGCTTCGTGGACTCTTGCCCACAGGCCCGAGCGCATTGGTTAATCGCGGGTGAGGGGCATGATTCATCGCCTCGCCGTCGTGGCCCCCTCTCCCCTTGTGGGAGAGGGCTTTCCCGCCGCGATCTTGCGCGAGCGAAGCTCTGCCGCACGTCGCATGGCGGAAAGGGTGAGGGGGCGTTTTGCACCTGACGCGGCTTTGCCGCTAACCCCTCACCGCGAGCATGCGCTCGCGTGCTCTCCCACAAGGGGAGAGCGGGAGTGTGTTGCACCGCTCAGGCATAATTCATCGCCTCGCCGCGTTGTTCGCGCGAAGGTCTGTCAAAGAGCACCCTCTAGAGGGTGAGGACTGCGGGGCACCGGAGAGCCTGCGATCCTACTGCAGTGCTAGGGCAGCCTCTCGGCGCCCCGCTTATGCGGCGATATTGAAGCCTCGTTCCGCCGGCTTACCTCACGCAGTGGCACAGGCCATACAACGCGCATGGCCTCACCCGACGACCGCCGGATTTCACGGCGGTGGGCAGATCATAAGACCCCCGAGGCCGTTCCGTTACTCAGACGCAAGGTCACGGCTTGCCGTCTTCTCGGGCCGTGCTTTCCCCGCGCTTCCTCGGGCGCCGCGTCCCAAGTCCCGAAAAGCAGACGGTCTGCAGCTCGCGTCCTCATGGACGAGGGATGGAAGCATCTTAACGCAGGCGCGGAGGGCGGGGATAAGTTTGACCTGCCGCCCCAAAAACGCAAATGGCCGGGACAAGCCCGGCCATCGCGAAAGTCCTGACTGTGGAGGCGCGCTCTAGTAGCGGTAATGCTCGGGCTTGTACGGGCCCTCGGTTGGCACGCCGATATAGGCGGCCTGCTCGTCGCTGAGCGTGGTGAGCTGTGCGTCGAGGCGGCCGAGATGAAGCTGCGCAACCTTCTCGTCGAGATGCTTCGGCAGCACATAGACCTTGTTCTCGTATTTGCCGACATGCTGCCACAGCTCCATCTGCGCCAGCACTTGGTTGGTGAACGACGCGCTCATCACGAAGCTCGGATGACCCGTGGCGCAGCCGAGATTGACGAGACGGCCTTCGGCCAGAAGCAGGATGCGCTTGCCGTCGGGGAACTCGATCTCGTCCACTTGCGGCTTGACGTTGTGCCACACGAAGTTTCTCAGACCGCCGACCTGAATCTCGGAATCGAAATGGCCGATATTGCAGACGATGGCGCGGTCATGCATGGCGCGCATATGGTCGACGGTGATGACGTCCTTGTTGCCGGTGGCGGTGACGAAGATGTCGCCCTTGGCCGCGACCGCCTCCATGGTTGTCACCTCGTAGCCCTCCATCGCCGCCTGCAGCGCGCAGATCGGATCGATCTCGGTGATCGCCACGCGCGCGCCTTGGCTCTTCAGGCTCTCGGCGCAGCCTTTGCCCACGTCGCCATAGCCGCACACCACCGCGTATTTGCCGGCGAGCATGACGTCGGTGGCGCGCTTGATGCCGTCGGGCAGGCTCTCGCGGCAGCCATAGAGATTGTCGAACTTCGACTTGGTGACGCTGTCGTTGACGTTGATGGCGGGGAACGGGAGGCCGCCCTTCTTCTGCATCTCGTACAGACGATGCACGCCGGTCGTGGTCTCTTCCGACACGCCGCGCATATTGCCTTTGACCTTGGAATAGAAGCCGGGATCGCGCGCGATCCGCTTCTTGATGGTGGCGAACATCGCCGTCTCTTCGTCATTCCCGGGCTTTGCGAGTACCGACGGGTCTTGCTCTGCCTGCGCGCCGAGGATGACGATCATCGTGGCGTCGCCGCCGTCGTCGAGGATCAGATTGGCGGTCTCGCCGCCGGGCCATTCCAGGATCCGGTCCACATAGTCCCAATATTCCTCGAGCGTCTCGCCCTTGACGGCGAACACCGGCGTGCCGCCCGCGGCGATCGCGGCGGCGGCGTGGTCTTGCGTCGAGAAGATGTTGCAGGAGGCCCAGCGCACCTCGGCGCCCAGCGCCTCCAGCGTCTGGATCAACACCGCGGTCTGAATGGTCATATGCAGGCAGCCGGCGATCCGGGCGCCTTTGAGCGGCTGCGCGCTGCCATATTCCTCGCGCACCGCCATCAGGCCCGGCATCTCGGTCTCGGCGATGGCGATTTCCTTACGGCCCCAATCGGCGAGCCCGATATCCTTCACATGGTAGTTCATGCCAACTCCCACTGTCTGGCTGCATAAAGATATAAAGAAGTCCTTATATCTTATCCGGGGGGCAGGGAGTCAAGGCCGGGGGATCTGAAAGGCGAGATGCTTGAGGTGGCAAAAGGCCACGCCGGGCGCCGTCGGCAAAGATCCGGGGAAATTTTGACATCGGTCAACTGGCGAGGCCGCGCCCGGGCTATCGTCGCTCAAACGCCAAAAGCCGGGATATCGCATGTCAGCACAGATGACGGTCTGGGACCCGTTCGTGAGGGTCTTTCATTGGACGCTCGTGGTCGGCTTCACGGTCGCCTACCTGACCGAGGACGATCTGCTGACCGTGCATGTCTGGGCCGGCTATGTGGTCGGCATCCTTGTGGTGGCGCGGATCGTTTGGGGCTTCGTCGGGTCGCGCCATGCCCGCTTCTCCGACTTCGTCTACGCGCCTGCCACCGCGTTCAGCTACGTGCGCGACCTGTTGGGCTTTCGGGGCGCCCGCTATCTCGGCCACAGTCCCGGCGGCGGCTATATGGTGATCCTGCTGCTGATCTTCGTGGGCGCCACCGTGGTCACCGGCCTCGTGGTCTATGGCGGCGACAAACAGGCCGGGCCTCTGGCCGGCATGTTCACCAAGGATTTCGGCGAATCCTTCGAGGAGGTTCACGAGGTGATCGCCAACATCACCCTGGCGCTGATCTTCGTACACATCGCCGCGGTCGTGCTGGCAAGTTTCGCCCATCGCGAAAACCTGGTGCGCGCCATGGTGACCGGCAAGAAGCGCAAATGAGCGCGGCCTGAGCGCAGCCTAGTCCTCTTCGCCGAAGCCATCTTCGACGAGCGCGACCAGCGCTTGGACGGCGTCCTTGGCTTGCGCGCCATCCACCTCGATATGGATCGAGTGGCCTTGGCCGGCGGCGAGCATCATCAGCCCCATGATCGAGGTGCCACCCACCGTATGCCCTTCGCGCGACACCCGGACGTTGGCGGTGAAGCTCGAGGCGCAGCGCACGAACTGGGCGGATGCGCGGGCATGCAGGCCCTTCTTGTTCGGGATGGTCACCTCGGCGAAGAAGACGCCCGCTTGCGGTTCGCCCGTGATGTGGCGTGTCTTCGTCACGCGCTTAGTTCGCCGCCAGGATTTGGCTCGCCACGCTGATATATTTGCGACCTGCCTCTTGCGCCTGCATGATCGCCTCGTCGAGACCGCACTCGCCGCGCACGGATGCGAGCTTGACCAGCATTGGCAGATTGACGCCGGCGATCACCTCCACGTTCGACCGCTCCATGGCGGAGATCGCCAGGTTTGACGGCGAGCCGCCGAACATGTCGGTGAGCACGACGACGCCATCGCCGGTGTCGACGCTGTCCAGCGCCGCAAGCATGTCGGCGCGACGGACATCCAGATCGTCGTCGGGTCCGATCGAGATGGTCTCGATCTGCTCCTGTGGTCCGACCACATGCTCAAGCGCGGCGCGAAATTCGTGCGCGAGCTTGCCATGGGTAACGATGACGACGCCGATCATATTGCCTCTTAAATGAATGCCGCCGGGCCAAAGGCCGCTATCTTTGTCGGGAGAGAGGTCACGCGCAAGCCCGAACCAGCTCCCCTAAACCTCATTGTGCCGCCGCCTGCAAGAGCGCGATTCGTAGCTTGAGAGGCGCCGATGCCTCGAAAGCCCAAAGTTTCAGCGACGGCAGGGGGACGCCCGCAATCATCGTCTGGGCCCACGGATCGGGTGGCATGCGCGGAACCTGGTCACTTTTGACGAGGTCGCAAACGAGCATCAGCGGAACTTCCGCCAGGAACGGCATCTCGGTGATCCCCAATCCCCTGACCTCGATCTTCCCGGCAATCGAGGCCGGCGCCGAGGCCACGACCCGATCGCCGTCCTTGGTCTCCAGCCAGACTTGGTCATCGGCCACCAACCGCAGAACCAACTCGCCGTCATCGGGAAGCGCCAGAAACCGCAATGCGAGATCCGATTTTCCGGACCCGGAATCGCCACGCAGCAGCGCGCCGCGATTACCAAGGGCCACGCAAGTCCCGTGAACAAGCTCGCGCGCCAAGCGTGGTGCCTACGCCGCGGGGAGGCGGATCACGAAGCGCGCGCCGCCGCCATCGCCCGTGCCGGCAGCGGGGCGGTTCTCGGCATATAGGCGCCCGCCATGGGCGACCACGATCTGGCGTGAGATGTTGAGGCCAAGCCCGGAATTCTGGCCGAAATTCTCCTGCGGCCGGTCGGTGTAGAAGCGCTCGAAGACGCGCTCGAGATTCTCGTGAGAAATACCGGGGCCCTCGTCCTCCACCGCGATCTGGATTTCACGCCCAATGCGGCGCGCCACGACGGCGACGCGCCCGCCCGGCGGCGAGAAGGAGATCGCGTTCTCGAGCAGATTGACCATGACCTGGTGCAGGCGGCTGTCATGGCCGGTCACCTGATAGGGGTGGGCGCCTGGTGCATAGGCGATGTCGATGACAACCTCCGGCGTATCGTCACGATGAATGTCGTTGAACAGGGACACCGTGGCGCGCAGGAGCTCATCCATGGCGACCGGTTCCGCGTCCTCGCGCGCAAGCTCGGCATCGAGGCGCGAGGCGTCGGAGATGTCGCTGATCAACCGGTCGAGGCGCCGCACGTCGTGTTGAATGATCTCCATCAGCCGCTCCTTGGCCTCGTCGGTCTTGGCCAGCGGCAGGGTCTCTGTGGCGCTGCGCAACGAGGTGAGCGGGTTCTTGAGTTCATGGGCCACGTCCGCGGCGAAGCTTTCGATGGCGTCGATCCGCCGGTAGAGCGCGCCGGTCATATCTCTGAGTGCACCGGACAGATGCCCAATCTCGTCCGAGCGGTCGGTGAAGTCCGGAATTTCCGCGCGGGCCTTGACGCTATGGCGCACGCGCTCCGCCGCCGCCGAAAGCCGCTGCACGGGGCCGGCGATGGTATTGGCGAGAATGAGAGACAGGACCACAGTCACGGCTGCGGCGAACAGGGACACGCGCACGATGCCCCAGCGCTCCGCCGCGACGATATTGTCGATGTCGCCGCCACGCGTCGACAACAGGAGCACGCCGAGCACGGCGCGCATGCGCTGCACCGGCACGGCGACGGAGACCACGAGTTCGCCCTTGGCATTGATGCGGACGATCGGCACCGAAGTCCCGGTCAGGGCGGTCGCCACTTCGGGATAGGCCTTGCCGTTGGCGCCGCCGATCTCGGTGTAGACGGGGAGGCCCGAGGGCTGCATGCGCGTGGTCACTGCATGCCAGAACGTGGTGAGCGCGTCGGGCTCGCTCGTATCGGGCGGCGGCAGGTCGTAGCGAAGCACCTGGCCGCGCGAATAGAACGTGTCGGAATCGAGGATCAGGGTGCCGTCGCGGTTGTAGACGCGCGCGCGGCTGCCCGTCGGCTTGACGAGCGGCCGCAAGATCGGCGCGGCCCGCTCCGGATCGATGGTGAAGCCGAGCGCGTTGGAGAAGGCGGCACTGTCATCGCCGGTACCGGCCTGGCCGAGCTCTGCCTCCAACAGCTGTTCCGGGTCGACCTGCGCCTCACTGGTGTCGACGCCGGCGGAGGCGGCGATGGCGCGGGCGATGATCTCGCCTTGGGTGAGCAGGCTCTGCACCTTGGCGTCGATGAGCCCGGCCCGAAACTGATTGAGGTAGAGGATGCCCGACACGAGGATGGCGAGGCCGATCAGATTGAGCACGACGATGCGTCGCGTCAGGCTCGAGAAGCCGTGCCGGAAGGGGCGGTGTTCGCCGAGCCAGCCGAGCGCGCGCCGCGTCCAATCGACAGCGCCCCGCAACGCGCGGCGGACGCGCTCTTTGAACGAGGCGTCCTCCCGCTTCTGCCAGGACCTGTCGGCCTCGGCGGTCATCGGATTTGCCCGCTATTCTTTGAAACGATAGCCCACGCCATAAAGCGTCTCGATCACGTCGAAGCTCTGGTCGACGGCCTTGAACTTCTTGCGCAACCGCTTGATGTGACTGTCAATCGTGCGGTCGTCAACATAGACCTGATCATCATAGGCCGCATCCATGAGGGCGTCCCGGCTTTTTACCACGCCGGGCCGGGCGGCCAGCGCCTGCAGGATCAGGAACTCGGTCACCGTCAGCGTGACCGGGCGGTTGTCCCACACGCAAGTATGGCGCTCCGGGTCCATCTTGAGCTGGCCACGCTCGAGCACTTTGGACTTGTCCTCGACCACCTGGGTCGTATCGCGTGGCGCAGAGCGGCGTAGCACCGCCTTGACCCGCTCGACCAGGAGCCGCTGCGGGAACGGTTTACGAATGAAATCGTCGGCGCCCATCTTGAGGCCGAACAGCTCGTCGATCTCCTCGTCCTTGGAGGTGAGGAAGATGACCGGCAGCTCGCTCCTCTGACGAAGCCGGCGCAGGAGCTCCATCCCGTCCATGCGCGGCATCTTGATGTCGAGAATGGCGAGGTCCGGAGGGCTTTCGGCAAACCCGTCCAGCGCGCTCGCGCCGTCATTGTAGGTCTGCGTCTTATAGCCTTCCGCCTCGAGCACCATGCGCAAGGAGGTCAGGATGTTACGATCGTCGTCGACAAGGGCGATTGTTGGCATTGGGGGCCTTTTGCGCGATTGACGCGAATGGGAGGGTGCTATGGTCCTAGGGCCGCCTCTAATCGTGGCAGCAGCGGGGCACCGTGCGTCACACCTATCTTCACCGGGATGCAATAAATATCGTTATGGCGCAAGTAAATAACTCGTCAGAAATGCCTCTCAAAAGCCAAATTGCGACGGATGCGCGCACCCTCGCGCGGCGCGCCTTCAAGGGGTCGCTGGCGACCCTCGACAGCCCTTCTGGCGCCCCTTATGCGTCCCTCGTCACACTCGCCACGGATTTCGCGGGCGCCCCTATCGTGCTCATCTCCACGCTCGCGCGCCATACACGCAATCTCGCCCACGACCCGCGCGCCTCGATCCTCATCGACGGCACGGGCGACCTTGCCGATCCTCTGCAAGGGGCACGGGTCAGCTTTCAGGGCCGAGGCGAGGCGGTTAACGACGCAGGCGCGAAGCGCCGCTTCCTCGCCCGCCACCCCGAGGCAGCCTTCTACGTGGATTTCCCGGACTTTGCCTTCTGGCGGCTGGCCGTGGACGGCGCCCACTACATTGGCGGCTTTGGGCGCATTTTCGACCTGGACCCGGCCGATCTGCTCGTGCCTCTGGACGGCGCCGAGGCGCTGGCCGACGCCGAAGCCGGCATCATCGCCCATATGAACGAGGACCACGCCGACGCGCTCGAACTCTACGCGCTCGCCTTTACCGGCGGCGACCCAGGCCCCTGGCGCATGACCGGCATCGACCCTGAGGGGTGCGATATCGCGCTTGGGAGCGACGCCCGCCGCATCCTCTTCGCCGAACGGGTGACGACGCCGCAAGGCGCCCGCAAGGAACTCGTCCGCCTAGCCAACGAGGCGAGAGACACCGCCGAGCCGTAGGGTCATCGGCGGCTCCTTTTCTGTCATAGGACCGTACCTTGAAAGCCTTCTAAGTTCGGGGTAGCTAGAGGGCGATACCAAGCGACCTTTTTCCATCATTCCGAGATCTGGGGACGAAACCGCATGAGCGTTCAGGCGAAGATTGTGGCCGAAGGGGCCAAGACGACCAATCCGAAGGTGCTGGCTTTTGTCGAGGAGGCGAAGGCGCTGTTCAAGCCGGAGGCCGTGCGTTGGTGCGACGGCTCGAAGGAAGAGTATCAAGACCTGCTGAAGGCCTTGGTCGACGGCGGCACCGCCATGTGGCTCAACCAAGACAAGCGCCCCAACTCGATCCTGGTCCGCTCCGATCCCAAAGACGTCGCCCGTGTCGAGGACCAGACCTATATCTGCTCGGTCAAGAAGGAAGACGCCGGTCCCACCAACAACTGGGCCGACCCTGCCGAGATGAAGGCGACGATGACCAAGCTCTATGACGGCGCCATGCAGGGCCGCACCATGTATGTGGTGCCCTATTCCATGGGCCCCGTCGGCTCGCCCATCGCCGGCATCGGCGTCATGGTGACGGATAGCGCTTACGCCGTCGCCAACATGCACATCATGACCCGCGTCGGTGACGCTGTGTGGAAGGCGCTCGGCGACAGCGAGGACTTCGTGCGCGGCATGCACACGGTCGGCGCGCCGCTTACCGCCCAGAACCAGGCCGATGTGCCGTGGCCGTGCAGCGAGACCAAAAACATCTCGCACTTTCCGGAGACGCGCGAGATCTGGTCTTACGGCTCGGGCTATGGCGGCAACGCGCTGCTCGGCAAGAAGTGTCATGCGCTGCGCATCGCGTCCGTGAAAGCGCGCGACGAAGGCTGGATGGCCGAGCACATGCTCATCCTCAAGCTGACCAATCCGAAGGGCGAGTCGAAGTTCATCGCCGCCGCCTTTCCGTCAGCCTGCGGCAAGACCAACCTCGCCATGCTCAACCCGACCGTTCCCGGCTGGAAGGCCGAGACCATCGGCGACGACATTTGCTGGATGAAGTTCGGCGAAGACGGGCGGCTTTACGCCATCAATCCGGAAACCGGATTCTTCGGCGTCGCGCCAGGCACGTCGGACCACTCCAACTACAACGCCATGCGCACGCTCGATGCCAACTGCATCTACTCCAACGTCGCGCTCACCGATGACGGCGACGTCTGGTGGGAAGGCATGACGGAGGAAACGCCGGCGCACACGGTCGATTGGCTGCGCCGCTCATGGACTCCGAAATCCGGCCGTCCCGCCGCGCACCCGAACTCGCGCTTCACCGCGCCGGCCGGCCAGTGCCCGGTCATCGCGCCGGAGTGGGAAGACCCCAAGGGCGTGCCGATCGACGCCATCCTGTTCGGTGGCCGCCGCGCCTCCGTGGTCCCGCTCGTCACCGAGGCGGACGACTGGAAGCAGGGCACCTTCCTCGGTTCCATCATGGCTTCGGAGAAGACCGCCGCGGCCGCGGACGCGAAGGGCGACATTCGCCGCGACCCGATGGCCATGCTCCCCTTCTGCGGCTACCACATGGGCGATTATTTCGCCCATTGGCTGAAGATCGGCGAGACCGGCGGCGACAAGATGCCGAAGATCTTCTACGTGAACTGGTTCCGCAAGAGCCCCGAAGACAAGTTCCTGTGGCCGGGCTTCGCGGAGAATTCCCGCGTGCTGAAATGGATCTTCGAGCGCTGCAACGGCACGGCTGACGCGGTCGACACGCCGATCGGCAAGGTGCCGGCGGAAGGCGCCCTCGATATCGAAGGCCTCGACGTCGGGGCCGCCGACCTGAAAGAGCTGATGCGGGTCGACACCGAAGGCTGGAAATCCGAGATCCCCTCGATCAAGGAGCATTACGCGACCTTCGGCGACAAGCTGCCGCAGGGCCTCAAGGACGAGCTCGCCGATCTCGAGAAGCGCCTGGGCTAGTCGTTTCGTTCATACCGGCGTAAGCCGGTATCCAGTTCTACGACATACGTCATGGCCGGGCTTCGTCCCGGCCATGATCATTTTTGGGAGCCGCGCGACGCTTGCCGCAAGGCGCGCTACGCCTTAGGCAAATCCGCATGAGCAAGGCAAAGAGTGTCGTCGCGGCGGGCCATCAGCTCACAATGGACGCCGCCGCGGAAATTCTGAGAGATGGCGGCAACGCCTTCGACGCGGCGATCGCCGGCATGTGCATGTCCTTTGTCGCCGAAGCCGTGTTCGCCTCGCCCGGCGGCGGCGGCTTCCTCATGGCGCGGCGCGCGGACAGCGATGCCGTTCATCTGTTCGACTTCTTCGTCGAGACGCCGCTGAAACGCCGCGCCGCGAGCGAGGTCGCATTCTTCCCCATCAACGCCGATTTCGGTCCCGCCAAGCAGGAGTTTCATATTGGGCCCGGGTCGAGCGCCGCACCCGGCATGGCGCAGGGCCTGTTCGCCATGCATGAGGCGTATGCGCGGCTCCCGATGAAGCGCCTGGTCGAGCCGGCGGTGCGCGCCGCGCGGACCGGGTTCCCGCTCTCCGCCTTCCAGGCCTATCTGTTCACAGTAATCGCGCCCATCCTGACGGCGAGCGAGGGTGTGAGCAAAATCTTCGCGCCCGGCGGCAAGCTGCTCGACGCGGGCGAGACCTTCCGCAACGAAGAGCTCGCCGAGACGCTCGAATGGCTCGCCGAGGACGGTGCGCGGCTATTCGTCGACGGCGACGTGGGGCGGACAATTGTCGCGGAGCAGCGCGATCTCGGCGGTCATCTCACGGCCGATGACTTGCAGGACTATCGCGTCGCGCGGCGCGAGCCGCTGCTCTGGCGTCACGCCCGCGCCACCGTCGCGCTCAATCCGCCGCCGGCCGCAAGCGGCGCGCTGATCGCTTATGGGCTCGCTTTTCTCGACGCTCTCGCCGACGACGGGCACGCCATCGATACGCTGGCGATGCATGCGGCCATGGAGGCCACCAACGCGGCGCGGGCCACCCATGGCGATGGGCTTGCGGCGCGCCTCGATGGCGGCGTGCTGGCGAACGAGATTCGCAACGCGGCGCGCCACCCGAAAGCTCATCGCGGCACCACCCATATCAGCGTTATCGACGCTGACGGCAACGCCGCCGCCGTCAGCCTGTCCAACGGCGAGGGTAACGGCTTTGCCGTCGGCCGGTTCGGCTTCATGCTGAACAACATGCTGGGCGAGGAGGACGTCGCGCCGGGAGGCTTGTGGCGTGAAGGCACGCGGCTCTCCTCCATGATGGCGCCGACCATCATTCTGGAAGCGGACGGCACGGTGACGGCGCTCGGCACCGGCGGGTCGAACCGCATCCGCACCGCCATCCTTCAGGTTGCCGTCAATCTGCTTGACCACGGCATGCGCCTGGACGACGCCGTGGCGGCCCCGCGCCTTCATGTCGAGCGCGACGGCACCACGAGCTTCGAGCCCGGCCTGTCCGAGACGGCCGAGGCCACGTTCCTTGCCCTTGGCGACAGGGCCCGCGCCTGGCCGGAACAGAACCTGTTCTTCGGCGGCGTCCATGCGGCGCGGCGCAACCCTAAAGGCAACGTCGAAGGCGCCGGCGATCCGCGCCGCCAGGGCCAGTCAAGCGTGGTGTGATCGACGTCGCTGTCGTAAACAGGCAATCAGGCGTCGCAAACCGTCAACATGGCGGGCTTGCCGAGCGCAAGATGAGGCCTGCGCCGGAACCGATGAGGATGACATGCAGAACGCCGTCGCCATCTGCCATGTGGCTTTCGAGGATGCCGGCACGCTTGGCCCCGTGCTCGAAGAGCGCGGCATCTCCCTTCGCTATCTGCAAGCCGGCGTCGACGATCTCACGCCGGCGCTAGAAACCGATCTGGTCGTCGTACTCGGCGGGCCTATCGGCATCTACGAGATCGACCGCTATCCGTTCCTCAAAGACGAGCTCGCCACCGTCGAGGCCGTGGTCAAGCAGGGCACGCCGGTGGTCGGCATCTGCTTGGGCGCGCAAGCGCTCGCCGCGGTGCTGGCCGCGCGCGTCTATCCGGGGCCGCAAGCCGAGCTTGGCTGGGATGAGCTGACCCTGACCGATGAGGGCAAGGCCTCGCCGCTTGGCGTGCTCGAAGGTTTGCGCGTGCTCAATTGGCATGGCGACACGTTCGACCTGCCCGCCGGCGCCACGCGGCTGGCCTCGACGCCGCTTACGCCGAACCAGGCCTTCACCTACGGCCCGAAAGTCCTGGCGCTGCAGTTCCATGTGGAGTTGCCGGAGCGGGACATGGAGCGCTGGCTGATCGGCCATACCCTCGAGCTTGCCAAGAACAAGGTCGATTTGGCCGAGATGCGCGAGGCGACCGCCCGCTACGCCCCGCCCACCAATGTGGCGAGCCGCGCGCTGTTCAACGCCTGGCTCGACGGGCTGACCGCTTAGTCAGGCGCGCCTGGCGGCGTGCCCCGCATCCCCGAGCTCTGCCCGATCTGCACCGGCAGGTCCGTGCTCTCCGGCGGTTTCACCGGCGTGCCCTTGGCGTTCCACCAGGTGGACGCGTAGGTCACCCCGCCGCTGCGCTTGGTGAGGTGGGTCCACACCTCCTCGCCCGGATAGTAGGCGACCGCCCAGGGCCCCAAGGCCCCCGTGGGCACCGCGCGCCAAGTGACCAGCACATCGCCGCCGGGCGTCACGTCGCCCTTCTTCACCTCGACCACCTGCACTTTGGCGATATAGCCGGGCAGCTCCTCGCCCGTCGTCGCGTCCTTGGTCACGCTGGTGCAAGTGACCGTGAGCACGCGGACGAGCGCCACCAGGTCGCTCTTCTCCATGAGCTCGTCTTCCGGCATGGGCGCCGGCAGCGCCAGCACCGGCTGGCCGACGAGGCAGAGCAGAATGAGAGCAAAGACGAGGCGCAGACTGGCGGAAAACATGGGACCTCCTTGGTGGGGTCGGGAGTTTAGTCTCTAGTGGCCCCTAAGGGGAGCAACAGACTGCCCACCTTAGTTAACCTCGTCATGCCCGGACTTGATCCGGGCATCCACGTCTGAGTTGGCCACGCAAAAATCGTGGATGGCCGGGACAAGCCCGGCCATGACGCAAGAACATGACGGAAGTAGGAGGAAACGCGACGATGGTGAACATCTATCTGTTTATCGAGCTGCTTCACACCGCCAACGCGGTGACCACGGTCGATACGCTCAAGGCGCTCGAGCTGAAGAACTGCGCGTTCGCCAATGTGGTGGTGCTGTCGGAAGAGAAGATCGTTGCCCAGCTCGACTGCAAGGACACCGACGACGGCACCAAGGTCATCCTCAACTCAATCGCCAAGGTCGACGGCGTGGTGCAAACCAACATCATCGCCGTGGTCCGCCCCAAGAAGGGCTAGTCCGCGAATTCCACCAACTGCGTCATGCCCGGCCTTGTGCCGGGCATCCACGTCTGAGTCCGCTGCGAAGAAAACCGTGGATGGCCACCCGGGTCCGGCTCGCCGGCCCGGGCGCAGGCTCAAGCCAAGCCCGGCCATGACGAATCAGGAGCACTTGCCGCCCCCCTAATGCGCGGCCTCCCAATTGTCGGCGGCGCGGGCGTCCACCTTGAGCGGGACGCGTAACCGCAGCGCCGGCTCGGCCGCGTTCTCCATGATGGCGCGCGCCACCGCCATGGTGTCATCCACTTCTGCCTCCGGCGCCTCGAACACCAGTTCGTCGTGCACTTGCAGCAGCATGCGCGCGGCCAAGCCCGCCTCGGCGAGCGCTGCCGCCATGCGCACCATGGCGCGGCGGATGATGTCGGCGGCTGACCCCTGGATCGGCGCGTTGATCGCGGCGCGCTCGTAATTGCCGCGCAGAGACGGGTTCTTGGTGTTGATCTCGGGATAATGGATCCGCCGCCCGAACAGGGTCATGACATAGCCCCGCCGCCGCGCCTCCACCTTCATCGCCTCCATGTAGTCCTTGATGCCCGGGAAGCGCTCGAAATAGGTGTTGATGTAGTCGCCGGCTTCGCCCCGGCCGATGCCGAGCTGGTTGGCGAGCCCGAAGGCGGAGATGCCGTAGATGATGCCGAAATTGATCGCCTTGGCCTTGCGCCTAATGGACGGGTCCATGCCTTCGATGGGCACGCCGAACATCTCCGACGCCGTCATGGCGTGGATGTCGAGGCCGTCGGCGAAGGCTTGGCGCAGCGTCGGCGTCTCGGCCATGTGGGCCAGCACGCGAAGCTCGATCTGGCTGTAATCCGCGCTGATCAGCTTCTTGCCCTTGTCGGCGACGAACGCCTTGCGGATCGAGCGGCCTTCCGGTGTGCGCACCGGGATGTTCTGCAGGTTCGGCTCGACGGAGGACAGCCGGCCCGTGGTCGTGGCGGCCAGCGCGTAGGACGTGTGCACGCGGCCCGTCTCCGGGTGGATGTAAGTGGGCAGCGCGTCGGTGTAGGTGCTCTTCAGCTTGGCCACCAGCCGCCAGTCGAGAACCTTGCGCGGCAGGTCGTGGCCCTGCGCGGCGAGCTCTTCCAGCGCGGCGGCATCGGTGCTCCAGGCACCGGTCTTGGTGCGGCGCCCGCCGGGCAGGCTCATCTTGTCGAATAGGATCTCGCCGAGCTGCTTCGGCGAGCCGATATTGAACTCCTCGCCCGCCAGCTCCCGGATCTCGTCCTCGAGCCGCGCGATGGTCTGAGCGAAGGCGCCGGACAGGCTCGCCAATGTCGCGCGGTCGACCTTGACGCCCGCGCGCTCCATCTCGGCGAGCACGGGGGCAAGCGGCCGCTCCAGCGTCTCGTAGACCGTGGTGACGGACTCCGCGGCGAGGCGGGGCTTCAAGATCGTCCATAGCCGCAAGCCGAGATCGGTTTCCTCGCCGGCATATTCCGTGGCGGCTTCGACCGCGACCCGGTCAAAGCCCACCGCCGCCTTACCGGTGCCCAGCACCTCTTTCTCGGTGAGGCAGGTATAGCCGAGCAGCGAGCCGGCGAGCTTCCCCGGCAGATGCTCGGCGCGGCCGGCGTCGAGCGCATAGGACATGAGGCAGGGATCGTCGATGGCTTGAAGCGCGATGCCGTAGCGGGCCAGCGCCACGATGTCGGCCTTGGCGTTCTGCACGATCTTGAGCACCGACTCGTCTTCGAGGATCGGCTTCAGCGCATCGAGCGCCGCGCGCATCGGGATTTGCGCCACCGCGTCCTCGCCGCCGAGATCGAGCTCATCGCCCGCACGGTGGGCCAAAGGCACATAGGCCGCGTGACCGGGGACCAGCGCCAGGGCCACGCCGGCAATCTCGCCACGCATCGGGTCGGCGGCATTGAGTTTGACCCGGAAGGCGAAATGGCCTTGGAAGCGCGCGGTCTCCAGCAGGTCGGAAAGCCGCTGAAGCTCCGTCACCGTCTCGTAATTGGCCCGGTCGAAGGGCACGGTTTCGAGCTTGCTCGCCCGCTCGATGGCCAGTTCCGCGGGCGAGCCGCCCTCCAC
>Ga0209386_1000250_pt1 | contig 27636 bp, 28 predicted proteins | sample NGEPertwo_FD_184510 | JGI IMG/M metagenome (GOLD analysis project Ga0209386, IMG submission 184510) | Arctic peat soil microbial communities from the Barrow Environmental Observatory site, Barrow, Alaska, USA - NGEE Permafrost154B-two... | ecosystem: Environmental > Terrestrial > Soil > Wetlands...
CATTTAATTTTATTGTGATTAATTATGAGAAGTTCCAATAAAGTGAAAAATGCTGAAGTGTGTTATTCAATTTATTGAATAATATTCATTTCCCGGTTTTTTAGGCCCTCTTTTTCGGAGCTCTCTCTGACACCGTTATTGTACTCGGTCTTCTTATAGCTTAGGCCCTCAGCATTTGATTGATCCAGTCAGGACCATACTCCCTAAATCTAATGGACTCAGCCCATGTCTTCATCTCTTTATACTCGGGATGCTTCGGATCCAGGTATGCTTCCAGAAATTCATAATAACCAGGGATTCCACCTACGTCTTCAGGCGGTGCCATCTCTGCGCCATCAAGGAGAGTTGGATACCCAAAATAATAATCGTCGACAATCTGTTCAAGCTTTATTACGAAATGCCAGTCATCTCCGAAGTCATAGTTGTATCTGATTTCCTTGAACTTCTCAAGGTAATCATCAATCTTCATAGTTGCTGGTTTACGCATCGCAATCTTTAAGCGTTCTTGATGACGTTTTTCAAAATCCAGCATGTCCGGAGGCATTTTTTTTAAGCGCTCTTCGTACAGTTTCTTTTTCTTCTTGTAATGCTGATGCTCCAGGTACGCTTCTTCATCATATGTAATGATTGTATTCTCTTCAGGAGTTAGATCAAACTCAAAGAGATGATATAGGTGCCTTGCTTCTTCATCGTCCGAAATACATGTGATAATTAAATCAAGGTATCTCATGAAACCATACCGCATCATATACAATATCGCAGTTTTCAATGAACCATTGACTCCACAAAATAGGATGTGCATCTACCTGTCGGTTCTTATTTTCATATTTCAAATATTTTATCAATAATTTCCGTACCGTTAATCGGATTTGCTCAATGTCATCTTCATATATTTCGTAAAAATCCCACCATTTGGATTTTGAAGGATGTGCTGTGAATCTACACCTTAATTGATAAAGCCGTTCTAAGTTATGTTTATCCGTTTCATCATACAATCCAATTTCTTTAAAAACGTACTTACTCATTTCTTTGCGATCTTGTGTTAGCGCATTCATGCGGATTTTTATAGATTGAAATATCACATCAGCCATATTATCAGCGGCTGTTAATGATTCTTCTGTAAATTCAAAATTATTTAATTCTATCGACCTTACATAATAAAATATGGCTTTATTAACAAAAGGATCCAGTGCATTAATTAACCTTAAATATCCTTTCGTTTTTAAGCTTAATTCTGAGCTGTTCTCTACTATGGAAATTTTGAACTTTTCTATTTCTTGTAATGCATATTCACCATGCGTGCTTTCTAATGTATTTCCTCTAAAATCTGTGGGTATACCAGTAGCCAATGCAATGGCACCAATCAAATTAATTTGATAGCTTCTATACACATACTGTGATATAAAATGGAAAAGATAGTCTATTTGTTCAGAAACAAATTTATCCTTTGATATGCTCTTCCAACCTTTACTCCAATTTGGGCAGACAACACCAACCATGAGTGCTTTTTCCTTATCCGAGTAATAACACATGATATTTTCACAAATAAAGTTGATATTTAGGCTAAAGGTGTTTTCGAAATCCCGAACTTGGAAAAGACACTCACAATCTCTTTGAGGAAGCGTGTTTGTAGCAATTTTATTAAGAGCCAATTTTAGATGGGGAATTTTGTTTTTTGTATTCTCAAACAAATTAAAGTAAGCACAAATTTTACTTTTGAAATCATCATATCCCATTCACTCGCCTCAATTCTCGATGCAACAAAATCATGGTTATTTCACCAATCAATAATCCAGTTCTACCCGAACAATTTCTCTTTATAAACAACAATAATAAGTACTAATCCCTTTCCCCGCCTACATCCCAGCCCCAAACTGCCCCACCAGGCCCTAGCTGAGGTACATCTTCTCATAGTACCCAACATAATTCCCGTTCACAATATTCTCAATCTAATCGGGTAATCTATTTAAACAATTGCAGGGCATCAAAAATGGAATAATCCATGATGATTTCTCCGCTTGGGCCAACTGCCTCAAGCTGCTTTATTCCCCCGCCGAACCTGCTACCGATTCCGGCTGCCATTATTACTAGTGTTGTGTTCATTGATAAATACCTTCCTATCCTGTTTCTTTAATTTTTTATATATCCTTGATTTCTCATACTTTTATTATATTATCAAATTATTTCCCGGGGCCAAAAATATTAATAGCTGACAAGAACCCTATCCGTTTCAACCGTTATAATCCACAAAATTTGCAAAAATTAGGCAGTCCACTTTTTGGGCTCACTTCAGTTCATTCCACTTTATGTTTCTTTCTGCCTGCAATAATATAATCAGTATTTGTACTATTTGATTGTAATTCTTCGATATTAAAGTAATTAAATATTTCTTTAAGAACCTTCATATCAAAAACATGTTGGTGCAAACATCGGTTATTGTGATTGTCCAAAGAACGCGCTTTGAATTGTTCCAAATTACCTGCGGGGGTATCTAGCGAAAGGTCATGTAACTTTAATATTTCGTCAACATGGCTTAGGTCATCTTCTTTTGTGTCCCTTTCGTGGTCGGCTTTTAGATGATTAAAAGTTGTTGTTGCACGATTATGGTCAAAGTTACTTTCTTTTCTAGGAATTACTAAAACTATTACTCCATCAGGTTTTAAAACTCTTAGCCATTCAGTAATTGCTTTTAATGGATTTGCGATATGTTCAAGACTATTGCATGATAAAGTAAAATCGTATTTACTTGAATATATAGCGCTCAAATCAACAGCATCGCATATATATTGATACCCTATCTTATTTTTAGTGAATTTATAATTTTGCCCTTTCTCTAACTTGCCTTCCCAAATTGTTTCATTACTGAAATTTACTCCATCTATGCTATTTATCACATGATATATTGGTAACAAACCATGCTTTGTAAAATAATTGCTTAAACCACCAATTTCTATTCCGTTCTTTCCACTTAGCAATTCTTGATAATTTTTATAGTTTTTAATTTTACTTCTAAAAAGTTTATTTTTAATTTTTTCAAAAGTAAACTTTATGCCTTTTCCCTTATAAGAACTAATAACTTTTGTAAGTAACATGTAAAATCCCTCCGTATTCATTCCCAATTTTCAATAATTTTATTTAGGAAATTATATTACGTTAATCAATGAATGCCCTGGTGTAAACAGCAAGTACTTTTACCTAAATTTCGGCAATTGATTTTCCGTAATTACCGATATTTAATTTCCCATACCTGCTACATTTAGTTTTGCCCATGAGAGCGTTCATACTCTCATGGGATTTTTACTTTAATTATCTTCTTTTACTAAAAAGATTTTGTGATGTTCAAGGCGGTAGTTTTTCCATTCAACAATAAAACATCTCTCCCAAAAATACTGTTTCGTCTATTGACAAGTTAAACCCAGCAAACATTTCACCCACTCCTCATAATTTATCAGCAACAACCTATATTTATATATTAAAATAATGACTTCAACCATTTAATAACTAGATCTATTAAATTTTACAGGTTGTGTAATAACTATTCTCCCATTCAAAATTGTAAATATTAACTATCATCTTTTCTTGTCAAACCACCTTAGCCCAAGCCATAATTGGTTTTCACCCCAATCATTTGCCCCACCTGCCTTCCAGCCCCAAAGGGCGCCACCAGGCCCTAGCTGCGATACATTTTCTCATAGTACCCAATATAATTCCCATTCACAATATTCTCAATCCATCCAGTATTGTCCAGATACCACTGAATCGTCTCCTTCATTCCCTGCTCAAAAGTATAAGCCGGTTTCCATCCAAGCTCTGTAGTTATCTTCGTGTTATCAATAGCATACCTTCTATCATGTCCCGGGCGATCTTTCACATACTTTATCAAATCCTCTGACTTCCCAAGATTGCTTATGATCAACTTAACAATTTCAATATTAGCCTTTTCATTATTCCCGCCTATATTATAGACTTCCCCTGGAGTACCATTATGCAGCACTGTATCAATTGCCTCACAGTGATCAGATACATGTAGCCAATCCCTTATTTGCATACCATCACCATAAACTGGAAGGTCTTTCCCATTAAGACAATTATTAATAATTAATGGAATAAGTTTTTCTGGAAACTGATAAGCCCCATAATTATTGCTGCATCTCGTAATATTTACCGGCATGCCAAAGGTTTCGCTATATGCTCTTACAATCATATCTGCGCTTGCTTTAGAAGCGGAGTAAGGGCTGTTTGGCATTAATGGCATAGTCTCAACAAACATTCCTGTTTCACCTAATGCACCATAAACCTCATCCGTAGACACCTGAAGATATTTAACCCCTTCTTTATATTCATTGGAGTACTTATCATCAGGATTTACTTTCCAGTATTTCTTAGCTGTATCAAGTAATGCCTGGGTTCCCATGATATTGGTTGTCAAGAATACTTCAGGATCCTCAATACTTCGATCAACATGAGATTCGGCTGCAAAGTTTACAACTAAGTCAATCTCATTCTCATCGAATATTTTTCCAATTGCTTCCCTGTCTCTTATATCCGTCTTAATAAAAAAGTAATTTTTGTTACTATCAATATCTGTTAAATTTTCAAGGTTCCCAGCATAAGTCAAAGCATCAACATTGATAATCTTATATTCAGGATGCTTGCTCAGCATCATCTTCACGAAATTGCTTCCAATAAAGCCTGCTCCACCCGTTACTAAAACTGTTTTCATTTTTCACTACCTCAAAATTCTTTCTATTTTATTCTTCTGATAAAGATATAATATATTGCCCATAATCTGTCATCTTTAAGCTTTCGCCAATTTCTCGAAACTGATGGGTATTTATAAACCCTCTGCGCCATGCAATCTCTTCAAGGCAGGCAATGTAATACCCTTGTCTTGACTGGACTGCCTCAACGTATTCTGCGGCTTTTAGCATCCCGTCAGGTGTTCCTGTATCAAGCCAGGCCATCCCACGGCCAAGCAACACAACCTTCAAATTACCATTTTTCAAATATTCATTATTTACTGCGGTAATTTCAATCTCATCCCTTAGTGAGGGTGTAATATTCTTTGCGATTTGTACAACAGAATTATCATAAAAATAAAGACCTGGGACTGCATACTTTGATTTAGGTTTTTGTGGTTTTTCTTCAATGGAAAGGACCTTTTTATTTTCATCAAATTCTACTACCCCAAAAGATTTAGCATCTTTAACTGGATATCCAAAAATAACAGCTCCATCTTTTGAAGCCTTAGCTTCATTCAAAACTTTTGTAAGATCTTGTCCATAAAAAACATTATCGCCAAGAATTAAACAAACACTATCTTCTCCAATAAATTCCTCTCCAAGAATAAATGCATCAGCTAAGCCTCTTGGGTTATCTTGTATCTTATACTTAAAGCTAACACCTAGCTGCTCACCATCTCCTAAAAGTCTCTCATATACAAGTGTATCTTCAGGAGTAGAAATAATAAGAATATCTCGTATTCCAGCCAACATCAATACAGACAATGGATAGTAAATCAATGGTTTATCATAAATAGGTAATAACTGCTTAGATACTGCCTTTGTCATAGGGTAAAGACGAGTTCCCTTCCCCCCTGCTAATATAATACCTTTCATTCTTGCTCACCTTTATCCTTTAATAATTTCACAAATTCTGTCGACATCTTCTAATTCTAAATCTGCATAAAGTGGTAGCGTTAAGACCCTTTCGGCAATGTATTGAGCTACAGGGGTCGCTTCCTGATCAAACCGTCCCCTATAACACTCATAGCTGCTTGTTAATGGATAAAAGTATTTGCGAGCAAATATATTATGCATTTCAAGCCCCTGCTTTACTTCATCCCTTGTTTTCTTATATCCATCAAAAACTACTGGGAAATAGGCGTAATTACTCTTTACTCCAGGCTGTGTCTTAATAAGTTTAATACCTTGTTCACCTTCCAGATTCCATATATATCTTTCAGCGACTTTTTTACGCTTACTTATTTCAGCATCAACATGCCTGAGGTTACAGATTCCCATAGCTGCTTGAAACTCATTCATTTTAGCGTTTCCGCCAATATACTCTATAGATTCTGTCCCAGTAAAACCAAAGTTTTTTATATCATTCAGTGTTTTTCTTAATTCAACATTTTTAAAAGTAATTGCGCCTCCCTCAATGGTATTAAATACTTTTGTAGCGTGAAAACTGAACATGGAAGCATCCCCAAAATTTCCAATCCCCTCTTCATTTACAGTAACTCCAAAAGAATGTGCTGCGTCATATATAACTTTCAAATTGTGCTTATTTGCTATTCTTTCTACTTCTTCAACTTTACATACATTGCCATACACATGTACAGGTATTATCGCACTTGTTTTCTCTGTAATAAGGGCTTCAATCTTATCTACATCAATTGTGTAATCTTCATCATTAATATCACAAAAAACAGGCTCAAGCCCATTTCTAACAATAGCATGTGTTGTAGATGCAAAAGTAAAAGGAGTTGTGATAACCTCTCCCTTTATTTGTAGTGCTGCAATTAAACATTCAAGGGCGAGATGCCCATTAGTAAATAACGTTACATTTGGAACATTTAAATAACTGAGTAATTCTTCATCAAATTGCTTATGTTTTAAACCCATATTAGTCAGCCAATGGCTTTCCCATAGTTCTTTTATTTCGTTTGCATACTCCTCAAAATCTGGCATTGAGGAGCGAGTAACTTGTATTCGCTTCATTTATTTTACCTCGCTATAAATTTTTATACATATATTTTGAATACTGTGATGCTTCTCCACAAAATTCGAAACCATTTTTTTTGTAGAATTCAATTGCACCTACATTGGACATTACAACTTCAAGTTTCATTTGTCTCATGTCATTAGCTACTGAATAATTTATACACTCTTTCAACATATCCCTACCAACATCTTCTTTCTGCACTTTATTTTTTACAGCAATCTGGGTTAAATATGCCACCCCTGTTTTCTTGTCATTAGCATAGAATGCCGCAAAAGCTATTGTTTCATTGTTTCTCATAGCTTTTAAAAAAATTGCATTTTCATATAGTTTTTCGGAATAAATTTCTAAATCTTTAAGTCTCTCGGATAAAGATGGTTTGAATTCACTATCAAATTCACAAATAATTTTTAATATCTCACCAATATTCTCGACACGCACGATTTCGCATTTTTCAGATTTCTTATCAATAATTATATCTTTTTCCATTTCTATTATCCCCTATACAAGTTCGTAGTTATCTAGCATTTTATTTATTTCTTTAGGTTCATTAAACATCATAACATCAATGATTGATAAGCCAATTTCAAAGTTAGGCCTTCTTTGCGAATACTCAAATAAATTCATTTTAACAAAATTTATATTAATACCTGACTCTACGTATTTTGTCCGGTCAAAAAAATCCAACCCTCCTTCAGGGTTCAAATACTCTTCAACATTCCCTAATGCCGTACATATATTCAGTGCCCATTCATCAGGTGCATTAACTTCTTCAATTTGCAAATTCATCTCCGAAAAAATATCCACATGAAAATCTATACCAATATAAGCACAGATTACTTTTAGAATATGTTCATTCAACTTCACAATACTATCTGTGTTAATATCTAGTGCATCCCTTAAAACATTGATTGTTTCTTGATAAAAAGGTGCTCTCTTCTTGTAATGTTCTAATTGCGAGAAAATTATATTTCTCCAATTTGTAGTATTATTGATTCTTATATCATTTATCTTAATATCACGATTATGTTTGACTAATGGCACCGATATATATTGCCACCCATTTTGTGGCTTTAATGTTCTATTTCTTTCAATCCAACCGTGTTTGATAAACTGAACAGAATCAAACAATATAAATCCATCCGTTTGTTTAATTAAACTAAAATAGCCTAAATACGGCAAAAAATATGGTTGCATTATTGCTATTTTCAATTACTATGGCACCCCCTTTTTTTTTTTAGTTTATACTATCTTAATATCAATGCTATTTAACTTTCTCTTTATAAAAACCCATTTTGTCAATTCCGAATCTGACATGTATAGATTCAAGCGATTCTTCTGAAGACAAAGCCATTAATAAATCCTTCCTAAACTCAGGTATTGGAAATTTGTTAAACCTTTGCGATTTTTTTAATTCTAAAGTTTCATTATCTTCAACAATAAATGTGTTCGAAACTTTTTCCCATATTTCTGCTCCCTTTTTAGAATAAATTGAAACCAAACTTACTCCTTCATCATGCTCAAAATATTTTGAACCCCAAAAATCTCCCAATCGAATATCCGAAAACACTCGATTATGCCGAAACTCACAATTGTAACAGCATTCTTTAAAACATGTATTTTTAAGATAAAAAGAAAAAAACATGTCATCATAAACAGTTTTTGAATACTCTTTCCCCAACTTATCATGTGCTACTAATGAGAATTTATGCCAACCTATTTTTTTTGATCGAAAATTGAAATTAACTAGTTTCCCTAGTCCATATTGGGATTTTATATAATATCTATATTTACGAAATAAATTTGTAGCGGAAGTACCCCTACAGAACAAATCTACTAATATGAAATCTTCTTCTATTCCAACATTCTGAATATATTTTCTTATTCCATATATTTGGCATGGTAATCCAATAATCAGTTTCTTTTTATTAGGTCGAATCTTAGAAAAAGCATTAACAATATTACTCTGAACATACTTCGTACTTTTCATCCTTTCTAAGTCACTTATACAATTGGCAACAATATGCTCAGCATAATCCTTTTCTGGATCCATTACCACTCCAATTACATCATAATCATCTTGATAACAGTACTTTGCTAATTCGCTAGCAACACCACCAGAAGAAACAGATTGCAGCTCTTTAGTATCACGATAAATGGCAGAATAAACTTTACAATCCTCAAGTTGTTTACCCTCATCCGATTTATGAATGTTAAATGCTTTATAACAAACCTGTGTACAGCACCCACAAGAGTTACATATATTTTCATTAATTACAGGGGTAAAAAAAGATTCTAAATCTATTTGTAAATTGATACATTTTTTAGGGCAGGCAATTACGCAAGCTCCACAACCAGTACATTGATTGTGGGGATTATTAATATTTAAAACATTATCCATTCTGTTTTTCCTCCGTTAGTTCTTTCAATGCGTCAAAACCCTTTTTTGCCAAAATTTGAATTTCAGGAATACGCTTTTGTAAATGCTTTCTTATTAAGGAACGATTAGTAAAGCAAGAATCAATTTTCGCAACCATATCATTAAAATTCGGTTCAGCTACGTACTCGGGTAATTCTATAATTTTGAAAAACCCTATTATTTTAGTACTTTTTGAGCCTTGCCCATGCATGATACAAACCGTAGGAACATTTTGTGAAACGGCGCCTACAGATGCATGCATTCTACCTGTTACAAACATATCAAAACGCCCTATGATTGCTTTAGTTTCTTTTGGTTCATAGGCATTATCTATACATATAACGTCATCAATATCTTTTACTAAGCCTCGTTTAGCCACTACTTGCTGCAACTGTTTTACAATTAAGTAATCCCTTCCTGGTTTAAGTTTAAAATTAGGCGGCAAATCAAAACCATTACTATGTGACATCAATACAACCCTCGAACCCAAATCATTGACAATATGCTCAATAACAAGAGCAAATTCAGTATATTCTTCATCCAACCTTGGCCACTTGTCATATGGTGGGGAAGACAAATTAAACCCGCAAACAACCATGCCTACTGTTGGTTTTATCAAAGAATTAATTTTTTCTTTTTCAAATATTTCTTCCAGGTCTTTCGATTTAGATGGTTCAAATAAAAATGATGGACAAGGAAACTCCATTATTCTGTCAGTTTTAAAACCAATTTCCTGCAACATTTTTGTTGTCTCATTTTCACGATTAGTAATCAAACTAAAATTCTCAAAAGTAACTTTTGCCAATTCATTTGTCTTTTCCTCAGTGAAAGGACCAACTGTACTAGCAAATAAAACGGTAGGTTTGTTGAATAATTGACAAACGCGAATTTTGAGTAAATTAACAAGCATTCGATTTGGCCCGACAGGGTTAGCCTTATCCCCCCACATTTCACCACTAACATCAATAATTAAATCACTAGAAATAACTTGTTCAATATAGTCTGTGTTTTCAACCATTTCTCCTGTTTTAGAGAATATTTCAGCAATAGCATACTCCTTTAATGCAATATCAACATCTTTCTCTGTCCATGAATAATATAAATCCATAGGTAAGCAAATAACTCTTTCACTACAACAAAATTCCTTCGTCATTTGAAAAGTAGTTACGATTTCTGCATCAGGAAAAACCCTATGAAGTTCACGAAAAAACGGCTCAATTATATAATAGTTACCAACGTTCCCATATTCCAGCCTTCCCCAATGTAGTGTACATAAACCAATTACAAATATTTTCATTTATTCTTCTCCTTTTAACCTTTATTTTATCTAATTTCAACGTCTAATTTACTCTTCATAACAATACTTCTTTTGGCAATTTTTTGATTCAGCGAATCGATTGGTTTTAATAACGTGAAAACTCGAAACTTTTCTTTATAACTCACTTTCTATCTTTAATAACTACTTTAATCGAATCTAATAAATAATAAAAACACTCAAGTTTAAATACCATTGCTAGTCCAATATATGCAATCACTCCAATTAATATCTGAAATATCAAGGTTTGCCAAGCCGGTATAGTTAAAAAATTGGAAGAATATATTAAAATACCCATGGCCAAAGAAATTAATAGTGATGGCACAATATCTTTTAATTGTTCTGTATATTTATAATTTATAAGCTTATTGTTTGGATAAGCATTAATAAAAGTTGATATTATTCCAGATATCAGGACCCCCCAGGCAATAGCATAAATACCAAATTGGATACTAATTACTAAAATTGCAAGCCCCGTTATTTTCTTTATTATTTCAAGTTTTAAAAAAATATCACTTCGTCCCAAGGCATTAATTGCTTGCAAATTTGCAGTATGAATTGGCATTAAAGCATACGATGCGCAGAAAATTTGTAAAAAAGGTACACAAGGCAGCCATTTCTCAGTCAGTAATATTAGAACCAATGGTTCGGATACAACTGCCAAGCCCACCATCAAAGGGAATAGAATAAATGAACTAGTGACTATTGATCTTCTAACCATTTTTTTTATTCTTATGGGATATTCTTGATAAGAAGATAATGCAGGCAACATTACTGATTGTATAGATCCATCAATATTAGAAACAATAAATTGTGGGAACTGCCTTCCTCTGTTATAAAATCCTAACATTGCAGGGCTAAAAATAACCCCAATGATTAAGGTTCTCAATTCTCGATACGCAGTTTCCAGCAAAGATGAAACAAGCAATTTCCATCCAAAAGAAAAAAGGACACTTACTCTTCGCAAGGAAAATAGTAACCGTGGTCTCCACTTAACGGTAAACCAGAGAATCAGCAAAATTGATAATTGATTGGTTAATTGCTGAAACACAAGAGCCCACACACCCCAGCCAGCAAATGCCGCTACAATCCCTATCGTACCGGAGATTAATATTGCTCCAAGACTACTGAAAAACAATTTTTTAAACAGCATGTTTCTTGATATAAAAGCATTTTGAATTGAATTAAAAGCTCCAAAAAACAAGGTTATGGATAGCACTCTTAATATAGTAATAAGTTGTGGAGTTTTGTAAAATTCCGCAATAAACGGTGATACAAAATACAGAATCAGGTACAATAATCCAGCAACGAGTAAGCTTAAATAAAACACAGAAGAAAAGTCTATTTCATCGGCTTCTTTCTTTTGAATAAGTGCAGTGTTAAATCCACTTTGTACAAATACATTTGCAAGCGCAATAAACACCATAACAAGGGCTATTAAGCCATAGTCTTTTGGCAATAGTAAACGTGCTAGCATTATTTGAACAATAAATTGCACTCCTTGAGTACCGCCACGTTCCATGAGCTTCCAGAAGAGAGAATATAGAACTTTTGATTTTGTGTGTCGGTTTTGCATCAGTAATATCCTCACTTTATCTGCTTAATTTTAATCTATCTCTTTTAATCACGAATTTTCCTTTAAATAATGATAAATTCCTAGCAACACTTGGCATTTTAGTTACAATTAATAGTTTCAACACATTAAAAACCCCTTTATTTTTAAGATGTTCTCTATAATTACTATTAAAAAGTTCTTTATAATGATTTTTTAATAATATTATTATAATTTCGCTATTACAAATAACTTTTTTAATCGGTATATCATATTTGAAACTGTAATATTTGTTTGCTTCCTTCAACGTTACTATTCTTTGATTGTGATATTTTATTTCGTTATCCTTAGAGTAACTTTCTTCAATTTTACTCATAATAGAATTCTCTACTCCGATTCTATGGGATGACATCATGTTATCTAAAAAATGAACTTTCCCATTAGCAGACAAAAATAAAGCTAACGCATAGTCTCCGTGTCTAGATTCAAGTGCCCACTTTGGCATACCTTCTTTAATCAACTCTGTTCTCATGAGTATTGAAGAAACATGGATAAATCCTCCACCAATATTATCATGCATTTCATAATCTCGACTCCCTTTGCCAACAGGTCCTAAATGTCGTCCTATAGGTACACCATCTGTGTCTACAACATCTACGCCATGAAAACAAGCACTATATTCATGATTAATGCTTAAAAAATCAACTTGCTTTTGAAGCTTATTCATATCACTCCAGTAATCATCACCTTCACAAACTGCAAGAAATCTACCATTAACATTTGGGAAAACACACTCAAAAGCAACTTTTTTCCCTTTAGAATGCTGATTTTCTTTCTGATAAATAGGTTTAATAATATCTGGATACTTTTTTTCAAACTCCCTAATTATCTTAGCTGTGTTATCCGTCGATGCATCATCATGTATAATTATTTCAAAAGGAAAGTTTGTTTCTTGTTTTAAAAGGCTTTCTATTGCCTCAGATATATATTTTTCATGGTTATATGTTATACAACATATGCTAATTAGTGGTCTCATAAATTTCCTTCTTTCTCGAAATTCTCATGCCAGTGTTCACTTTTTTGTACATTTATTCTGCTTGTTCTATTAAAATTTATTAATAGTCCCATTAAAATCCAAAATTTAATATCCTCAAGATATGTGCCACTAACCATTAAATGTACAAATCCTAAGCTTACCCAAATAATGATAATATTATATTTTGTTTGATTCTTTGTTGCCAATGCTTTTACCATAAATATTAAAAAGGCTACAGATAAAACTAATCCTATTATTATTCCAAAATCACCTATTATTTCAACGAAAAAATTATGAGCATATGCTCCTTCAAGTGCATTTCTGTCCCCCGCAATACCAACCCCTAGAATTGGGTTATTTACAATTTTATCAATAACTAAATCGTATAGTTTATCTCTTCCACTTAAGTAAACTTCATCACTAAGAAATAATGAAAGGCTTCTACTTCTAATTCCATAGCTTAATAAGAATGAATATAATGATTCGATAATTTTATCGACAAGTAAGTAACCTGCAACAGCTAATCCAAAAAGGCTCGAATATAATACCGCTGATTTGTAACTCAAAATTATGCCAAGTTTAATAACTTTTAAAAAAATGAATACAATAATGCATAGGATTGCTCCTCTTGAGCCTAAAGCTAAAATTACAAGTAAAGAAGTTATGGTTGCCAACAATAATTTCAACGAAAATTTATCAAATAGTTCGTCAATAAATATAATTGCCGGTAATAACATATAGTATGATAGAGACATACTATATGATCCCGCTGATGCCCTTCCCGAAAAAATTAACCCCCCTAGAATAGTTCCAACTATAAATACTATAAAACTAGCTTTTTTCATTATTTCTTTAAGTATTGAAAAATCACGGATACTCAAACTAAATATGAATGCTGGCAAGCTCATAAAAAACACTGGAAATATTAAGTTACTCATGTATTCTCTATTCTCTGGGAAAATACTAAAATGAAGCAAAAATATAAACACTGCAACAAAATAAACCTCAATGAATTTCACCGAGCTTCTTTTTAAAACAGTTGGTAATGCATATAAAAAAGCCAAACCAACAAAACCTTTTGACATCAATTGAATCGTTGCCCCAGAAGAACTTCCTATTAAATTAAAATATATAAGAACAAAATACTGAATTGTCAAAATGACATATGAAGCCATTAACGCGATACATATTTTTTTGTCATCTTTGACATACTTATGTTGTGGTTCTATGATTATTTCTTTTTCCAAAATAGTTCCTCCTTTCATCATATTACAAAGAGATAAACTCTTGTTATGCACATTATTCTAATCCTCCGCCTCAATAATATCCGCAATTCACTTGCTAGCAAATCCATCTCCATATGGATTGCCTGCTTTACTCATTTTGTCATATTCATTTTCATCTTCTAACAGTTGTTTGAATGTTTTATAGATAGCTTCTTCATCAATACCCACTAATTTAAGCGTTCCAAGAGCAATTCCTTCTGGTCGTTCCGTTGTATTTCTCATAACTAGAACAGGTTTGCCTAAACTTGGGGGCTTCTTCTTGAATTCCCCACTATCCGTTAAGATAATAGATCTTGAAAAATAATTATGGAAATCTAATACTTCAAGCAGTTCAATAATCCTAATTCTATCTGGATCTCCAAGAATTTCCCGAACTGCTTCTGCTACAGCAGAATTAATAAAATAGGATGAATTGTTTTTATGTTGAAAGTTTCATCGATGATTCGGTTAATATCCCTAAATGCGTTTCTCATAAATTAACCAAAATTCTCTCTTCTATGAGCTGTTATCATTATCAATCTACCACCAGCAGCCCATTCTAAATGTTCATGGGTGTAGTCTTCTTTGACAGTCTTTGAAGCATCTATTGCATTATTTCCTTTTACCTAAATACTTTCTGGTTTTTTTCCTTCTTTCATCAAATTCTCTTTAAAAAACTCTGTCCTAGCAAAGTTAAATTTGAAGATAATCTCTACAGCTTGTCTATTAATTTCCCCAGGATATGGGGAATTATATGTTATAAGTCCTAAGTCCAGCTTCAATATGACATACAGGTATCTTTAAATAAAAGCATGCTAATGCGGTTACGAATGTAATTGATGTATCTCCATGAACCAAAACAACTTCCGGTTTTACTTCTTCTAGAACAACTTTCATTTTCTCAAGAATATTCACTGTAACCTCAAATAAAGTTTGCTTAGCCTTTATAATCGAAAGATCCTAATCAGCCACTACGTCAAAGGCCATTAGAACTTGCTCCAACATTTGTATAGGATAACCTTTCACGCAAACAATGATATTTGGTTTTTCTCTTGTCTTTAGCTCTTTGACTAAAGGGCACATTTTTATTGCTTCGGGTCTGGTACCAAAGACTACCATAATTCTTTTCATCTAAATCAAATCCTATATTATAATTTGTATACCCCGTCAAAACTGCAGATATTTTTTGTATCCAGAATTAACTTGTCTTTAACTAAACCAAGGTTATTCTTAATATGATCGTGTGCTGTAATGATTACTAAAATTTCAATCTCATTTATAAAATCATCAAAGTTCATAAACTGATGTTCTACAATTCTTTCTTTAATAAATGGATCATATACTTTAACCCCAAAAGCTAAATGCTCATCCATTCTCTCAAGAAGTTGAAGTGTTGGACTTTCTCTTGTGTCATCTACATTTTCTTTATAAGCAAGTCCATAAATCCCTATCTTAGAAATATCCGTAATGTTATGTTCTCTCATTATATCTCTTATCCTCCCTAAAACATGGGTAGGCATAGAATCATTAATCTTTCTTGCTGTAAGTATTAAGTTTGTAAGATCAGGATAATCTCCAACTAAGAACCAAGGATCAACTGATATACAGTGTCCGCCAACACCAGGTCCTGGTTGAAGGATATTTACTCTCGGATGCTTATTAGATATTCTAATAATTTCGTAGACATCCATATTGTCAGCTCTACAGATTTTTGCCAGTTCATTTGCAAATGCAATATTTACATCTCTATATGTGTTCTCTATTACTTTTGACATTTCAGCTGATCTAATGTCAGTAACAACAATCTCTGACTCACAAAAACTTGAATATAGTTCTTTTACTCTCTCACCAATAGCTAGATTATCCGCACCAATAGTTCTTGAGTTATTCTCAAGTTCATAGATCATATTCCCTGGAATAATTCTTTCTGGAGCGTGTACCAAATGCACATCTTCGCCCAGAATAAAACCTTTTTTTTCGATTTCAGGTCTAACATATTTATCAATTGATCCTGGGGATATTGTTGACTCAATTATCAATACAGCGCCTTTTTCACAAACATCAAGAACTCTATTGACAGCTTCTATAACATATTTGGGGTCCAACTTCTTGCTTGAATTTATATATGATGTTGGAACTGCAACTATGTAGGTGTCTGTCTTTTGATAATCTGTAGTGAATTTGATGCCACTTTCAATAGCAGCATTAAACAAGTCTACTAAGCCCTCTTCTTCAAAAGAAAGATTTCCTTTTGAAAGCGAATCTACCAATTTTTTATTCAAATCTGTTCCAATTACCTCAATTCCACTTTTTGCAAACATTAAAGCTGTTGGAAGTCCAATATAACCCAATCCTATTACATTTATCATATCTTCACCTCGAAATTTCATTATTAGGAATACCCATCAACTAACAATAGCATTATACAAGTTAAATAAAATTTTTTCTTCAGTATCCCAATTATATTTGTTTTTAATTGCTTTTTGACCGTTTGCCCCCATTAATTTTGCCTTTTCGGGGTTATCTAGCAAAAAATTAACTGCTTCAGTAATTTCATTTATATTATGTGGGTTCACACAAATCCCACATTGTTCTTCTTCGATAATTTCTTTCCACAGTTCGAAATCTGTACAAATTAATGGTAACCCCATCTGCATATATTCAAAAAACTTCGTATTAGACAAATTACCAATCGTCCCTTTACATTGAGCTATGTAATCTAATAAAGCCATCCCAATTGAGGCATTAGAGTATACTTTTGATTTAACATCGTTAAATGATAAGACTCCATGAAAGTTTACATATTTCCAACCATCTAAATTCTGAAGTTCTTTGCAATAATCTCCAACCATTCTACCTGCAAGTTCATACTTAACATTTTTCAATTTACTCAATGCTATTATAATTTCTTTATGACACCATTGAGGTGAAATACTACCAGCAAAAGCTATTGCTCTTGAATTCATATTGTTAACATCATTTTCTTCATCAATTAAAATTGGAAAATTTAATATCATTCTTATCTTGCTATTTACTTTTTGATATCTCTCTTCTGTCCAGTGATAACATACTATTGCCCCATCAATTTTTCCAATAACTTTTTTTTCATACAAAGAAAACAATTTCGATATATACTTTCTGAAAATTGATGGTATCCAACTTTTTTCAGATATAGTTAACGGATAGTCTTCATGGCTATCAAAGATTGCTTTTTTCCCTTTTTTCTTTATCCATAATGCCTCAAACAGTAATTCTGGATCATGGAAGTGGTATATATCAGCATCAATTTCTATCATTTCCCTTCTAAGATGTTTTTTTGATTTGACAATACGCTCTAATCGATTGTTTGGTCTAAACTGCGTCGAAACGATTTTTACATCATTTAATATCTCATTAGTGATATTATCATTAACCAATAATGTCACATCAAATCCCTTTCTAGCTAATGATTTACATTCTTTATGAAATATCCTGACATCATATCTATTATGTGCACTTGTAACGTGGCATACCTTAATTTGCTTATTTGAAATTTCATAAGTCATAATTTATTCTCCCTGTAGTCTGTCTTCCATATTTATAAAATTTACAATTATATTAATTACGGAATCGATATCTTCTTCGCTCAAATATGGATGCATTGGTAATGAAAGAACTATATCACAAAGCTCATTGTTCACTTTGAAATCATTGCCATTATATTCTAAATCAGCAAAAGCTGCCTGTTTATGCATTGGTTTAACATAATAAACCATACTAGGTATTCCATGTTCTTTAAGTTTAGCTTGAATAGTATCTCTTTCTTCTTTGTTTTTTAGCTTAATCGTATATTGTGCAAAACTTGATACATAACCTTCAGGAATAACTGGTGTGTCAACGATTCCTTTTAATTTTTCAGTATAAAGTTTATATACCCTGTTTACATCCTCAAGTTCATGGTCAATGAAAGCTGTAAGCTTTACATTAAGCACAGCAGCTTGAATAGTATCAAGCCTTGAATTCAAACCAATTCTTTCATTGTCATATTTATTCTCACCTTTACCATGGACTTTATATGAATTTATTAGCTTGGCTAAACTATCATCATTAGTAAAAATAGCGCCACCGTCTCCATAGCACCCTAAAGGTTTTGCGGGGAAAAATGAGGTTGTTGCCACATTACCAAAACTGCACGCTTTCTTGCCGTTGATACTGCCACCAAAGCCTTGGGCGCCATCCTCAAGCACCAGTAAGTTGTATTTTTTTGCAATCCTACAAATTTCAATATGATCTGCCGGCAATCCAAATAAATCCACTGGAATAATTACTTTAGGGTTGAGTTTTCCTTCTTTGAGTACCTTTTCAATTGTTTTTTCTAGCTTATAAGTATCAATATTAAAAGTCTCCCTATCAGCATCAACAAAAACAGGAGTTGCTCCTCTATATGCTGCTATTTCTCCGGTTGAGAAAAAAGTGAAATCTGGCACAAAAACAGCATCTCCTTCTTTTATATCCCACGCCATCATAACTAATGTCATTGCCTCTGTACCATTTGCACAGGAGATACAATTTCCAACACCAACATATTCAGCTAATCGCTCTTCCAATTCCTTAACTTCATTGCCACCAATGAAGTTAGCATTTTCTAGAACCTTATGAATAGCTGAATCAATTTCCTCTTTATACTTTTTATATTGAGTTTTCAAGCCCCTGAATTCCATATTATTTACTCCTTAGCAGCCCATAAATTTTGCTATGTTTATTTTTCTTCTAATAAATTATTTGCTATCGTATATTTTCTTCCACATTTATCGCACTTCAGTTCGTCTTTTAGTGGTGCTCCACACTCACAAACCCAACCGATTTTTTGAGCGGGTACGCCTGCCATCAATGCATAATCGGGGACATCTTTTGTCACAACAGCCCCAGATGCTATCATCGCCCATCTTCCAATTATATTGCCACAAATTATAGTTGCATTGGCTCCAATGGAAGCACCATATTTTATAAGTGTTTTTTTATAACCTTTTGTTCCTTTAGGATATTTACTTCGTGGTGTCAGGTCATTTGTAAATACCATTGATGGTCCACAAAAAACGAAATCTTCTAATTCTACCCCTTCATAAACGGAAACATTATTTTGTATCTTGACACCGTTCCCAATTTTAACATTGTTTGAAATATTAACATTCTGTCCAAGAGAGCAATTTTCTCCTATCTTGGAGCCCTTTTGAATATGGCTAAAATGCCATATTTTAGTGCCTGCACCTATACTTACACCTTCATCAACATAACTGCTCTCGTGAACAAAAAAATTATCCATTTTAAAACTCTCCTATCATATCAGTACTTGCAAAAGAATCTAACGGTAATTTAACTGGTTTACCTTCTTTCTGACTCTTATAGATTGCCAGAACAACTTCTAAAGCATTCTTCCCTGCATATGCATCTACATAAGGTGCTCTATCATTTTTAATAGCCTCAATCATATCCGCATATAGACTTGTATGCCCGTTTCCATAAACATTACTGGTTGATTCTTCAAGCCCTTTTTTAGATTTATCATCTTCAGTCTCATCATCAAAATCCCACACATCAATATTGTTTGTGGATGTGCCACCAATTTTCACGGTACCATTTTCCCCAAATAAATATAGAGTTTCTTCCAGATTTTTTGGATAAACATTAGTAGATCCTTCAATAGTTGCTATTGATCCATTTTTAAATTTAAGTACTGCCATGCCAACGTCTTCAGTTTCAAGATAGCTATGGAATTGCTGACGTGTTGCTCCATAAATTTCCTCAATCTCATCACCCATCATCCAACGGAGAAGATCAATCCCATGAATGCATTGATTCATTAATGCTCCACCATCCTGTGCCCATGTGCCACGCCAAGGAGCTTGTGTATAGTAGCTCTCATTTCTATTCCACCTAACATGTATAGAACCATGTGACATCTTTCCAAATCTGCCTAGTTCTAAAGCTTTTCTCATTTCCTGGATTGCTAAATTAAATCTATTCTGATGACAAGCTGAAACTTTAACGCTTTTTTCGTTAGAGCGTCGTATTATCTCATCTGCATCATTTATACTCATAGCCATCGGTTTTTCTATAACAACATGTATCCCGTATTCAATACAATACAGCGCAATTTCAGCATGTAATCCACTTTCTGTTGCAACACCAACTATATCAAGCTCATTCTCTACAATCATTTTTTTATAATCCGTATATCTTTTAATACATGATTTATCATTTAAATCATGTTTAGATAGTAGGCTTTCAATATGATTCGGTTCAATATCACAAACTGCAATTAATTCCAATCCATTGTTCAAAACTGCTTTTATATGATTAGTGGCTATTCTACCACATCCAATTAGCGCATATTTCATTTCATTCACTCCTATAATAATTCTATATTTTCCCTATTCGTAATAGGTTTCATTACATTTTTAGTATCAAATATCATTTTAGAATGTTCCTGTACAAATGAATAGTCTACTGTTGTATGGGCAGTTGTAATCATTACCAAATCCGCATTTCCTAGAAGTTCCGCTGTTAGTTCTGTCTCGCCATTTTTAGTAATCCCATGTTCGCGATAGCTAAACACAAAAGGATCAAAATATGAAACATTAGCACCTTCTTTTTCGAGTTCTTCTATTACTCTAATCCCAGGGCTCTCCCTATAATCTTCAATATCTTGTTTGTATGCAACACCTAGCACTAAAACTTTTGACCCATTTATTGCTTTTTTTTCTCGATTTAAAATCTTACTTGCACGTTCAACGCAATATTCAGGCATACGATCGTTTACCATCATAGAAGATTCAATCATTGACGTATGGAATCCATATTCACGAGCTTTCCATGATAAATAGTAAGGATCAAGTGGAATACAGTGCCCTCCTAGGCCCGGACCTGGGTAGAAAGCTTGAAACCCATATGGTTTAGATTTTGCTGCATCAATAACTTCCCAAAAGTTAATTCCCATTTTATTGCATAGCATTGCAAGTTCATTTACAAGGCCAATATTCACATTTCGATACGTGTTCTCTAATATTTTCTCCATTTCTGCAATAGCTGGAGAGGAAACTCTGTGGATAGGTGCTTCTAAAATGCTTTCATAGAGTATTGCTGCAATATCTGTACATTTTGAAGTAATTCCACCAACAACTTTAGGCGTGTTTTTTGTTTTATAAATTAAGTTACCCGGATCAACGCGCTCTGGTGAGAATGCAAGGAAAAAATCTTTTCCACACTTAAGTCCGGACTTTTCAAGAATTGGTTTTAGAAGTTCTTCTGTTGTTCCTGGATATGTAGTTGACTCTAAAACAATCAGCATATCTTTATGCATATATGGGACAATGCTCTCCGCAGAAGCTTTCACATAGCTGATGTCAGGTTGTTGATGTGAATCAAGAGGCGTCGGGACGCAGATACATATACAGTCGGCGTTTGCTACCTCTGCAAAGTCAGTTGTTGCTCTTAAAAATCCCGAGTCAACAATTTCTTTCAGATCTTCATTAACAACATCGCCAATGTAATTATTTCCAACATTAACCATTTCAACTTTAGCTTTCTGCACATCAAATCCTATAGTTTTATATCCAGCTTTTGCTTTTTCTACAGCTAATGGGAGACCCACATAGCCAAGCCCTACGACACCAAGGATTGCTGTCTTCTTTAATAGTTTCTGTTCTAATATTTTCATACTTTCCTCCATTTTACTAGAGCGTGGCAAATATGCTCTGCTGCATGTCCATCACCGAATAAAAGCGGCTGTGAATACTGCAAACACGTTAAATCTCTATTTACAATTTTCAAAATTCTATCTACATCTATTGTACTCAAAACATTCCAATCATTTTGCAAAGTTTCAACCCACTCTGTCTGATCTCTCAACGTAGTGCATGGAGTCTTTAAAAAATATGCTTCTTTTTGAAGCCCTCCAGAATCAGTTATTACCATATAAGCGTTTGCTGTTAAATAAAGCATCAACAGATATCCTACGGGATTTATTATTAATATATTATCAGTAGGAATATTTTGTTCCATAATTATCTTATATGTCCTCGGATGAAGTGGAATAAGAACTGGCCTATCCATTTTTGAAAAGGCACCGAAAATATTGCGTATTTTTTTTAAGTCGTCAGTATTCTCTGCTCGATGTATTGTCGCCAAATAATATTCATTTTCCTTTAAATCAATTTTTTTATTATTTTCTTTAATTAATTCACGTAGCCAAGAACCATCTGCATATTTTTTATTTGAAAGTTCAGTATTTCTAATCACAGCATCATACATAACATCTCCTGTGTTAATAACTCCTGTAATTAAACCTTCTTTTTTTAAATTGTCTACTGCTGTGTGGGTTGGACAAAGAAGTAAATCAGAAATATGGTCTGTAATAATTCTATTTTGCTCTTCTGGCATCAACTTATTATAGCTTCTCAATCCAGCTTCTACATGAAAGACCGGCACGTGTAATTTGCTAGCTGCTAAGGCCCCAGCTAATGTTGAATTTGTATCACCATACACAAGCAAGCCATCAGGCTTTCCCTTTATTATAATCTCTTCAATTTTCTCAAGCATATGTCCTGTCTGTGCTCCATGGCAACCCGAACCTACGCCTAAATTATAATCTGGTTTTGGGATTCCAAGCTCTTCAAAAAAAATATCCGACATATTTACATCATAGTGTTGCCCTGTATGAATTAATATCTCTTCATTTTCTTTTCTAAATACTTCTGAAAATGGTGCTGCTTTAATGAATTGAGGCCGAGCTCCAATTATTGTAATTAGCTTCATTAAAGTACTTCCATACCATCATGAACTGTTTTCCAAAATATATCTTTTGCCTCATGTATTCCACAATTCAGTATAAAATCTAACGCGGTAATATTAGGTATAAATTCAGAAGTATATCTTTGTCTATATTTTGGTGAAGTATATTGTTGATAATGTAGTTTTATACTTTCCTCACAAAACATTTGTGAATTAATAAATTCTATAGATGCGCCTTTTCCTGTTATGTAGTCACTCGCTTCAGCAGATTTACAGATTCTTATAATATCTGAGCATCTTCGATCGTTTATCCCATTCAAATTTATCTCATTAATTAATTGTATCTTTACTGTTTCAAGCGAAGATTGGAATACTAGTTCTGTATCAATATCCAGAATTTCCTTCAAAATATTAATTGAATCATGTTGCACTTCAATTAATAATTTATATTCTTTGTTAAAAATGAATTCTATTTTACTATAAATTTCATCAAAATAAGGAAATGATTTATAGTTCTCAATAAAAAAATTTTGATGTTTCTTTTGCCAATCAGTATCTTTAGACACCTCGATTTCTCGTAATTCTTTTTCTTGATAACCTTTCTTATTCACAGGTACCGATAAATACTTAGAGCTACCGTTTTTAGTTATAAATGTATTCCTTGACATATATGTTTTAGGGACATACTGAACTTTATCCATTAAAATAAATCTATCACTTTTCGCCATTTTGTCGAAGTACCCTAACCATGGAAAATAGTGTGGTTGGTGAATAGAAACTATCATTTTAAACCTCTTTTTCAATTGCGCACGTTTTAAACAGACGATTCTCATTTTTAATTATTATCACTTTACTGCTATTATCGATTTGCAACATATTACATCTTTCCATCACTTTAAGTGAAGATGTATTTTCAAAATCAAAAATAGCTTTTACTCTCAAAAGATTTAATTCTTCAAAACAAAACATTATTACTTTCCTTACAGTCTCGGTCATGTAACCTTTACCTTCAAATTTTCTGTTTAAAATGTAAGAAATTTCACACTCTTTATTAGTCATATCAATATTATAAATTCTTATGACTCCAATCAACGTATCATCGTGTTCAATACCCCAGAGTATATCTTTTGGGTTTTTATAATCGCATGTAGCTCTATTGATAAACAGTTGCGTTTCGTTTATCTCTTTGTGCGGACCCCATTTTAAAAATTTACATGTAATTGGATCTGATGTGTACTCAAACATATCATTAGTATCATTTATACTTAGAGGTCTCAACTTAAGTCGTTCTGTAACACATCCCTCATGAAGATACTTATTTGTCAAATTATCCACCTAATCACCTCAAAACTTTCTGCGTACTCTGATGCTATCTGTACACCTCGTATTCTTGCCAAACTTTCAATAAACTCTCTATTCATATACTTACGAATGTTTCCTTGTGATGTGTAACAAGAAAGAGCTTCTACTTTCTTGTCAATATGCCTTTTATCTAGTTTTATGAATGAAGTAGTTGAAAATGTTAAATTATTCCACACCATCTCATATCCTAATATCGACGAATGTTTGAAAGCTCTAGTTGCTTCAGTAGAAATAACAGAGTGATCTTGGTGAATGTCATTTATACTTGGCATGAAAACCAGATCTGGATTGATTTTATTCCGTATTTTAATTAAGTCATCCAAAATACTTTGCCTTTCATTAGAAAAATATCTAACCTTGTATTTGTATAAAAGCAAATTTTCTAACTTTATTCCCAGCACTTTGATGGCTGTCTTAACCTCAACTTCAAGGATGTTTTTAGGCCGACCTTCTGGTACGGATTGTTCGCACAAAGAAAATGCAGCATAATAGATATCATGGTTTTCTTCAATAAATTTTGCGATTGCTCCTCCACATCCGAGTTCTCCATCATCAGTATGTGGTGCTAATATAAGTATTTTCAATTTTCCCCCTCCATATTTAGCAAGTTTATCAATTTGTTTGTCAATTCTTCAAAAGTAAACTCTTTTAGAGCTCTAATCAAATTTTTGTTAATAATTGCTATGTTTTCTTCACTGTTATTACGTAGTTCTAAAATTCCATTACAAATATCTTTATAATTCTGATTTTCAATAACTAAACCTAGTTTATATTTCTTAATTATGTCATAATTAGTTTTTAAATCTGATAATATAGGTTTTTGTGCGGCAATATATTCAAACATCTTATTTGCACTCATACCATATTCCATAATAGATGTATAACCACCATGAATTAGATTAATATCTGCTCTAGATAGTATTGATGGAATGTACTTTTTGTCTACGTGTCCTTTAAAAATTATATTATTAATGCATTCATTTTTGCATCTATTAGCTAATACTTCTTTTTCATCGCCGTCACCCCATATTAAAAAAAGTATATTCTCTTTTTCTAATTCTTTTGCTACTTCGATTAGTATACTAAGCTTATTAACCTTACGTATTGAACCTGCATATACAATCTTAAAAGTATTCGAATTATCCAAATCTTCATCATCAAATTGATAATGCTCTTTATTATAATTAAATACTTCTAAATCAACTCCATTGTTAATATGATGAACTTTATTAATATTAATGGAGCCCCCTTGTTCTATATCCCAGCCATGTTCAGTGATGTAGTCTCTCCCACCTTCCATAGTAAAGACTATTTTATCAGCATTTTTATAAATCCACTTTTCTCCTTCATATAGAAGTCGAAGCAAAGGATTTTTTTCACTAATAATTCCATAAGCAACTAAACTCTCTGGCCATAAATCTCTAATTTCGACGATTGATTGGCACTTATATCTCTTAGACAATTGGATTGCAGCGATTGCCGATAATGGATGTGCCGAAGATCCAATAATCGCATTTGGGCGCTCCAGTTCTTTTATTTTACAGCCTTTTTTCATCATACCAAAATAGAATTGTAAGATATTTCTTATTCTTCCAATTCTATTCCCTATGTAATTAATAGTTTTAATATGAACAAATTTTGCACCCTCTACTTCTTCAATCTTATATTTTGAAGCGTCATTAATAGAGTTGTAATTCGAATTATGGATTGCACTTGAGGTAAATACAGTAACGTTATACCCTTCTTTAACAAGTTGTTTTGCAAAATTATAATGTCTTGTCATAACTCCATTTCGAGGGAGTTCTGCATAATGATTTATTATCCAAATATTTTTCATCAATCGGATCTTCCCTCCTGTTTAAGTCTCTTGGCAAATTTTTCTAAATACTTCTTTTTTATATATATAAGTCATATTTACTAATATCTCCCCTTACTCAAAAACCTCACGATAGACTCCCTTAATATAGCTCACTTCTTGTTCATCATAGTACTCATACATCATTGTCTTCGCTTCTGCTTTTTCTTCCTGAGTAAATCCATCTACGGCCAGTCCTTCCAATATCATCAGATCTGATGTACTTATTCTGGAAATCAACTTAGTCGCGATGGCCAGTTTCTGAGGCCAAGGTATGTTCTCTAGTACAGTATTCATTTCTTTCTCTGACAAAACAATTTGCTTTTCTTTTTCAGCATCAGTAATTCCTGTTTTCTCGTCAGTATCAGTAATTTCTGTTTTCTCGTCAGTATATGTAGCGGCTAAAATTTGTCTTTCACTAGAAATACTAGGGATTTCTTCTGCTACTTCATTAATTGTTCCTGCAAGAGATGTATAACGAAGTAGCATACTGCTCCCTATTATGATCATACAACAACAAATAGACAGTATTGTTTTAGCTATTCGATGATTTTTATGCAGTAAAGAAAAATGTCTTTCTCCAAGCAACCCGCTTGTGGTCAAAATAGATTTCTTTTTTATTTCTTCTGCTATATCAATAGTGACTTCAGAAAATCCTTCAGATTGTTCCTTTGTAAAGATAACCTTTACTGTTCGGAACAATATTTTTATATCCAGCAACAAAGAATAATCCCTTATATACACAAGATCAAACTTTACTTTATTTTCTGGTGTTGTCGTATAATTCCCCATTACCTGCGCTAACCCCGTGATGCCTGGTTTAACTGTCAATCTGCTCATAAATTCCGGAGTGGTTTCGACAATTTTTTCAATAAATGCCGGCCTTTCAGGTCTTGGCCCAATCATGCTCATATTCCCGATTAAAACATTTAAAAATTGTGGGATTTCATCTATCCTTGCAGCTCTCATTATTTTGCCAATCTTTGTTATTCTTGGATCGTGTTCTAATGCAAATACCGCACCCGTATATTTTTCAGCATCCATAATCATGCTTCGAAATTTGACAACTTTAAATTCTTTACCGTTTAGCCCCGAACGAACCTGTTTATATAAAATTGGTCCATTATCCTCTTTCTTTATCATAACTGCCGCCCATATTGCTAATGGAAGTGATAACACAAGGCCTATAGCTGCTAATACGATATCCATTGCCCTCTTCATTATATTTTGTGCCTCTGTAAATCTAAAACTTTCAATGGCAAATACTGGAATGTCTCCCACTTGGCTTATTTCCGATTTTCTTATAGCAATTTCATAGGTTTCTGGGACGATATAAATAC
>Ga0209386_1000251_pt1 | contig 27630 bp, 27 predicted proteins | sample NGEPertwo_FD_184510 | JGI IMG/M metagenome (GOLD analysis project Ga0209386, IMG submission 184510) | Arctic peat soil microbial communities from the Barrow Environmental Observatory site, Barrow, Alaska, USA - NGEE Permafrost154B-two... | ecosystem: Environmental > Terrestrial > Soil > Wetlands...
TTGGCCTTGGACAAAGCCTTTGGGGCAAACGTTCCCGCCGGTGGTCGAATTATCCGCAATCTTATCATTGGTGCAATGTGGCTACATGATCACCCACTCCATTTTTATCACCTCAGTGCCCTTGACTACTTAGATGTCATGGCAGTTGCACAATATCAAGGAAAAGACCCAGGACTTCTGGCGGTTAAAGACAAAGTCGTCAAACTCGTCGCAGCTGGAGATACCGCTCCTTTGACCCCTCGCTACAAACCGGATGAGTTCAGTGTCAAGGATCCTGAATTAGTGACAATGGCTGTAGGCCACTACCTTAAAGCCTTGGAGATGCAAGCAAAAGCCAAGAAAATGTCGGCACTCTTTGCCGGAAAGCAGCCCCACCAATCGTCGATTGTCGTGGGTGGCGTAACGATGCTTCCCAACATTGAAGTAGTGGAACATTTCCGTTCAATGCTTATTGAACAGCTTGATTTTATAGAAAAGATTTATTTGCAGGATGTTTTAACCTTTGGTACCGGCCCACTTCTTCCTTTAGCGCAAGCTGGTGTGGGTGGCGGCAGTCCTAATTATCTTTCTTATGGTGGATTTGCGCGTGACAATGCTGGGAAAGACTTATTTCTTAAAGCTGGAATTATCATGGATGGCAATTTGAGTAACATCCTACCGGTTGATGAACAGAAAATTACGGAAGATGTTCAATACTCTTGGTATAAAGCCAGTACTAATGGGAAAACGCCCTATACTTCAGATACCATACCGGATCTCGCTAAAAAGGACGCCTATACGTTCGTTAAAGCTCCTCGCTACGATGGCAAGCCGATGGAAGTTGGACCTCTTGCCCGAATGCTTGTTATGCAACCTAAAGGTCTTATGGACATCATCGCCAAGTATCATATCAAGCCGGGTGCAGTCGCTCGCCATGCTGCCCGTGCGTATGAAACCCTTCTTCTGGCTAAGGAGATGTTCACTTGGCTAGATGCTTTAGAGAAAGAAATGGGATCTAAGGATTTCCGCATTCATGATACTGAGCATTGGGAAGCTCCAGATCAAGGGCAAGGTGCCGGCATGACTGAAGCTCCGAGAGGTTCACTCGGACACTTTATCAAAGTCGCCAATCATAAAATTGAGAACTATCAAATGGTCGTTCCTACAACCTGGAATTTCTCCCCAAGGGATGACTCGGGTGTCCGTGGACCGCTAGAACAAGCCTTAATCGGCGTGCCCGTTCCTGACCTTGAAAATCCTATCAACATTGTCCGGGTGGTCCGTTCCTATGATCCCTGCCTGGCATGTGCAATTCACCTCATCGATCCAGTAACCAACGACGTGCAAAAATTCCGGATCGGCTGGTAGAAAAGGAGGAAAGGACATGGTTCATCCATCAGACCACCCATTATTCCAGCGAATAAGCCACTGGATTAATCTTATCAATTTTTTGGTTTTAGGTATTACAGGTTGGTTCATTCATTCCCCTTTTCCGGGAATGCCCATGAACCTGTTCCGCAATCTACACTTTTTCTTTATGTACTTCTTAATAATAAATGGAGTTGTTCGTTTCTACTTTTCCTTTTTTGGAGAACAAAAGGATTACGGTGAGATTTTACTCAATACCCAAGATATTAAAAACATATGGCCCCAAACGAAGTACTATCTTTTTATGGGCAAACATCCCGAAACTGGGAAGTATAATCCACTTCAAAAACTAGCTTATATTGCCTTACCTATTATGACAGTGGTTCAGGCTATCACTGGCGCAATACTCTACTGGCCCGTTCAATTCGCAGGCTTAGCCGGATATTTTGGCGGTTTAGCTTCTGTACGCGGTCTTCACTACATCTTTATGTGGTTATTTATTGCTGTAGTTGCTATTCATGTTTATCTGGTCTTCACAGCTGCCTATGAACAATTCTTATTTATGTTCTTTGGCAAAATCAGAAAAAATCAGAAGGGACTGTAATCATGCATTCACCTAAAATTATGGTGATGGGGGTAGGGAACATCCTCTTGTCAGACGAGGGTCTTGGTGTTCGCTTTCTAGAGGAGCTGGAAAATATGGAGCTCCCTGAAAATGTGGAGCTCCTCGAAGGGGGAACAGCTGGACTTGAACTGGTGCATCTGATTCAAGAAGTCGACTTCCTAATTATTGTCGATGCCCTTAATGCTCAAGCTGAGCCAGGGGCGTTGTTCCGCTTTCACCCAGGAGATATCAAGGTGTTGCCTGAACAGTACGAAGTATCCTTTCATCAAATCGGGATCTTAGAGGTGCTTGCCATGGCTAAAGTTTTAGGGCAAGCACCTAAAACCTTGATTTTTGGTATGCAACCTAAAAGTCTCGACTGGGGTATGGACATTAGCCCGGAAATCCAAGCGTTATTTCCTCGTCTGACCGAATTTGTACTGAACGAGATTGACTCCATACAGCGCGAGGGGAAATTCTCGTCAGGTTTAACGGCTACACTTAATTCTTAAACGTATAACCAGAAGACAGAACAAGCTCACAGATAATGCACATGCCACCATGTACTTATCTGTGAGCTTGTTCTGTCTGTTAACTTTTATCCACTAGACTCTCACTTCTATAAGTGGGAGTAGTGCCCCGTTACCCTGCTTCGGTGGGGGTAGAATCCCCCACCGAAGTCGCGATGTTCAACTTTAGTTGAACGAGTTCACTGATACAATTCCACAGCGAAACCGTCATAACCTACAGAATAGAAACTAATCTCTGTTTTGCTGATAGGCCTTGACTTCTTGACATAGCCAACTTGTCCATACTTTAAGGCCATCTCCGTTACGACAAGAGACCTCAAAGATCTGAATGTCAGGATTTATTGCCAGGATATCTTTGCGCATATTCTCCATATTCACATCAGTATACGCCTCAAGGTCCATCTTATTTAGCACAACTGCTTTAGCGTTGCGGAAGATCACAGGATATTTAGCAGGTTTGTCGTCTCCCTCAACAATACTTAACACAATGATTTTAAAAGCTTCTCCTAAATCAAAGTCACCGGGACAGATAAGATTCCCAACATTTTCTATAATCATCAGATCCGTTGCTTGCCAATTAAACGCAGGCATTGCCTTACTTACCATTTTACTGTCCAGGTGACATCCTCCACCGGTATTAATCTGAATAACTGGAACCCCGTGAGCTGCAATGCGATCCGCATCTTTACTCGTAAATATATCGCCCTCAATAACCCCCACATGCATGTCTGGTGTTAAAAGTGGCAATGTCTTCTCCAAAAGAGAGGTCTTCCCCGCTCCAGGAGAACCAATCACATTGATGGCTAAACATTTGTTTTTGAGGAAATGTTCGCGGTTTACTGCTGCCTGCACATCATTTGCGCTGAGTAAATTAGCCATCACTTCAATTTCACGTCGATTAGATTCCATTTATTCAACCTCCAAACTTTCTAGTAAAAGTTCCTCTCCCTGAATAACTTCAATGTTAGTATCTTGGCACGCCGGACAGAGAAAAAACATAGTTTTCACGGTGAATTCAAGTTGACAGTTCCGGCAACGACCGAGCACCGGAACTCGCTCTATAATTAGCTCTGCTCCTTCACAGATGGTATCCTTGCAAAAAGCTTCAAACACCATCTGCAGGGCTTCTGGGTCTGCATTGGTGAGTTCTCCAACTTTAAGTTTAACCTGCAGTACTAGCTTAATATCATGCTGGGAGATAGTCTTTTCAATAACCTCAAATACTCCTCCCATTAAAGACATTTCGTGCACATCATCCCTCCTTAAGGACACCGCCTTCTTATTCTTCGACATAAGGAATAGTGAACGGTCCAAGAGGCAATACCGCGATCCTCATTTCAGCTCCGTACTTACTCACGAGTTCGCTCAACGTCTGTTCAATGTCCTGCGTAGGGGTAAGCATTGCTATTTTAACTGATTCATCGGGTAATGTGGAATACACATAAACATCTGCCCATTCCTGGATCATAGCCAATCTTTGAGCTTCCCACTGGTCGAACATTTGAAAAGAAGGTTCATTGATCATTTCCAAGATTTCCTTGGGAGAATTACGCCTCTGCAATATCTTCACAAAGTTTCCATGTTTCGGCATGCCTTCGCTGCATTCTGCTGCGCAAATAATCGTACCCCCTTGTTTGACAATCATACGTGCTGCGTCCATACCTTTGACAGCCTGATATAGGTTTTGATCAAGAGGATAACCTGAGTTCGTCGTTATCACAACGTCGAAGCGAGCATCACATTGAACCATGGCATGTTCTTTGACGTATGCGCACCCTATACTGTGAGCCTCCACTAACTCACCTGCAAAAACATTGGTGATCTCTTTCTCGCCATTTAGCGCGACATTAAGTAAGAAATCTGGTCTACAAAACGTATTGACTTCCCTAGTCATTTGTTGAAGGGGGTTATTTTCCAGCATACCCCAGGTAGCCAACGGATGTCCAATCATTTTGGCGTTATGAAATGTTAGGATAGTTTCAATCCCTGCGATACCCGGCATAATTCCCTTTGGGCCTCCAGAGAAACCGGCGAAAAAATGAGGTTCTATGAACCCTGTCACAATCCTAAAGTCGGCCTCCACATAAGCTTTGTTCAGGTATACCTCACAACCAAAACTACTTGTGCCAAGATGAGTCAGTTCTGTTTTTTCGTGACAGTGGTGATTAATAATTCGAACAGTTTCTACAACAGTTTCGCCTAACATTTGAATAAGTTCTTCTCGGGTATTGTCACGGTGAGTCCCGAGACCATTAATGATCGTAACATTCTCCAAGGGGACATGGGGAAGTTCCTCAAGTATCCAGGGAATTAACTTTTCATTGGGCGTAGGTCTAGTAATGTCGCTGATGACAATGACCACCCGATCACTAGACTTCACCATTTGTCTCAGGGGTTTAGTACCGCTTGGGTTGCGCAGAGCACCCAACACGGCCTCATGCTCGTTCTCGAGTGCCGCTAAGTGGGTTGGCTCAATAACAGTAGAATTATCAGGAACGTTCACGCTCACGCCATTTTTTCCGTATGCCAAAGTAAGTTTCATAGTAACCTCCAATTATTATAATCAATCCTCTATCTATTTCAATTTTGCCCAATCAGAAGATATCTATTACTGCATATGCTTGTTAGTTTTCGCTTAAAGTTTAGAGGCTAGCGATTGCAATTCTTGGCTTACTTGTTGAACTCCTTCTACTAACTGAGCAATTTCCTGATTGGCCTTCGCCTGTTCCTGTGTAATCGCGCTATTACGCAAGGAACTCTCTGATATCTTTTTAATAATATTTTGAAATTCTAGTAATATAACACTAATTTCATTGGCTGAACGATTACTCTCTTCAGCTAATTTGCGAACTTCACCCGCAACCACCGAGAATCCACGACCTTGTTCACCTGCCCGGGCCGCTTCTATTGCTGCATTCAATCCTAAAAGATTGGTCTGCTTGGCTACTCGACGAATAAGTTCTAAGATACCTGCCGTGGATTTTAGCTGATTTTCCCCTTCCTGGGCTTCCTCAGCGATCATTTGACTAATTGATGCTACCTCCTGGGCCGAAGCCGCCGTTTGCTGCACCCCACTGGCAGCTTGCTCCACCGCCGAATTCAGAGCCTGTACATGATTGCGAATAACGCCCATTAATTCTTCATCTCGTAACATCATAATGACCATACCTGCCGCTATCCGTGCAACTGGCTGGACGATTAACAAAGCTCCGGCGATACCAAAGGTGCCAATTTTAACTCCATCTGCTTCAATTGCAATGTTAAAGCCCTCTTTTAGCTTTCCGTCAAGATCTGCTTCAGCTTCCTCTGCTGTAATGGCGACAGAGCCAAGGTCAGATGTCATTATTTTCCTACTGCCCCTATGCTGCACCCCTATTCTAGTTTGGGCGGAGTCAGCAATGATTGTCCCTGTGTCATCACATACGATTACTGCAAATCCGCTTTTTTCATGGATGAATTTTACTATTTTATCCGCAATGAAATCACTAAGGTTACAGGCCATATATCCATCTCCTTTTCGCCTTATAATTGTAATTGTAATTGTATCATATTGTCTAATGGTCTGACAGGCTTTTATAACATCCTAATACGCGTTTTATACATACTCAAAACGAAGAGACCACCTTCTTCAGATGGTCTCTTCGCTTGTCTACCGTATGGTTATTTTGAAGGACTCGCGCCCCAAGCATTCTCTCTCTAACGTGCTCATAGACTAGAAGCCAACGTTAGTAATTCCTGACTCACTTGTTGAACCCCTTCTACTAATTTGGCAATTTCCTGATTAGCAATGGCCTGCTCATGGGTAATTGCGCTGTTCCGTAGGGAACTCTCTGATATTTTTTGGATAATGGTCTGAAATTCCAGTAATATGACACTAATCTCATTGGCTGAACGATTACTCTCTTCAGCTAATTTGCGCACTTCACCCGCAACCACCGAGAATCCACGACCTTGTTCGCCTGCTCGGGCCGCTTCTATTGCTGCATTCAATCCTAAAAGATTGGTCTGCTTGGCTACTCGACGAATAAGTTCTAAGATACCTGCCGTGGATTGTAGCTGATTTTCCCCTTCCTGGGCTTCCTCAGCGATCGTTTGACTAATTGATGCTACCTCCTGGGCCGAAGCCGCCGTTTGCTGCACCCCACTGGCAGCTTGCTCCACCGTAATTCTTAGAACATGAACCTGGCGACGCACAATCTCCTTCAATTCTTCATCCCGAAACATCATGGCTACCATGCCAGCCGCTATCTTGGCTACTGGTTCAACGATCTCTAATGATCCTGCCACCGCAAATGTACCAATTACTATACCATCTGCCTTAATGACTACACTAAACCCCTCTTTAGATCGACCTTCAGTAGCCTTAGCATCAGCTGCAGTTACATATGCAAAGTCCTTACCATTCTCTAATATTTCTAGGCTTCCCTTATGTTGTACGCCTATTCTTGATTGAGCAAAATTTGAATCCGCAATAATTGTCCCTGTATCATCACAAACGATACCATGATATCCACTATTTCCATAAATGAAATCAACAATCTTTTGGGTAATGGAATCACTAAGTTTTAACACCATACATTACCTCTCTTCCCTTGCTCGGGGCATTATATACATATTAACATGTATTCTGTCGTAAAAACTATATTATATTAGGAATTTGTACACGAAAATACAATATAATTCTAAAGGTTTATGGGGTAATGCTTTTATCCAATAAAGAACGAAATGCCCCGCGTCACCACACGAAGCACCTCGTTCTATATTTATGGTAAGCAAGCCCCCCCAAATGCATCATCGAAGTGTATAGACTCTTAACTGTGCCTTCCTGACCGCCATGAGCATTCTGTGCTGAGGACATAGCACTGACGACCTTATTCATGAGCTTTCCTTGTGCCCACAAGCCACCTTGCAGGTCAATGAACTGTTTCATCTGTGCAGATGATAGGAAATATGGTATAATAATTGAAATAAAGTCTAGTTATAATTATTCTATTTTTATTCATTTCAATTTTCAAGGAGGAGAGTAATATGGGTAAGTGTGAAAAATGTGGGGTTGAAGTTCCTTCAGAAGATTTGTATGAGGCTCAAGGTTTAAAGGTATGTGAGGATTGTAAGCTCAAGAGTTCCAGTTTTGCGTCTCCATCAGCACCTTGTGGTGGACAAAAATAGTTCGTTTTTTAAATGAGGTTACAGTATTGACAGCTAGGTTTACACCTAGCTGGTTTTATTTCTCCCCATACAGGAAGTGCCTATATATGATTAAGGATGATCTCATGCCCCTTTGTTTCCAGATGTTGAAAAAAGGTTGACCCTGCGAAACTACTAACACAACGAGGACCCTTGCTTGGATTACATATTGAATAGTGAAAAGTGAGAACCGCCATTTCCGGCAATCCTCACTTTGTTCGCTATGACCCTTTTGTTATTGGTCTTAAGGAGCTACAACTGTGCTCTTAATCAAGGTAACTGCAGTCTGTGCCAACAATCGTCCATTGATCGATGCATGAGTCCCCAACGTGATATTCTTTCCGCCAAGTATGATTCCTTCAAAATGTGCACCCGTTCCAATAGCAACGGTTTCACATGCTTGCCAGATGATATTCTTGGCTTGTGCTCCACCCGTTAAGGTGATTCTGGTCCCGTTGGCTTGGTTAATTCCATTCGCTATTTGGAAAATGAAAATATCATCCTGCCCACCATTGAGTGTGACATCCGAATTGATTGAAACTGCTGTGTTCCATTTGTAGACACCAGGTGTCAGCGTTTGACCGCTAATGTCTCCAGTAAACAGGTCGGTATAATTAGGTGTTCTTCCAGAAGCATCGATGTACGCAGTTCTCATGTTGCCTACCGCTGCCGTAAGATTAACGGAAGCTGGAGCAGCATAATCTGCAGCGTATACTTTTCCCGTAACTTGAGGGGAAGTTGAGAATACATTCGTAGCATCCGCGGTCAGAGAAAATCCTGTAATCGCCGTAGCAACAATTGGGCTAACACCTATATCTCCAGTAATAACAGAATCTGGAACAGTAGAGATGCCTGATTGTGCCAAGATTGCATAATTCCCAGCCGTACTAATGTTCACTGGAGCGGTAACTATTGATGAGGCTGCAAATGCTGAACTAAATGTAAGTAATACCCCCATGGTTGCAATTGTGAAAAGTGACAATAGCTTTCTTCCGTAAGATTTCTTTTTCATAATTCTTTTCCTCCTAATTTTTTTTAACATTAGTGAACGTGTTCTTGTGAGCTTTATGGCAATGAGCAACCTCTCCTCTCAATACAAACAACCTTTCAACTCAGACAAGTTTTTTTCTTTAATTACACCAAATTAGAAAGCACCGTAACTCTAACAATAATCCCCAAAAGCTTCTCTTTCTCATCCACCACAGCAATCGGATATTTTGTTTCCGTAGCGAGTGGAATCAGTTCTTGCATATAAGTCTCTGGGGTCGTTGTGAAAAACTCATGTTTAAGAATATCCTTCAGCGTCTTATTATTCCTTAAACCCTCAAGGGCATCATCGATCGTGATGAGACCGTTAAGACGACGCTCATGGTCAAGCACGAAAATACTTGAAATACCACTCTGTTCCATCTCCTTGATCGCGACTTTTAGCCCATCCTTCAAAGAGATCAGCGCAGAGGGCTTAAACATAATATTTTTCGCTTGCAAAACTCTAGAACGGTCAATATCCTGAACGAATTTCTTAATGTAATCATTCTTTGGCGCCGCTAAGATCTCATCGGGGGTGCCAATTTGTTCGATGATTCCATCTTTCATGATAGCAACCCGATCACCAAGCTTGAAGGCTTCATTGATGTCATGGGTAATGAAAATAATTGTCTTTTTTAGCTTTGACTGAATATCCAGCAATTCCTGCTGCATCTCCCGCTTGATCAAGGGATCAAGGGCACTAAAGGGTTCATCCATGAGAAGTATATCGGGATTCGTAGCCAATGCCCTGGCTAACCCTACCCTTTGCTGCATTCCGCCGCTTAACTGACTCGGGTACTTATCTCCCCAACCTTCAAGTCCAACACTTTCCAAAGTAGCTTGGGCAATCTCCATTCGCTCCGAGAGCGGCATTCCTTTGATTTCCAGTCCGTAAACCACATTATTTAAAACAGTTTTATGAGTGAAAAGCCCAAAATGTTGAAACACCATTGCTGTACGGCTTTGCCGATATTCCCTGAGCTTCTTATGGTCAAATTGGACGATATTCTCATTGTCAACCCATACTTTCCCTTCTGTAGGCTTGTTCAGGAGATTAAGACAACGTATTAACGTCGATTTCCCACTCCCTGACAAACCCATAATGACAAAGATTTCACCTTCAAGCACCTCAAAGGATACATCATAGATTCCCACTGTATGCCCCGAATCCTGAAGAATCTTTGCTTTTGAGACGCCCTTTTTTAATTGGGGTAAGATTGAACGGGGGGTGCGACCAAAAATCTTGGTTAGATTCTCAACTTTGACCTTAACTGCATGACTCATATTCAATCCCCCTACTCTGGAAATTTGAACCGCTCTGCTACTGATTGGGTTAATCTATCGATGATGATCGCCAGAAAAACAATACTAATTCCTGCTTCAAACCCTTTGGCAATATCAATACGCATAATTGCCTGTAAAACATCGTACCCTAATCCTTTTGCCCCAATCATTGAGGCAACCACTACCATGGCCAAAGCCATCATCGTTGTTTGATTGATGCCCGTCATAATCGTAGGCAAGGCTTGGGGAAGCTGAACTTTCGTTAAAGTCTGCCATTTGGAGGAACCAAACGAATGCGCCGCCTCTACCATTTCTTTCGGAACATTTCGTATTCCTAAATCCGTTAAACGGACAATCGGGGGGATTGCATAAATTATGGTTGCAAAGACCGCTGGGACCTTCCCCATCCCAAAAAGCATCATCGCTGGGATCAAGTATACAAAACTTGGCATAGTTTGCATTCCATCCAACACCAGACGCATAATATCATTGAATCGTTTATAATAGGCCATAAGAATCCCAGTTGGGATTCCAAGTAGTAACGAGATAGCTACAGAAGTCAGTACAATGGCTACAGTTTGAATCATGGACTCCCAAAGCCCGAACATTCCGATGAGGGTGATTAAGGCGGTATAGATCACCGCAGACTTCAGTTCTTTTACCCGCCAAGTTATGACGAAGACCAAGATTAGTATGGCCCACCAAGGCAGCCATAACATGAAGGTTTCCATCTTCAGGATGAACCAAAGTACCCCTGTAGCCACCGCATCAAAGAAGCCTGGAAAGCTATGCATTAACCATTTGACAAACTGATCCACGTAGATTCCGATGTCAATCCTTAGGGTCTCTGGAAACATAAATCACTACCCCTTTAAAGAAATTGGGCAAAAGTAGCATGTGATTAACACATGCTACTCTGACCATTTCACTCTACTTTAATGCTGCATTGACCTTATCAGCAACTTCACTTGGTACCCATGGCGTCCAAAGGTCAGTATGGGTCTTCAAAAACCATATAGCCGTTTCATCTACATCTGCTTTATTATCTTGCATATAAGCAAGCGCATCATTCGTCAAGGCATTGCTTGTTTCATAATGACTTAAAAACTCAACGATATCAGGAGCTTTAGTCTCCATACCTTTGCTCACTCCGACGGTCACATCGCACGGTGCAAATTCGCATTTGTAGCCGTCCTTCCAGAGTGCCTCATCAAAAGGCGTATCAGCGAGTAGGGTCATATCATATTTCCCCATGATCCACGTTGGTTCCCAGTAATACCCTAACCACGGTTTTCCCTCTTCGTACGCTTTAGACAATGAGGTTGAAAGTGCCGTGTCAGACCCTGGGCTAAAATAGTTATAGGTTTTATCTAAACCATAAGTCTTAATTTTGGCTTGTAGTATTGTATCAACTACCCAACCTGGAGGCGAACCATACATTCTGCCTTTTGTAGGGACTTCCTGATCTTTAAAGAGCTCCCAATACTTAGGCAAATCTTGAATACTTTTTAGATCTGGTGCGAGCGGCTTAATTCCCTTAGCAGGATCCCCCTTGATCAGATAAGTTGGAACATACAACCCCTGAGCATTATCATCAAAGTTCATCGATACTTCCTTGATCGAGCCATCCTTTATCGCCGAGTCGTAAATGTCCCTGATATTATCCGTCCAAAGTTCCGTAAAAATGTCGATATCCCCTTTAATAAAAGCAGCGACCGTAATTGGGGACGAGCCACTGACAACTTCTGCTTTGTAACCGTACCCTTTCTCAATAATGAATTGAACTACCGAATTATGGAATTGAACACTGTCCCACCCCGGATCTGCAAGGACTAACGTAGGCTTTTCTTTATTAGCTGTCTCATCCTTAGCAGCGCCACACCCCACAAGACCAACCGAAAGGACAAAGATCAAGATCCCTATCCAAGAGATCAATTTGCGATTATTTTTTCTCATTTTCACCAGCAACCTCCTATTTTCTCTAAGTTTTACAAAATATCTGTTCACATTGTACCATAGAAACTGAATAATATCGCCCCCGACAAAGACCTTTTCGGATATGTTATCTTCTTTGGCTAAGCTTCGCTCCTGCGGTAGCCTGCTCTTTTCATGAAACTTCGTCCCCTTTAATAATTAATAGTGTGTTTACGTACTTTTAGGGCTCCTGCCAATTATCCTGTCAATATCATTGGTTCATTATGCATTTGATCCTAATCATATTTTAGTTTTCATAATTTGCATTATTTCTAAGCAAAAATATTAGGCCAGTGGAGTTTATTCCGCTGGACCTATTTGCGTTTTCTCGATAGGGAACGATTGAACTACTTCATCTTGTTTGCCTTTTATAAAACTGAAAGGTTAAGGTATTACCTACTAAGGAGCTACGGATTAACAGATAAGCGTCTGTGCTATTTCTGAATTTAAAATCAAGAATGGGAAAGCTTACAGTTGCATCCTTCCCGCTTGGAACATAATTCACGGGCAGGGAATGAGGATGTCGTTCGATAACCTCTAGATGAGCAAGAAGAACGACATTATACAGTGTGGAAGAAACTTGGCAGACACCCCCTCCTAGTCCCGGCGTAAAGGTGTTTCCTTCGATGATCAGAGCTTCCTTATAACCCGCCTGAGCAATTCGCTCTCCGACACTCTTATTGAAAGAGAACCGCTCTCCAGGTGCTAATAACTTTCCATCAAGAGCCTTTGCTGCAAGACGAAGGTTCTCCGTACGATTGGCCAGTGTTGGATCAAATCGAGTAGAGTATTGAGCCATTGGTATCGGTATTGGGGCTTTAATAGTAAGCAAAAGTTTGACTGCTTTGTCATAGCCCACTACAACTCCCTCATAAACTCTTGATCCGATAATACTGGTATCGATCAACTTGGAAGTCCACTGAACAGCCACGTTGAGAGTATCACTGTTGTAAAGCTTAGCTTGAACCGTTACCGGTAAAGCAAATTTGCCCTTTTGAGGAACTGTTGCCGAAATATCCGCTATAGAATAGATACTAGTTTCTTTCGCTGTTCCTGAAATCAGGTCGCTTGAAACCTTCATTATCTCATCTGTTACAACTCCACTACCCCCAAAAGAAATTAAATTTGGACTTAAATGATTTGTATAAAGTTTCTCAAAGTAACTGGCCACTGATTTTGGTAACGTTGGCACGGACGGGTCTATAAAAATAATGGGATCTCCACTTTTGGCTGCCACAACACTACCTGAGACAGCATCTGCAAAACCGTAACCTGTAGTTAGATATACTGTTGATGGAGTAGGTGCAAAAGTTTCTGCAATAATAACATTTGTATCAAACCGAGTCTGTCCCATCAAACGTTCAACGCTAGCCTGTGGCAACAAACTACTAATTTCGGATTTTACCTTTTCTAAGATCACTCCTACTCCCCCGGTAATGTATACTTTCGAAGGCTTCTTTTCCAACAAATAGCTTTTCATATCTGGACGGAGCGCATCGCGAGGAGATAATAGAATCGGCCAGCCATTATATGCGGCAAAACTTGAGATACTTAGGGCATCAGGATATTGTTCTCCTGAGGATATCACTACTGTGGATACATTTACATTATTAAGTGAACTAGCTATTGTATAAGATGTATCATACCTGTCCCTGCCAGCAATTCTAAAAACATTTCCGAATCCAAGGTCCTTAAGTTTGATCTCAAATTCCGGGCCTATAATTCCCGTACCCCCAATGATATAAACCGTCCCAGTTGAATCAAGGTGTTGAATGATATAATCAAACGAGTCCTTAGAGCTATCGACAGAAGCATCGACTAATAGTATAGGGGCTTCCTTTTCATGGGCCAGGACACTTGCCGATAAAGCATCTGCAAAGTCGTTGCCTGTGGAAAGGATTACGTTCTTAACCTTTCCGCTGCCATAATACTCAGAAATAACCTTGGCAGTCTCATATCTTGTCTGTCCGAAAAGCCTATTTGTGCTAATAATTTGTGATGAGTTAGTCTCTGGGCTCAGATTATTAGTGGCAGCAAAAGCTGGTGTTGTTACAAAAATGCAACTACATGAGATTAATATTAAGGCAATTATTTTTCTGTTCATCTTAACTACACTCCTTCAATAAGATATCGAATAATTATCTCATGCCGAAGAAGCGAAGAATGTCGGAAAGAGCATTGCATACCCTATTCTTTTATAAATAAAAGGTCATCATTGATAGGTGCCATAATTGAAGCTAGTTCTTAATGATCTCCAAGTTCCCATTCATTAACCCAATTGCATTATTTAATGCATCTGCTTGTTGCTCGCAAACTTTAAATTTGTGGATTTGTCGTTCGATAAAATTCTCCACTTGAAGAGCACAACTAATTGAGCTCTGACTTATTCTTTCCAAAAAATACCATACATGTTTCTTGCTTGTTGCATTATCATTCATCTCCATTCCCTATGGATAACTGCACACAACAATTACGACATCCTCTTTTTGCCTGATACAGAGCTTGATCAGCCTGGTCAAGGAGAGTATCGAATGAGACAGCAGGCGTTTGGACAGTTGCAAAGCCTATACTAATCGTAACAACACTAGCTGTATGAGAAAATTCGTGGTGAATAGCCAACGCCTCAGCCGAAGCTCTAAGCTGTTCTGCCATAACTACAGCTCCTGCAGAGTCAGTATCAGCGAGTATTATTACGAATTCCTCGCCTCCATATCTGGCAACCAAATCGACTGATCTCTTGATGATCGAACTAAGCACATCCGCAATCGCCTTTAGGCACGAGTCTCCCTGTAAATGTCCGTAATTATCGTTGTATGCTTTAAAATGGTCTATATCAACCATCATCACGGAAACGGGAGAACCTGTTCTTTGTGCGAACTGTATGGTTGTTGCCATAAAATCATCCAACCGCCTCCGATTTGGCAGACCCGTCAAAGCATCTGTAATAGAGTTATGATAGCTTTCCTGATTGGCCATTTTTAATTCTTCGCGAGCCTGCTCGAGATTTTTAGTAGCGATGCATAACCGCTTTGCACTGGCTTGGATCACTCCGCCCGTCATCGCAAAAAGCCCGAGAAAAATCGGGGCAGTGTCAATTATGAATATTAACTTATTCTGAATGTGGGCCTGAATAATGCTGTTTACTACAAAAGGCAACTGGGTAGTGTAAATTTCCAGAAGTAGGGCGGATATTGGAAAAATCAGTCCGAAAGCTATGCCTATCAGAGTGTATCTAGCAATGATTCTACGATCGGAAGCTGATCCCATTATATTCCCTCCTTTATCACAACAAGCAGTTGCTACGACTTGTCAGCCTAACTTCGCCCGGTATTGTTTACTTTTCATCTGTTCTAATGCCTTAAATTGCTTTCGTCTATAATTCTATAAACTTCCTAAATATTCCTGCCAAAAATACGAATTCCAGGAAATAATAATATCAGAACGACAAGCGTCGAGATTCCACCTGGTCTCGTTAATTGGTGGACCATTATAATTGCAAACAACGAATACGCTCTAGATGCTTAAGTGCCGCTAGCATTCTGCCTTCTGTACCTACGGTGAATAAGTTAGCCGGTATGGCAGACTTATATGTCCTCTATAAATTCTTTTAAGGGATGTTAAAAAAATTAATAAGTCAATTTACTTTTTTAACCATTTAAGATTCAAATACGGAATAAATCTGGTTCTTCTAAGATTTATTTTTCCTGTATTGCACTCCACGTGCCTAGCAAAAACCTATCGTTCAATTAGAAAACACACCAAACCTAATATATGTCCGGCTTCTAACTCCAACTCAAACGGCCAAAATATAAATAGATTTTGAGATCAGGCGTAAATCAAAGCCAGTATCCAAACCCGACGTCAAATTATTGAATTGATTGCCTTTTCATGTGGCGTAGAAAGCTAAATTCATTACCATTGAACTGTTCATCACAGGTTATCGAATATTATTTGTCTCTTCAATAGGGCTTTTGATTGGGCGTAGTTTATGGCCGTTGGGTTTTCCGTAAATGCGACCTTTCCTGCATTTACAGAAGTTGCAATAGAATGAGATAAAAACAACAATGTACCCAATTCGATATGTCTTTCATGGTTTGTGTTGATGCTGAATTAAAAAGTCCAAAAGCTGGCGGCCTTGCCTGTCCGTAAGTTGACGAATATAATGACCATGACGTTAACCTTAGAGAAATGAAAAAGACGCCTCTATTTTAGTGTGGTACCGTTATCCACAGTATCACTAGAGACATCTAGATCCGCGCCACCCTGCCAACGCGACATTCATGGCCATATCCACAGGTGTAAGATTGACCATATGCCCCTACATTCACGGATTCAATCATTGCCATTTTACGGCATCGGCTTGCATCATCTTGCGCCCTATTTCGTTCCAGTTATCTTGCTGTTTACATTTTTTATCGCCAGCACAAAGCGTGCATCCGGTACAACCGTTGATTCTCTTGCCAGCGAGAGAACTATATTCATACTCTAATCCTGTAGCCACCAGTACCGGCTTCGCTCGTCACGCCATCCTTACGTCCACTCGCACTTATCCTAATATCATAAGTTTTTCCTCCCCTTAGCCCAATTTTGAGTGACTATTATTCGCTGTGTAGGCTTGATTTGACTTTTAGATAGCTTAGAGAGATGATGGCAACAATCCCTATGCTTGCAATTAACCCGGGATTAATGGCTTGTTAACGTTTATTTTTCAAGCATGTACAGCGGATGTTCTGGATATAACTCGAATATCGTCCATTGTTAATGATGAAATTTACCAGTGGAGATTAGCAAGCTAGGTCTCTCATCGTAGAATTTCAGTTTCAAAATAATCGAATGACCCGCTTAGGGTTTGTTTGTCGTAGCATGATTTAAGTTTAGAGACAGCTCAACTTCATTATATCGTTGCCTGCGGTGGTGATCAGAAAATTCAGGGGCTGGCGTCTCGCGTCTGAGGCGCCTTGAAGCATAACCCGAACCATTTCTCGATTCGCAACGTGCAGCTCATCATACAAAACGGCATGGGGATTGATTCCGTGTTTGGAAAACGCTTCACTTGATAAAACCTGGTAAAATGAGTTCTTCTCTGGATAAACAATCCGTTTCTGTGATGCCACGATCTTTAGCCGTTTTTGAAGTGCTGGACACAGACCAATCATATCCACAGCCACCATATAAATCAGACTGGCCTGTGCTCGATCTGCTGCACAACTATAAATTTCTGCCCCATACTCATCATCCGCCACCAGCATAAGCAGGGCGATTGCCGCCCCAAGCTCTGTCTTGCCCTGCTTCTTAGCGATCTCAACATACGCCGTATTAAATTGACGATTCCCGTCCTCCTTTACCACCCCGAAAATGTTACGAATAATCTCTATTTGCCAATCAAGTAGCTTGAAGGGTTTATTATACCATTCACCTTTGATGTGCCGGAGGTTTTCAATAAACGCGATAGCATAATCTGCTTTGGCCTCGTCATAATGGGAGATTGGAAGTAAAAGGAACCTCGTGAAGTCCCTCTCGGCGATTCTTATTCCTATTTACTTTTGAGATCGTGACCTGAAACTAGCTATCATCTGAACGTGACAAGGGGGCGCTCAAGGTTTTAGTCTGTATGCGGTATATCCCCACGTTCTTTTAGACTAACTTATCTGCCATTATCTCCAATGACCACATGGTCCATTACTTCAATTCCCAGGATACTACCTGCTTCAACTAATCGCTTTGTGATCTCCAAATCCTCTCTGCTGGGAGTTGGGTCACCTGACAGGTGATTATGGATGAGAATTATGGAATTACTATTGGCTAAGATCGCGGCTTTGAATACTTCACGCGGATGGACCAAGGAAGAGTTCAGCGTCCTATGGAAACAGTATTGAGCGCATTAACGTTATTCTTAGTATCCAGACAGATTACTACAAAATGTTCTCTGTCAGCTTCCGCCAAAAATTTTCCCGCTATGATAGCAGCATCCTTAGGAGAATTAATTTTTTTCGATCCGTATGCAAGACTTTTTTCCTTCACTAATTGAATCGTCACCACGTTGACTCTTGCTAAAACATTTATCTTTCTCATTGCGTTTTTGCCTCCTGTTCGTTTTGGGTAGACCATTCATCACTCTAAACGAACAGAACATCAAGTTAATTCTTTTGCCAACCCGGGCCCATTCAAAAATAGGTCCCCTATATACGAGGTAGGGCCCGCGCGGAGAACTGTGAATTTATAAGGATTGGGGTCTTACGACCTAGATACATCGGAACCTTTGGCTCCGTTATGCTCCACAACCCCATTCTGAACACTTGCCCCAGTGGTATAAATGGTTGCAACACAGGCAAGCGTGACGAAACATAAGGGCAATCCCTCCTTAAAGTGGGCAACAAAAAAGGAACCCCTTTCGAAGTTCCTCAATAAATTGGTTACACGCTTGCTCAGCATGGCAAAGAAGTCAAGACTAACTGCGATTCTTGGGTCAGCTACTTATTAAATGGTCACTATATAAGAAAAGACCCTTGATAGGGTCTTTATGACTTGCTTTGAATGAAATGTATAAATAAATTCTGAATTATAATCAAATCGTCAGGATGCAATGTTCCTATTCTTCGTTTAAACTGAGATTTGTCAATAGCTATTGTCTTAGTAACTCTCGCTGTTGATTTACATCTAAGGTTAGCCGTTTGCCAAAAAATTATGGGAGTATCGTAATTATCTTCAGCTCGTGGGTTCGTTTTCGTAACTTTTACAGACAGAACATCTAATGTATCCACATTAAGAACTATAACTGGTCTAAGGAAATGAGTAGAGTCTTCTTCAAGTGGAAATTCGGCGAACCACACATCTCCTACTAAAATATGCATTTACCTATCTTTTAAATCTCTATCTAATTGATCCCATTCTGATTCATCTCTCCAAGGATCATCTTTAGTAATTACGGCTAATCCATCTCTATTGTTAGTTGAATTAGCGCCAACAATTTTGCGAATAACGTTTTTGTTAGAATTTATAAAATCCGCAAAAGAAGGTTCACTCTCTTTTCGAGCAGCTCGCATATTCTTCCCCTCCTCATTTTTTCTCTCTAACTCTTCCTTGTCCATATTGTACCACCTTTCGAACACTTGCTCAATAATAGTACCCATAATATGCCCAAAGCTACACCGATAGAACCGTCCAGACGAATAGATCCATCAAGGTATCCGATAACTAACGCCGATGACGTGGGCAATAGTTAACCAAAAGGATTTACGTTGTCACAAATCGAGCGAGCATACTGGTGATAACTTCTTTTTCATTAGTTCCTACTCCCTTCAGTGAGAACTGTTGAACTATGTTTTCGTTTCTCTTCTGCGTCTCGTTGGGCTTCAACCGTGCGGTAGGCAGCGTTCCCATCGAGTCTGCTAAGGAGTATTTTTCGCGCTACCTTATATTCCGCGCCGACAAATCCCAACTTCAAGAGAAAGCAGCGGAAGGCATAACGCTCGTTGGTTGCTTCCTTCTGCTTGGTTGAGCTAAACTTCTGTTTCTTGGCTTGCTCGCTTAGCTGCCAGCAAAGTGTTCCAAAAGCATGAATCTCCTCGGCATCCAGGCTAGCGTTGAAAAAACTAATAGTTGTCTTCTAATTCATGATTTTAAAGTTCTACTTCCTCCCCTAGTAACAAAAAAACTCCCAGGCTCTTACGGCCCGGAAGGTTTCTGCGATGAACGATTTAATAATCATTGCGTGGTTTGGGTACAAAACACTCGCGACAATAGACTGGTTTGTCACCAGAGGGTTGGAAAGGAACCGTGGTTTCTTTTCCACAAGTAGCACAAACAGCGGGGAACATTTGGCGTTCTTGACGGACATAGCCGCCACCGCCACCTTGGTTCCTGGATTGTTTTTTTCTAGCTGCACGGCACTCCGTGCAACGGCCTGGTACGTTCGTGAACCCTTTTTTAGCAAATAACTCTTGTTCAGCTACTAAAAATTCGAAATCCTGGTCACATTCTTTGCAATGTAAAGTTTTGTCAGTAAACATTATATAAAAACCTCCACTTATATATTACCCGTGCACCATGGCAAGTTCACAACTTCCTGAAGCCTTAGGCAAAAGAGAAGGTTTGCTAAAATCCACTAGTATTAACGAGCTGTACTTAAGTATAACCCTTTAATGGGAACATGACAAATTAACTTGTAATAGTGTATGGGTTATATTATATTCTTCTGATTGCCTAAATGTCACCTACTTACCCGCTGATAAAAGCTTTTTTACCTTTTTGCTTCGAAATGCTACATGGGTTATATCCCCCTGTGTACAATTTACCAAGCCGCATTCCCACCAAAGAAGCGAGCTCTTCTATTGTAGACACTCCCCTTGCAGATAAGGCAGACAATAAAACATTGCCACAGGCAATAGCATCTTCTAAGGCGTTATGATGTGCAAAATCATGTTTTAGAAATTTACAAACGGTATCAAGTGTGTAGTTATCTAAGCCGCTCCACGTCTTAAGTGCCGTTTTGTAAGTACATAAATAGTCTACTTCAGGATACGGGATTTTGTATAAATCCAATACATGACGTAAAACTGACATATCAAAGGAAGCATTGTGAGCAATAACATAGGCATTTTCAAAAAGCGGACTAATTTGAGCGTAAATGAGATCAAATTCTGGGGCATCCTTTACATCTTTCTCCATAATTCCATGGATCCTGACATTGAACGGGTCAAAGTAACGATACTTCGGATGTGGTTTTATAAGCCAATACTTGGTATCGATGATCTTCCCCTTCTCAATCACTGCAATTCCGACTGAGCATGCACTCCCAATAAATCCGTTCGCTGTTTCAAAATCTATACACACGGCTCTCATTGAATTTTCCTCCTGTATTCTTCATTCTTGAGCATGCCAATCCAATCAGCTCTATAGCAAAGTCTACTCATGAATAATTCTGCATTTTTCCGCTAAACCCTGCCAGTCACTGCCTACCCTGCCCAATAATTTTACATTCTTCCTCTTGTTATATCATTTTGAGTAGCCGTTACAATTGTTCGCATAATTTCTCTTTGACAAGAACATACGTTTTATATTATAGTATTTAATAGTACACAGTTAGGCGGTGTTAACGATCGATATTTATGATAAATTGACGATATTGTCAGACTCAGCTAAATATGATGTGGCTTGCACCTCCAGTGGTGTCGACAGAAGTGGCAAACTAGGCAGCATCGGTAATGCTTCTAAATCCGGCATTTGTCATAGTTTCTCTGCCGATGGTCGATGCATCTCCTTATTAAAAGTATTGTTGACGAATGTCTGCATCTTTAATTGCAAATACTGTATTAATCGTGAATCAAACGATATTGTTAGAGCGGGCTTTACACCGGCTGAACTAGCAGAACTTACAATCAACTTCTATCGCCGCAATTACATAGAAGGTTTATTTCTTAGTTCCGGGGTAATAATCAGCCCCAACCATACGGTTGAGCAAATGATTAAGACGCTAGAGTTATTGCGAAACGTTTACCACTTCGGTGGTTATATTCATGTCAAGGCCATACCTGGAGCAGATAACGACCTCATTACCCGCTTGGGGCTTTTAGCCGATCGAATGAGTATTAACATTGAGCTACCCTCTCAGGAGAGTTTAGCACTTTTAGCTCCGAACAAGACAAAGGAGTCCATCATACGCCCTATGGGACTCATCAGTTCTAAAATCCAGGAAAACAGTTCGGATCTTGTGAAATTCCGTCACGCTTCCAAATTTGTACCAGCTGGACAGAGCACCCAGCTCATCGTGGGAGCAACGCCTGATACAGACCATAAAATAATAACCCTAACCGAAGCTCTATACAAAAAGTACAGCCTCAAAAGGGTTTTTTTCTCTGCTTATATGCCAGTGGCTGAGCATTCACTGCTGCCTTCTTTAGATATTAAACCACCACTCTTGCGTGAGCATCGGCTTTATCAGGCTGACTGGCTCTTGCGGTTTTACGGCTTTGAGGCAAATGAACTGCTGGATGAGCAGCATCCCAATTTTAATTTAGAGGTTGATCCTAAGTGCAATTGGGCACTCAACCATTTGGACCAGTTCCCTATCGAGATTAACAAAGCGTCGTACGAAGTGCTTTTACGCGTACCGGGCATCGGCGTGACAAGTGCCAAACGTATTCTTACGGCTAGGCGAAGCGGCTCAATCGATTTTTCAGGGCTTAAAAAGCTAGGGATTGTACTGAAACGCGCGCAGTATTTTGTTACCTGTAAGGGAAAGATCATGGAGGGCCTAAAAATAACGTCAGATGGAGCCGTTAAAGCACTCATGGCGAATCAGCACAAGCCTGCGTATCTAGGTCCTGAACAGCTGTCCCTTTTCAATGAGCCTCCTATTACCAGAGAGGATGTGCAGCAATGCCTGACAGGACAGATTTAATCTACGCTTATGATGGTAGTTTTGAAGGACTAATGTGTTGCGTTTTCGAAAGCTACGAGCTAAAGGAGATGCCTAGTTCCATCCGGCCTCCAGGTGTCCAGCACAGCCTTTTTGATACCGCGAAGTGGATTGAGGCAGACCAACAGAAGGCGGATAGGGTCTTTAACTCAATTCCTTTGAAAATTTCGTCCCAGGCCCAGAAGTTGGTTAAGCTCGGATTTCTAACCTGTGCACCGAACAAAGAAATGTTAATCTTTCATTTCCTACGTTTGGGGTTTAAGGTTGGAAGCAAGGTTATGACCATGCTCACGGATGATACGGTTTCTTCTCTCCAAAAAGCAGTACGCCACTTAGCTAGAGAAAGCCATAAGTTCATGGGATTTGTTCGGTTTTCCATTTATGGAGAGGTCCTTGTGGCTGTGATAGAGCCCAAAAACTTCGTGTTGCCTCTTTTATCACCGCATTTTAGTGACCGATTCTATAATGAAGACTTTATGATATATGATAAGACCCATGGTATGGCCTTAATTTATCAGTCACAAAAAGCAGAGCTGATCTATGTCGATGAATTGACGTTACCAGAAGTCGATGTAACTGAAATTGAGTACCGCCGTTTATGGAAGCAATTCTATAAAACGATTGCCATTGAAGGTAGAAATAACCCACGGTGTCGTATGACTCTCATGCCGAAACGTTATTGGGGTCAATTGACTGAATTTGATAAAAGTGATCCCCTATTATATTTAAGTTCAATTAAGAAAGAAAATAATGATGAGAAAACTGTTTGATTCCACAAAGGATGAAGAGGTAAAGCATAAGGCGCTGGTCTGGATCGAACGGGAACAAGATGAGAAATATAAGAAAAAATATGACACTTTGGCGAAGGCGTAGCGTCGGGTACTCCCGATCAGCCGTTAAAGAACCCCTGAAATTCCTCATTTCTGAGGCTTTCAGGGGTTCTTTAATAGGATAAATTTTCCCTCTGCCAAATATTAAAACAAGTGGCAGGAAACCCAATGGTTCGGAGAAACCTCTTTCAATAACGGTTCATCTAGTTTGCAACCCTCAAACTCCTTAAAACAGCGGGAACAAAAGCGGCAGCCCGGGGGTGGGTTAATCGGACTCGGCACGTCGCCCTTTAAAATAATGCGTTCCTTTTTCTTCTCCGGATTAATGATGGGGATTGCGGAGAGCAGAGCCTGAGTGTAAGGGTGCAGGGGGTTGGCATAAAGCTCCCTTTTAGGTGCAATTTCTACCAGCTTTCCCAGATACATGACACCCACCCGGTCGCTGATGTGTTTGACTACGTTTAAGCCATGGGCAATAAACAGGTAGGTAAGCCCGAACTCCGTCTTAAGATCACCCATCAGATTCAATACCTGGGCCTGAATAGAAACATCCAGTGCAGAAACCGGTTCATCACATACGATGAGCTTGGGCTCCACGGCGAGTGCACGGGCAATACCCACGCGCTGCCGCTGACCGCCGGAAAACTCATGCGGGTAGCGGTTGCGTTGATGCCTTGCCAGGCCCACACAGTTTAATAAATAGATCACCCGGTCTTCTACTTCACTCTTCGGCAGCAGACTATTGATGATGATGGGTTCGGCGATGATATCTCCGATCGTCATTCTCGGGTTTAAAGAAGCGTAAGGATCCTGAAAAATCATCTGAATATCCTTACAATAGGAACGACGTTGCTTTTCATTTAAAGCAGTTAGTTCGTTTCCCTCAAAAAATATTTTCCCGTTTGTAGGACTGTGAAGATTAACCAGTATTTTACCCAGGGTTGTTTTGCCACAACCGGATTCGCCAACCAGACCAAAAGCCTCCCCTTTGGCAATGGTAAAGGACACCCCATCAACTGCTTTTAAAACGGAAACAGGCTTACCCAATATATTGGTCTGAACGGTAAAATGTTTAGAAAGGTCTTGAACCTCCATCAATACTCCGTTTTTCATTTTGCGTTCAATTCCCCCTCCTTGACTTTGTCATATAGAAAGCAGCGCACTTTATGTCCATCAATCTCTTGTAGCTCCGGCATTTCTTTAGTGCAACATTCCATGCAACTGTTGCAGCGGTCGGAAAAGGGACAGCCTGGGGGCATACGCAGCGGGTTGGGTACCATACCCTTGATCATATATAAACGTTCATCACTGTCATCATCAATTTGAGGAATGGATTGCAGCAAGCCCACTGTGTAAGGATGCAGGGGCTTCTTAAACAGGCTCTTCACGTCGGCTTCCTCCACAATTTTACCGCAGTACATAACGATGACGCGGTCGGTTGCTTCGGAAACAACGCCTAAATCGTGGGTGATGAGCAGAACAGCCATATTGAATTTTTCCCTCATACGATAAAGCAACTCCAGAATCTGTGCCTGTATTGTTACGTCAAGTGCCGTAGTCGGTTCGTCGGCAATCAACAGCTCAGGGTCGCAGGAAAGTGCCATGGCGGTCATGACTCTCTGTCGCATGCCCCCACTCATTTGGTGGGGATAGTCGTTGGCTCGTTCAGACGGAGAAGGTATTCCAACGGTATCCAGCATTTCAATAGTTCGTGCCAAGGCTTGTTTTTTAGAAATCTTCATATGCGCTAAGATGTTTTCCATAATCTGAACCTTGATTCGTGAAACCGGATTTAAAGAAGTCATCGGTTCTTGAAAAATCATGGAAATCTGGTTACCACGGATCTTTTGCAATTCTTTTTGGCTCATCTTGTCCAAACTCTGGGATTTAAATGAGATATTTCCGCCGGAAATCCTGCCTGGGTGCTGTAAAAGTCCCATAATAGAAAGGGATGTTACACTTTTCCCTGAGCCCGATTCGCCAACAATTGCCAGAATCTCGCCCTTGTCTATGGTAAAACTGATATCATCGACGGCCTTAACAGTGCCCCGTTTCAGTTTAAATTCAGTGGTTAAATTCTTTACTTCCAGCAACAACCTATTCACCGCCCTTATTTTATTCGGGATTTCGGATCAAGTGCATCTCTAAGCCCATCGCCAAGCAGGTTAAAGGCCAGCACTGTAAGGGTAATGGCTATGCCGGGGAAAATCAGGGTATAGGGTGCGTTGAAAATAAAGCCCCTTGACCTACCCAACATATCGCCCCACTCAGCAAACGGGGGCTGAACGCCCAAACCCAGAAAGCCAAGCGCCGATGTGTCCAACACAGCTGTGGAAATTCCCAAGGTGGCTCGGACAACGATGAGGGACATGATATTAGGCAAAATGTGCTTAAAAATTATACGAAAGTCTCTGTTGCCGATGACTCTCGCCGCCTGAACGTAATCATTTTCTTTGACAGAAAGAATACTACCGCGCACTAGACGCGCATACTCCGGAATGGACACTAGTCCGATAGCGATAACCGCTTTGTCCAAACCTTTTCCCAGTGCCGCCATAAAGGCGATAGCGAGCAAAATAGACGGGATGGCCAGCATCATATCCATGATGCGCATAACGACAGCATCGGTCTTTCCGCCCCGGTACCCGGCAAGTGCCCCTAAGAAAACGCCGGTAGAAAGCGAGATTGTAACGGCCGCAACTCCCACAGACAGGGAGATCTTCGTACCGTCAAGGACTCTGCTGAAGACGTCCCTGCCTAATTGATCCGTTCCAAACCAGTGCTGGGCATTTGGCCAGATAAAGCTCTTGGTCATGTCGGAATAATTGGGATCATAAGGCAAAATTTGCAATCCCATCAATTGGCTCACCCATATTGTCACAGCAATCAATGTCATAAACCCAATGCTCAATAGACCAGCAACAGCCGCCTTATTCTGCCTGAGCGTTCCCCACATTTCTGCTAGCTGCGATTCCGGTTTTTCCACATATTCTTCAGCCTGTATCAGCTTCTTATCTGAATTCGAATCATAATCTTTAGCCATACATGCTACCTCCCATTTTCGGAATATTTAATACGTGGATCAAGGAATGCATAGACCACATCGACCAGTAAGTTCATAAACACGAAAATAGCAGCGATGAGCAATACCACACCTTGCACCACAGGAAAGTCTGACTTTAGGATGCAGGCCACAGTATAAGCGCCGATCCCAGGCCAGGAGAACACTGTTTCCGTCAGCACTGCACCTCCGAGAAGACTGCCAAGCTGTATCCCAATAACAGTGACAATGGGAATCAGTCCGTTGCGGAGGCCATGTTTAATAATCACCCTACTCTCAGAAATTCCTTTAGCTCTGGCGGTACGGATATAATCCTGTTGCAAGGTTTCCAGCATACTGGAACGGGTCATCCGAGCAATGATAGCCATAGAATACATCGCCAAGGCCGTTGCCGGCAACACAAGATGCCTCAACGTATCAATAAAAGCGGCCCTATTGCCTGCAATCAGGCTATCAATTAGATAAAAACCCGTAACATCCCCAGGCTGCAACAAAGGGTTGAGCCTGCCGCTAGACGGAAGCCAATGCAACGTACCTGAAAAGAAAATTATGAGCAAAATACCAAGCCAGAAGATTGGCATGGAAACGCCAATTAGCGCAACCATCATACCAGCATTATCGAAAATGGAGTTCTTTTTTACCGCAGAAACCACGCCGATAATAATACCGAAAAACGAAGCAAGTATTATAGCCAGGAAAGCCAGCTCAATGGTGGCTGGAAAGCGGGCAAAAATTTCTTTTGTGACGGGCATCTTGGTATAATATGAGGTACCAAGATCACCGGTTAAGGCACCTGTAATAAAATGAAAATACTGTAGTAAAATTGGATCGTTCAGTCCGTTTGCCTGCCGCCAAGCCTCAACCGCTACCTGTGTTGCGTGCTGACCCAAAACAATCGGAGCGGGATCCGGCGAAAAGACGCGCATAATGAGAAACACAATAACGGATACACCGAGCATGACGGGAATTAACATCAAGATTCGTTTAAGGATATATTTGAGCATCTGCAACAACCTTTCCGCAAAAAACAAACCGGGAACCAGTTTTTGAAACCAGTTCTCGGCAGTCTAAATTAAATAAACATTACAAGGGTTCTTTAACTTTTGGAAACGCCGGCAAGCGGGGTGATACCGGTCATATGAAAGTAGAAATCATGGATATCTGGTCTGTAGGCACAAAGTGTTTCGGCATGGGAAATCGGGAGCCATGCTGAGTCAGCAGCAGCAATTTTTTCCATTTGGGTGTAAATAGCATTACGCTCAGGACCAGCAGGTGTTTCCACCCCTTTGGCAATTAATTTATTGAATTCAGGATTTTTGTAGAGCGCTACGTTCATAGTAGGATCTTCATGAGCTAACAGATACATA
>Ga0209386_1000252_pt1 | contig 27505 bp, 26 predicted proteins | sample NGEPertwo_FD_184510 | JGI IMG/M metagenome (GOLD analysis project Ga0209386, IMG submission 184510) | Arctic peat soil microbial communities from the Barrow Environmental Observatory site, Barrow, Alaska, USA - NGEE Permafrost154B-two... | ecosystem: Environmental > Terrestrial > Soil > Wetlands...
TTCATGGTGTATCTTTTCTTAAAACTAATAAAAATGGATACACAATAAAAGGCTGCATATAATTAATTATCAACAATTTGATGTTTATAGACAGACTCTAGTTAGTTAGTTAGTGATAGCGCGCAGCCTCCGGTTTTACCGGGGGTTATTCACATTCGACCCTACGGGTCATCAGCTGCGATCAAGTTTTTTTCGATTAACCGATAACTCTGAGGAGTTAAATTTTCATCACCTCCGTTAGTAACCGGAGGTCAAGGAGCCATTCTTCGCTCTTTTTATTTAAAAATGTGCTCATTTTCAAACCATTTCATCCTTTTTTTACCGTATTTCTGAAAATGTATATGTAAAAAAATATGCAGTTCATTGGCCAAACTGAACAGTTTGCCACGAAAATCGGCTAATTCGAATAATTAATAAAAATGATACTATGTTAACCACTTGTGTTTTTGTAAATTAGTTAAGCTTATCATCTTCAGTGATGAAACGGAAATTCAATTAGTAACTGCGAATTTTTAATATGAGTGATTCAAATCGTATTTCATTGGTTATTCCAGCCGAAGATGTGGAACAAGTCAAACAGCATCTAACTCAGGTCAGTCAAATTCTGGCGCCTTACCTTATCAGTCTCACGACAGGCGAACGCGTTCAGTTACCCAAAATGGGCGAAAAGTCGATTCCGTTTGTCACCAAAGGATTGGGGTACCTCAAGATTCCCGGGACACCCGCACCTCCGTATATTAATCCGGAAGAACTCGAAATTGATCTCAATGCATTCGGAACTATTCGTCAAATCAGGCAGATTGCTAAGCCTATCGTTGATATGCTCGACGATACGATGCTGTTGAACTAAACCTCCTTTGGAGGCGGACTTCGCAGCATCATTGTTTTGTACAACAGAGCTGTTGTTATCTTTAGCCCATCATCTATAAAAATTAAAGATATGAAAAAAACAAGATTCGGCATTTGATGTCCAGTTAGAGAAATTCCGGCAGCGGATGGTGGTCAACCATTTTTCGGTCAATACCATCAAGGGATACATGGTTGCCAAAAAGAAGTACCTGCACCCTTTGTACCGGACCAAATGGGTGGTTTATGCCAGGAAACCACTCCCAACGAGCGACAACGTGGTCGAATATATAGGGAGGTACTCGCACCGGGTAGCCATCAGCAACCACCGCATCAATGCGTTTTCCGATGGAAAGGTGACCTTTTCGTGGATAGACTACCGGACCTCGAAACCTGGGCTGATGCCCCTCAAGGGCACGGACTTCCTGCAACGCTTCATCAGCCATGTGCTGCCCGTTGGGTTTATGAAGATAAGGCATTTCGGCATATTGTCTTCGCGAAACAAAGCGGACTGTATTGCTAAAATAAGGGAGCAGTTTGATGTTGCGCCCATTGCCAAACCGGCAAAAGGCCTTAACTGGATGGAAACATTCGAGATGCTTTATGGGCACCACCCAAAGCAGTGCCCTTGTTGTGGGAAAGGTATTATGCTGGTAGTGGCAACCATTGAATCAGGCTACTGCATCCGACAGCGCGACGGGCCTAAACTAACGGCCAATCCTGGCTTCGGCAAACGGCAAGCATGAAATAGCCGCAACTAAAGTATGCCCCGAATAACCGGGGCTGGAATCGTATTGCCCAAACTGTCGAAAAATGACCGGTTTTACACCGAAAACCAGAAAAACAGGCTGAAAAAAAGTTCGGATAAATAAAAAAAAGCCATTCTGAAATAAAATGGCGCATCGGGGAAACAAAATCCCCACTCTTCAAAACACAAAATCCCAATTCAATTCCTATAAGAGGCGTGCTGCCGGAGGTAACGTTCAACACCGTTCATAATCAAACTGCGTTCCTGTTTTGGATTATGACCTAATTGATAGCAGCCAGTGTATCTAATCCAAAAACAGAAGCACAGCTGGACCAACGTGCCCGGTTTGGTACTGCAATCAAGTTCTTGCAACCGATTACCTCGTTTATTCGGGTGGGGTTCAAAAATTATGCTGTAAAGATGACAACTTTCAACAGCGCTATGTCTTACACATTGGGCAATGCACTTTCAGTAGTATATCCTGATTATTTCATCGACTATGCAAGCGCATTGGTTTCTCGCGGTATTCTTCCGGAAGCATTAAATCCAACAGTGACGTCCACTGTTGCCGGTCAGGTAGATTTTGCATGGGAAGACAATTCTCTGGATTACAATGCAAACGCCTCCGATCTGGTTTTGTTGGTTGTTTTTAATCCAGCAAAAAACCAGGCAGTAACAGTTACGAGTGGAAACCCAAGGTCTGCTGTTGGCCAGATTATGACCGTCCCCGCCACGTTTAGCGGTGATGAAGTACATTGCTATGTTGCATTTCAGAATGCAAACCAATCTGTTTTATCAAACAGTGTTTATGTTGGTGCAGTTGTAGTTGCTTGATTCTTATAAGTGCTTAAAGGTTTGTAAAACCGCTTTCTTTCTGAGGGCGGTTTTTGTTTTTAGTCACCATTTAACATCACTTATTTGTATGAATCTGGTATGTATCAAACGAAAAAAGCAGCTAAGAAATTTTCTTAACTGCTTTATTATCAAGTAGCGAGAGCCGGGGATGATCCGGCGACCTCATGATTATGAATCATGCGCTCTAACCAGCTGAGCTACCTCGCCATTGTTTTACTGAATGTTCCTCAAATCACTTTTCAGTTCCGTTTTTTGAGGTTGCAAATATAGTACTTTATTTAATTGTTAATCGAAGGAAATCAAAAAAGATCAAAAAAAAATGTTCGCTGAATTTACGCAAGCGTTGTTTTTACTGTTTAAATACATATATTGCAGAAAATCAAAGAATATATGGCTGATAAAATTAAATTACAATTGGAATATATTGTAAATTGTTCACCTAAAATACTGTATGCCAGACTTAGTACCGCTACTGGACTTGCTGAATGGTTTGCTGATGATGTTCGGGTAAAAGGTAATCATTACACATTTATTTGGGAAGGTGCCAACGAGGAAGCAGAAAAAAAGATTCACAAGGAAAATAAAATGGTTCGCTTCGAATGGATTGGCGATGATTTGGATAAAGATGAGTCCTATTTCGAGTTTGTGATTAATCAGGATGACTTAACCAATGATGTTTCCCTTGTTATTGTCGATTTTGCCGATGCCGATGAAGTAGAACAAATTTCCGATCTCTGGAATAGTCAGATAGGCAAATTGAAACAAATCCTAGGTTCTTGATTTTTTTTTCTGATGCTAAGCATCTTTTTCTATCATTTTATCCTTTTGAAGGTTTCTCATCTCTTAAAATAAGTTGTATAAAGACGTAATCGCAATTCCGGTTATTTTTTTTAATCGACTGATTGTGTGCGTTATCTGTCTTGTGTTGGCAGGTGAATCGTCACTGATAAATATTGACTCGTTTAGTCTGTAAAAAGATTTATCCTGAAGTCGTCTGATATCTTTCTTCCGGGATAGATACAGGTTTGCTTATGAAATTTTGCTTCTTAATTGCATCTGTTTCCGATTCACTTCAATGTTACTGTGTTTGAGCATAGGAAACGCAGGTTCCATTCTTTTTTTTTTTTCAAGATTATGACTTTTTATTGGCAAGTCCGTTTTATTTCTGGATCGGTCTTTAAATAATTGCTGAAGGTATTCGTGTTTTGCTTTTTAATTCTTCAAAATACCTTAGTTTTGTAATCTTTATTACTACGCAAGCACAAAGCATGAAGCGACTGCATAAGTTTGTTATTAAAAGTTTTTTGGGTCCTTTTTTTATGACCTTTTTTATCTGTGTGTTTATCCTCCTGATGCAATTTCTGTGGAAATACATTGATGACCTGGTCGGAAAGGGGTTGGACGGAGAGGTTGTAGCCGAATTGCTGATGTATGCCTCTTTTGGGCTTGTGCCTCTTGCATTTCCGTTGGCTATGTTGCTGGCTTCTATCATGACTTTTGGAAATCTGGGTGAAAATTACGAACTGGTAGCCATGAAAGCTTCCGGGATTTCTCTTTTTCGGATTATGCGACCTCTTTTTGTTATCACTCTTATTTTGACCTCGATCGCCTTTTACTTTTCAAACAATATTCTTCCTAAAACGAACCTGAAGTTTTATTCTTTATTATATAGTGTCAAACAGCAAAAACCAGAAATGGTAATTAAAGAAGGGGTTTTCTCCAACGATATGGCTAACTACAGCATTAAGGTTGAGCGTAAAGGTAAAGAAAACAACATGTTGTATGATTTAATGATATATAATCATTCGAGTAAGGATGGGAATGTGAATGTGACCGTGGCTGATTCGGGAAAAATGGAAGTTATTGAGGGTAATAAATTAGCAACGGGTACTGGTGCTGATCCGGGGAAAATTAAAGATACAGGGGGTGAGAAATTTATGTCGATCACCTTATTTAGTGGTCAAAGTTATACGGATGTAAAGGATCGCAAACAAGGCTCAAGCAATCGGTTTCCTTTTCGGCGGGAATCATTTCAGAAAGAAGTGATTAATATCAGTATGCTCGATTTTGAGTTTAACCGAACCGATGAGAAACTTTTTAGCCGTGGTTCCCGGATGATGAACATCAGTCAGTTAACCAATCAGGGCGATTCGCTGTTTGCTGATTACAAAATAAGGCTTTTTCGGTTTATGACTTCACTGAATTACCCCAGTGCAGTGAACCGGCAAATGTCATGGCTGGCTTTGCCTTATGATTCACTAAGAGTAAATCCAAAAATAAAACCTGACAGCATTGTGGATGTTGAGCGGATTATTGCATCAATGAGTACTTTCCAAAAGGAAGAGATGTATCAGAGAGCTATTGGGAGTGCCCGAAGTAATTCTCAATTGATCAGTCAACAACTTGATGAAATGTATAGCCGGAAGAAAAATTTGAATACTTATGCCATGGAGTGGCATCGAAAATTCACCCTTTCTTTTGCCTGTCTGATCTTCTTCTTTATCGGCGCGCCTCTTGGTGCCATCATCCGAAAAGGGGGGCTTGGAATGCCGGTGGTTGTATCGATTCTGATGTTTATTGCTTACTATATTTTGATGATAACAGGCGAAAAATTTGCGCGTGAAGATGCATGGTCGATGACTGAAGGAATGTGGTTCTCCTCATTTGTTTTTTTACCTTTGGGAATCTGGCTCACCTATAAAGCGGCAACAGATTCCGGAGTTATGAATATGGAAAGTTATCAAATGTTCTTCAAAAAACTGATTAATTTAAAAATATTTAAGCGACAAAAACCTGAATAATAGATAGATGCGAATACTTCAACTGATGAATAAAGTGCCATGGCCTGCAAACGACGGAGGAGCGATTGCGTGTCTGAGCATGACAAAGGGTTTTTCAATGCTTGGACACGAAGTGACCGTATTAAGCATGAATACTTCCAAACATCATATCCGTAAAAAAGATATGCCATCACAAATCAGAAGTAAAGCCGACTTTCATCTGGTAGAAGTCCCTGCTGCAATCAATTGGATTGAAGCAACCTTAAATCTGCTGTTTTCAAAGCTTCCTTACAATGCGCAGCGTTTTATTTCCGATGATTTCAGTTTCGATTTGATTAAACTTTTAACTGAAAAAACCTTCGATGTGATTCAGCTTGAAGGCTTATATCTCTGCCCTTATATCCCCGTTATTCGGAAATATTCTGGAGCTTTAATTGCTTATCGTGCTCACAACATTGAATATGAAATTTGGGAACGGACAGCCACTTTGTCTCATGGGTTACGTTCAACTTACCTCCGGAATCTTTCGAAAAGAATCAAACGATTTGAGATCAGCTATTTGAATTCATACGATTTACTGGTTCCGATAACTGATCGGGATGGAAAGATTCTCGATTCGCTTGGCAACATCAAACCACGTCATACTTCTCAAACAGGGATTGATTTTTCAGCCCTTGTTCCAACAGCAAAAAAACTCGAATTTCCATCCTTGTTTCATATCGGTGCACTTGACTGGTCTCCCAATCAGGAAGGACTGATCTGGTTTTTTGATCGTTGCTGGCCTAAAATTCACAGCGAAAATCCGGAACTTAAGTTTTATCTGGCAGGCAGAAATGCCCCCGAATGGTTCGAACGACACATCAAACGTGCAGGGGTTGAATATCTGGGCGAAATAGATGATGCTTACGATTTTATGAACTCGAAGGCTGTTATGGTGGTTCCTCTCTTCTCCGGAAGTGGAATGCGGATTAAAATTATAGAAGGTATGGCACTTGGAAAACCAATCGTGACAACCGATATCGGGACAGAAGGTATTCCTACTGTGGACGGAAACAATATCCTGATAGCTAATGATGCGACTCAGTTTACTGAAGCCATTTCCCGATTGATTAAAAACCGGGATCTTGCCGATCAGATTGGAAAGAATGCCATTGGTTTTATTCAGGAGAAATTTGATAACCTGACACAGGCCGGAGCGCTTATCGAATTTTATAAAACGCAAATCAAATAGAATTAGGAAGGAAACCTGCATGTGATTCAGATTTGGGAAATAATTTTTTGGCTGTCCGGATTTATTATTGTCTATACCTTTGGAGGCTATGGATTTATTCTGCTTTTTTTACTGAAAATAAGACACGCTTTTTATCCCGAAGACAAACCTTTTACTGATACCGAAACCGAATCGCTTCCGGAAGTTTGCCTGATTATTTCTGCCTACAATGAGCGGGACTATGTGGATCTAAAAATTAAAAATTCACTGGCATTTGATTATCCTGCAGATAAACTTCAGGTCATCTGGGTGAATGACGGATCAGATGATGGAACTCCGGAATTGGTTGCCAATTATCCGGAGGTAATATTATTGCATAACCCCAAACGCTCCGGAAAAATTGAAGCGATGAACCGTGGTGTTGAGTTCTCAAAAGCACCTATTCTGATGTTTAGCGATGCAAATACAGTACTTTCTTCAAACTCGATACGATCAGTTGTACGCCATTTTCTGGATAATTCTATAGGTTGTGTTGCCGGCGAAAAACAATTTTTTCAAAGCGAAAATCAGCCTGTTGCTGCTGCTGGTGAGGGATTTTACTGGAAAATTGAATCATGGCTGAAGCAACTCGATTACCGGTTTTATAGTACCATTGGAGCTACTGGCGAGTTGTTTGCGGTGAGACGCGAATTATTTTGCCAGATAGAGCCGGATACCTTGCTCGATGATTTTATGATTTCAATGCGCGTTGCCGAACAAGGGTTTCGGGTAGCCTACGAGCCAACCGCTATTGCCTCCGAAAATGGTTCTTCGAATGTAAAAGAGGAACTGAAGCGCAAAGTCCGGATTGCGGCCGGTTGTTATCAGTCGTTGTTTCGCCTGAAAAAGCTACTTAATCCGTTCTTTAATCTGAAATTATTTTTCCAGTATGTTTCTCACAAGGTATTGCGCTGGACACTTGCCCCTTTGGCCTTAATCAGCCTGTTGATTTCGAATGTTTTCGTCCTTGCAGGGCAAGAGACATTTCTGTCGCCAACAGTCTATTCAGCCATGTGCCTGGTCCAAATTTTATTTTATGGGTTGGCTGTGTTTGGACTGTTTTCTCAAAACCATCCGGTACGCATTAAATATATTTATGCCCCATTTTACTTCACAGCAATGAATTATGCCATGTTTAAAGGTTTTTACCGATTCCTGAAAGGTAAACAAACCGTCCTTTGGGAAAAGTCGAAGAGGGCATAAAAGGCTTTGATTTACTTTCAAACCGATAATTTTCCGTATTTTTGCACCGTTATTTGAAAATCATTTTACTGAAATGAACGAGATAAAACTGAATACAATCTCTGAGGCTATTGAAGCCATAAGAGCTGGACAAATGATCATCGTAGTTGATGATGAAGATCGGGAAAATGAAGGAGATTTTGTTGCTGCCGCTGAAATGGTAACTCCTGAAATGGTTAATTTCATGACCAAGTATGGAAGGGGACTTGTTTGTGCGCCAATTACTGAAGAGCGTTGCGAAGAACTGGAACTGGAAATGATGGTAGGAAATAATACCTCTACTCATGAAACTCCGTTTACGGTGTCAGTTGATCTTTTAGGTCATGGATGTACGACTGGCATCTCTGCTTCCGATCGTGCAAAAACACTGAACGCTTTGGCTAATCCGGATATGAAACCGGAAGACCTTGGTCGTCCGGGGCATATATTCCCGCTTAGGGCCCGAAGCAGGGGAGTACTACGCCGTGCAGGACATACAGAAGCTGCTGTGGATATAGCACGTCTGGCTGGATTGAAACCTGCAGGTGTACTGATCGAAATCATGAATGACGATGGTTCGATGGCCAGATTGCCTGAACTGATGAAATTAGCAGGGCGCTTTGACCTGAAGATCATTTCAATCAAAGATATGATTACTTACCGCGTACAAAGCGAAAGCCTGATAGAACGCGGTGATGATGTTATTCTGCCTACTCAGCATGGTATCTTCCGGGCGATTCCTTTCAAACAATTGTCGAATGGACTGGAGCACATTGCCTTAATAAAAGGCGAATGGGCTATTGATGAACCAATTCTGGTTCGGGTTCATTCATCGTGTATGACTGGTGATGTCTTTGGATCGATGCGTTGCGAATGTGGCGAACAATTGCATCGTTCCATGGATCTGATAGAGAAGGAGGGCAAAGGAGTATTGGTTTACATGATGCAGGAAGGCCGCGGAATTGGCCTGATGAATAAAATTGCTGCTTACAAATTGCAGGATCAGGGGATGGATACAGTCGATGCGAATATCCATCTTGGATTTGATGCCGATGAACGCGATTATGGGGTAGGAGCGCAGATCTTACGAAGTCTGGGAGTTACCAAAATGCGGTTAATAACCAATAATCCGGTTAAACGTGTCGGAATGGAAGGTTACAATCTGGAAGTCGTTTCGACTGTAAATATTGAAATTGAACCCAACCAGTACAACCAGTCCTACATGAAAACAAAAAGAGACCGGATGGGACATAACCTTAAGAATTTTAAATACGACAAATAGTACTTCAAAATCCTGCTTCTGCAGGATTTTTTTTGTTCTGAATGGTGGAATTTTAGTGACAACGAAGGATCAATTCATATTGTTGTGGGGAATGGTATTCTCCTCAATGAGGTAATCCGGATAAAAAGGCGTGATTTAGAGTAAAGACGCACGGTGGTGCGTCTCTGCGAATGTCATAATATCCTGTAATTATTGAGTAAACACTGGATCAAATTAATTTCTTGTGGGCTTAGCAGAATGACACGCCGGGATTGAGTCTGTTTTGTCCTCAAGCCGGACTGGCTCTTCCTTTTCCAATCCCTGCCCGACAGTAGGCGGGGATGAAAAGGAGAGATCCCGATTTTCATCGGGATGACTGTCAAAACGAACCCTCAGCCGGGCGTTTTGACGGCCCTCTCACTCGCTCCGATTAAAGGATGAACTCAATTGAAAGACCAGAATTTTAATCTGATTATTTGCATTTGATTGCGGCGGCTGTTCGATAACTATCGGATTTTTTTTATGTAGAATAAAAGTAAAAGCTCGTCCCGCTTGAGGATAGTATAATTGATTTCTCGTGACCGATTTATGTTTTCATTTCATATCGGGAAACAATACAAACAACTTTCCCCACAACGATATCAATTGATCCACAACGAATTCAAATCATCAATTGGATCGTTGTCAGAACCCCGAAAACATTTGGCGGTTATATGGTGTTTCTCTGGTAAAATGGGAAAGATATGGGAATGTTCGACGATATGTTTGAGTCTGGTTTTGGTGAGACTCAGGTTGAAGGTGTTGATTATTATATGAATCCGGATGGGTACAGGGTAATGACTGAACACTACCTTGTTAAACGCGGGTATTGTTGCTCAAATGGATGCACGAATTGTCCATATTCACCAAAAGCAGTTAAGGGAAACCGAAAACTACGTCGGGATGTGCAGAAAAGCACAGGCCAATAGAGTCGTATGATTCATGAAGAATTTGCGAATTGAACTATCCCTTGTCGTCAAATGAGTTGTAAATGGAAAAGCAGTAACCTGGCAAACAAATTGCCGGGTTACTGCTTTTCATCCAATTTGTTACCAGATTGTGAAATTACGCTTTTGTTGAGATTACACCATTTTCTTCACCCAGATTGTTGGCAACAAAATAATCTGATTTTGAGTCATTTTTCCAGACAGAGCCGTCGATAAGATAACGAAACTGGTATTCTTTGCCTGTTTCCAACTCAAGTGTGGCTGTGAAATCATTTGTTTTCAATGCAGTCATCGGCTCAGCCGATTCATTCCAATTATTGAAATCGCCAAGCAACTGAACTTTTTTAGCTCCTGAAGTATCGATGGCATCCAACCGAAAAGAAACCTTGCAGACCGGTTTTGATTTTAAAAATTGTTTTTTAAAGCTCATAACTTAATTTTTAGATTAGAAAGTAGATCACTTACTATGCAAAAATAGCATAAAGCTTTCATGCAATTTGATGTAAATTGTTGTACGGAAATTATTTAGCAATATGGTAATGATAAATTAACGTCACTGAGATGCAACATGCTGATTGTCAGATTAATTATTTTTGTTTGTTTTGTTATCTCTGCTTTAATATATTCATATTCAGGAAACTGATTTCAAAGCTGCATTTTTTTTAGCATTTTTTTCATCTCCGTTTTGAGGTTCATAGGCTTGGCTTATCTTTGTAAAAAAAAACAATGCATCCGAAAAAAATCCGCATCGTATTTATGGGAACTCCTGACTTTGCTGTTGAGAGTTTGAAGGCTTTGGTTGAGAAGGATTATCAGGTTGTGGGTGTAATAACAGCACCCGACAAACCTGCAGGTCGTGGCCGCCAGCTGAGCGAATCGGCTGTTAAAAAATATGCAGTTGAAAATAATCTAAAAGTTCTTCAGCCTGAAAAATTAAAAAATCCGGAATTTATTACTGAATTGGATAGCCTGAAGGCCGATCTTCAGATCGTGGTTGCTTTCCGGATGTTACCTGAAATAGTATGGAATATGCCTCCGCTTGGAACTATTAATCTTCATGGGTCGCTTTTACCTCAATATCGCGGAGCTGCGCCGCTTAACTGGGCAATCATCAATGGCGAAACAGAAACGGGTGTAACTACTTTTTTACTTTCTCATGAAATAGACACCGGACAGATTATTTATCAGGAAAAAACAAACATTGCTGAAAATGATACGGTAGGCGATTTGCACGACCGGTTGATGGAAATTGGTGCCCGCTTGGTTCTGAAAACTGTGGATGCTTTGGCTGAAGGAAATGTTAATGCGATTGATCAGTCTCAATTGGTTGATAGACAGGATGGTATAAGGCAGGCGCCCAAAATATTTAAAGACGATTGCCGAATCGACTGGACCAAAGATACCGAATCGGTTCGCAACCTGATCCGGGGATTATCGCCTCATCCGGCAGCATGGACTGAGCTGCTTCATCCGGAGAAAAATGAACTGATTACAGCGAAAATATATGCTGCAACACGCGACAGTGACAGTTTGCCAGCTGCTCCCGGAAGCATACAGACCGATGGTAAAAAATACCTGAAAATTGCTTGTTCTGACGGATGGTTGTCGGTGACTGAAATTCAACTTTCAGGAAAAAAACAGATGAAAATTGATGAGTTATTGCGAGGATTTCAGCACATGAATGAATGGCAGATCAAAATGTAAAGCCATTCTTTCCGGATGACTTTACATTTTGTTTCTCATGATCTCATGGCTTTGAGTCACCTGGAATTTCTAATGCATTAGATTACTGGCTAATCGAACCTTTCTTAACCCGCCTTTTTGTTTATTTTTTTTTGCTGAAATTCACAATTAGGAAATACACGAGAAATCCCAATGAAATGGAAACCAGTTCAATGCCAAATGGAAGCAGACTGTCCTGCATGAAATTCCGATAATTATCATGATTTAAAACGCTCGGACTTAATTGGTCAATTAAGATAAATCCTAGTCCGGCAAAGAATGCAACAAGCCCCCATTTGAGTGATGGGTATTTATTGTCTTCCTGTGTCTGGATGCTTTCAGAAGCAACTTTTTGTTCTAAAATGCCTGCATTCTCGAAATGCCCGGCTTTAATGATTTTCCGTTTCAGTAAAAAATCAGTAAAATTTTTGATGATCTGGAAGATTGCGAAAAAGACAACTGCTGCCATTAATACTTCATTCATAATTTTCAGTTTTAAGTGTTTGTAAGATGTGACAGCAGGTATTTGTAAAATGTTGCAGAAGTTTCGGTTTTTTTTCTGAAAAAAATGCAGTTCTTCATGCAACATTTAAATAGAGGTTGCTGTCAAACATTCTGTATGGATGACTTTGAATTAATAAGCCAGATTTTAAAAGGGAACAGGAATGCATTTGCATTTTTGGTGAGCCGTTACCAGAAACTGGTGGTTCATATTACTGGTCGTTTAATTCATCGTCAGGAAGAAGTGGAAGATGTTTGCCAGGATGTATTCCTGAAGGTATACCAGAATCTGGGAAAGTACCGGAACGAATGCAAGCTGTCGACCTGGATTGCTACTATTGCCTACAATACCAGCATCAATTACCTACGGAAATTCAAGAAGGGCGGGGAGCTTAATCCGGATGACTCCGCAGCATTGCGAAACCTGTCGGATTTTAAATCTGACGATTATGAGCAGGCTGATTTGCACCGGTATCTTCGGGAGCAAATTGAAATCTTACCCGTTCAATACCGTACCGTATTGACCTTGTACCACCTGGAGGAGTTTTCGTACCAGGAGATTGAACAGATTACCGGGATGCCGCAGGGAACGGTGAAAAGTTACCTGTTTAGGGCAAAGGCACTTTTAAAGGAAAAACTTAAGTTTGTAGTTGACGAAACGAGTCTAAACACGGTGAAGGAGATAAGTCATGAGAAATGAGGAATTGGATCAAATCATTGAAAAATCGTTCAGGTCTGAACCTGATTTTCAGCTGCCTGCTGATTTTGCGCAGAAGGTCACGTTTTCGCTTATTCGTCGTGAGCAATGGAAAACTGATTTGTATGAATATCTATATCTGTCAGCTGTTTTATTCGCTCTGCTGGCTGTAGTTTCGGGATTTTATTATTTTGTTGACAAAGAGTTTGTTCTGCAAATTTTCGCTTTCGTCTCCGGAAATATCATTCAGATCATTTTTCTGGCCTTTATTCTGAATTTCATCCTGTTTGCTGATCGGGTATTGTTGCGCCTTCTTTTCAACAGATGGAAAATAAATGAATAAGTCTTGCGTTTCAGGCTCATTTAAACGAACTCGTACAGTCCTTTTATATCAATTATTCCCGACAGAGATTAGTCTAAAACAGAAACAGGTTAATTTCTGCGATGTTTTTTATGCCGGAGATAGACGATCTGTCCTTCGTCCGGTTCGTCTCCTTCCTTCATCCGGTTTCTTCGGAGTAAAGGTTTCAGTTTCAATCCATATCGTTGGGCGATGTAATGCATGGTATCGCCATTTTCTGCAATGTGTTGTTCGTGTTTCCTGTCAGCCTTTCTGAATTTGGCTTCTATATAGAGAATTTCGTTTACTCTTGGTTGTCTTCCCTTGGCAAAGTCGTTATAGGTGTACAATTCCCAGTCTTTCAGTCCTAAATTAGTAGTGATACTTTCATAAGTTTCACCTTCGCCAACTACAATTGTACGCAATTCATTACGCAACTCGATTTTGTGTGAGGCATCCGTCTTTTTCAACGTTGAGTTGGACGGAATGTGCACAGAAGGTTCCTGTTTCCTTGATGCGATCTGCCGGTTATCGCCATATTCGTCGAACAGTTGAAGTTTATAATCCTCAATAACTTTGATCAGGCGGTCCGGATACTTCGGATCGGTGGCATATCCTGCTTTTTTTAAACCATAGGCCCAGCCCACGTAGTCTTTTGGATCAAGCTGAAACAGAAAGCTGTACCGGCTTCCGTTCATCAGGAAATTGGAATGATCAATGTATGAAGCTTCGGCATGAGCATATCTCCGAAAACACTCATGTTTGGCATCATCATCGTGATATATTTTTTTACCTCTCCATTCACTTTTACATTTAATGCCGAAATGATTGTTTCCTTCGGTGGCCAGACGACTGTTGCCATTTTGTGATTCCCAGATTCCCTGTGCCATCGTTATACTGGCAGGAATTCCGCTGCGCTCCATTTCCGAAATGGCCAGTTTGTAGTATTTTTGAATGTATTCTTCTCTTGTTATTTGGTTCTTCTGGGCAAATCCTGAAGTAAATATAAAAAGTACAAGAAAAAGCAAGGTGTATTTCAGCATAACTGTTGTTTGGTGTATTTCACTCGAAAATAGCGGTCCTGATAAATCGAATAGCTTTGTGTCCTCATGGAAATCTCCTGTTCTGAGTTTTCCGATTCGAACAATATTATTTTTTCTTTTTGTGCTGCCTGTTTAAAATCATTTCAGCAGCATATTTTTTACAAAAATAAGAAAATGTTGCAAGTTGTAGTCATAGGCAAGTAACAAGTATTAATGTACATTTGGTGAAAACTATACACCAATGAAAACGAGAGAAATCCGAATTGTAGTATACGAATATCAAACGATTGACGAACTGCCTGAAAATGACCGCTTGCTCTTGCTGGAAGCCAGAAGAATTACTGCGCTGGCCTATGCCCCTTATTCCGGATTTCATGTTGGAGCTGCTGTTTTGCTTGCCAACGATCAAATATTTACGGGAAATAATCAGGAGAATTCAGCTTATCCTTCAGGATTATGTGCAGAAAGGGTGGCTTTGTTTTATGCAAATGCCAATTATCCTGAATCTGAAGTGAAAGCGATTGCAGTTTCAGCTGCAAAAAATGGTGTTTTGGTGAATGATTCTGTTAAACCATGCGGAGCGTGCAGGCAGGCACTGGCCGAAGCGGAAGTTAGGTTTGACAGTCCAATCCGTATTATTCTCGACGGGCAGGATTCAATCCTGGTTTTGCAGGGTGTCGGGAGTTTATTACCCTTGAGCTTTTCGAAGAATTCGTTATAAAAAAAGGGATTGTGCCCGAAAGCACAATCCCTTCACAAATCCCAGTTAAATAAGTGCTTATTGAATTTCGATCTGACGCAAAGAGCTGTCTTTTTGCTCCACTCTTTTCGGAAGTTCGATGGTTAAAATTCCATTTTTGTGGCTTGCATTGATGGCAGTAGTGTCAATATCTTTTGGTACCGCAAAAGACCTCTGGAACGAAGAATACCTGAATTCAGTGCGCAAAACTTTCCCTTTTCCTTTTCCTTCCTTATTTTCTTTTTTTTCAGAGTAAACCATCAAATAATCGTCTTTCAGTTCAATCTTGAAATCTTCTTTTTCGAGGCCCGGAGCTGCAATTTCGATTTCGAACTTGTCGTTGGTTTCGTAAATATTTACAGCCGGAGTCGATTTCCATGCTCCTTCTTCAATGTAATTCGGGAGTAAATTTCCGTTAAAAAATTCATCGAATAATCCCGGTAAGCTTCTTGTTTTAAATACTGGTAACATAATTTAGTCCTCCATTTTTTTAATGATACATTAATTTATCTGTTTTCATGACTGTTCATTACAAATCAAAAACCAACTGCTATATGACTGATGTATAGTGCCATGTAGTCATTTTTGATGTCACTTTTTCCGGGTTTGGAAATACGCGAATGACAATTTTTCAGAAAGCGACTGGTGATACTTCCACGGTTTTAAAAGCCTGAAGGGATTCATACAGTCACTTTTTTTCAGAATAATTTTGATTCGGAGGACTAAAAATCTACATTTGCGCCATCAATTTACGCAATGGGGTGCCTTCCTGGTGAAAACCGGGGTAATTACGGGCTGAGATCACACCCACCGAACCTGATACGGGTAATGCCGGCGAAGGGATGGCGAAAGGGAATAACTTGCCTCATTGGTTATTTATTAACCATTTAAAAAACAAGAATGAAACGTATTTATTTGACATTGCTTTTGCAATGTGCAGTGTTTATGGCAATCGCCCAGTTTACACTGAAGGGAACTGTTAAAAACGAAACAGGTGAACGGCTGATTGGCGCCAACCTGATGATTTCGAACAGTTTTAATGGAACAACTACCGATAAGAATGGCGGTTATGTCTTCAAAAACCTGAAAGCCGGGAACTATCAACTGACTATTTCCTATCTCGGTTACGAAAAACAAATTACAGATGTTGAACTTAGCGGTGATCAATCGCTTGATGTAATCTTGAAACAGGATTTTATCCTGTCAGAAGAAGTGCTGGTTTCTGCCAGCCGCGTAAAGGAAAATACGCCGGTTGCCTTTTCAACTGTGACTAAAGCTGAAATCAGAGATAATAACATGGGACAGGACATTCCTTATTTGCTGGGCCTGACTCCCTCTTTTGTGGCTACTTCGGATGCCGGGACAGGTGTGGGTTATACAAATTTCAGAATTCGCGGTACTGATTTGAACCGAATCAATGTGACTGTAAACGGCATCCCGATGAACGATGCCGAGTCGCATGGAACATGGTGGGTTGATATTCCCGACCTGGCCTCTTCAACCGACAATATTCAGGTACAGCGGGGAGTCGGAACATCAACCAACGGCGCTGCAGCTTTTGGAGCAACCATCAATCTGCAAACGATCACCATCAACAAAGATGCTTTTGCTGAATATAGTACAACTGCCGGTTCGTTCGGAACAACGAAAAATTCGGTTGGTGTGGGTTCAGGTCTGATCAATGGAAAATTCACTTTCGATGCCCGATTGTCGAAAGTTAGTTCTGATGGATTTATTGACCGGGCTTCTTCCGATTTAAAATCATTTTTTGTTTCAGGAGGATATTTTACTCCAAATACAATTCTGAAAGTCAATGTTTTTTCAGGATTGGAAGATACGTATCAGGCTTGGAACGGCGTGCCTTCGGTTCGTTTAAACAACGATGCTGACGGAATGAAACGCTATCTTGATCACTGGCTTTGGTCATCAAGTTCAGAACGAGAAAACCAGATTCGGTATGATCAAATGATCAGTTCAGACAGCCGGACTTACAATTTGTATACTTATGAAAATCAGGTTGATTATTATCAACAGGATCATTATCAGTTGCTTTTTTCTCATAAATTAAATCCGGCACTAAACGTCAATGCCAGCTTATTCTACACCAAAGGGAAAGGTTACTACGAAGAATACAAATACGATCAAAACCTGGCTGATTACCTGATTACGCCTCCTGTAATTGGCGGAGAAACGGTTACCAATTCAGACTTGATTCGCCGCAAATGGCTCGACAATGATTTCTACGGAATGACTTTTTCGGTCAATCAGAAAGATGAAATCAGCGAATTTACTTTTGGTGGCGGATATAACGAGTACGATGGAAATCATTTTGGGAAAGTAATATGGGCCCGGAATGCCGGGAATTCAGAAATGAACCACGAATGGTACCGTGGAACCGGACTGAAGAAAGACCTGAATTTATATGCCAAATACAATTACCAACTGGTCGAAAACCTGAATTTGTTCGCCGATTTGCAATACCGCAAGATTGATTATACGATTGGTGGATTTGATGATGATTTGCGTGACCTGACACAAAAGCACAACTTTGAGTTTTTTAATCCTAAAGTTGGAATCTATTATCAGTTGAGCGAAAAACAAAATATGTATGTCAATTTTGCACGTGCCAACCGCGAACCCAATCGCGACAATTACGTGGATGCTGATCCTGAAGGAAAACAACCTGATTATGAAACCCTGAATGACTTCGAGCTGGGCTATAAATACAACTCTAAACGTCTGGCACTGGCGGTGAACGCGTATTATATGATGTATGAGAACCAGTTAATCCTTACCGGCGAGATCAACGATGTTGGTGCGCCAATTATGACCAATGTCGACAACAGTTTTAGGGCTGGAATTGAACTGATGCTGGGAATGAAATTGACCGATAAGTTAAAATGGGATGTTAACCTGACTTTAAGTAAAAACCAAATCAAAGATTTTGTTGAGTCTGTTGAGGAATACGATGCGTATTGGGGATATATTAAACAAATAGAAACTCCCCTGGGAAATACGAATTTGGCCTTTTCCCCTGAAATGATTGCGAACAGCCAATTAAGCTGGATGGCAGTTAAAGGTTTAAAAGTTAGCCTTCAAACTTATTCGGTGAGTAAACAATACATCGACAATTCTTCGAGCAACGACCGGAAACTGGATGGTTATTTGCTGAATAACCTAAAATTCAACTATCACGTTCCGCAGAAATTTGCCAAAGATCTGAATCTGTATTTTATGGTAAATAACCTGTTTGATACAAAATATGAAAATAATGCATGGGTATATTCCTATGTTCTGGGTGGCGAACGCTTTGCCATGGATGGATATTTCCCTCAGGCCGGAATTAATTTTATGGCCGGATTGGATATCAGGTTTTAAAATCTCAACTCAACATGAAAACAGTAGGGTCAGGACATGATACATATTCAGTTGCAGTTCAATGAGTAAGGTCAGGACATGTCCTGACCTTATGAGAAATTAGCCAAATTACAGGGGTCAGGACGTGTCCTGACCTTACAAATAGTCAAGACATGTCCTATATTTTTTGCTCAACACTGCTACTGGCCACTGATCACTTTTTCTCGTGTTTCAAAAACCAGTCGAACAGTCCAGCCTTATTGTATGCATAAATCCATGCATCAGCATGACCACCTTCAGGCAATACCGTGTATTCTACATTCGCTCCAATCTTCTTTAATGCTTCAACCATTTCAGCCGAACGTTCTTCGGGTACCGATGTATCTTTTTTCCCATGAAATACCCAGATTGGTATATCTTTTAACTGATAGATCAATTGTGGATTTCCGCCGCCACAAATTGGTGCGATTGCTGCAAAATAGTTGGGGTAAGCTATTGCCAGATCCCAGGTTCCAAATCCGCCCATGCTCAGGCCAGTCAGATAAACACGGTTTTTATCCACATTGTACGTGGCCAGAACATCGTCGATCATTCCTTTGATCAGGTAGGAATTCCACCACTGTCCTTCGGGACATTGTGGTGATAAAACGATAAACGGGAAATCCGGATTTTTTTCGACGATGGCCGGTGGTCCCCATGCCTTTACTTTTTCAAGATCGTTTCCCCGTTCGCCTGAACCGTGCAGAAAGACAATCATGGGCGAAGGCTCGCCTTTTTCAGAATAATCTTTGGGTAAAAACATCAGGTAATTGATTTCTGCCTGAATGGTAGTTTTCATTTTTTTCTGAGCAGATTGTCCCATCGATGGAACAATCATTGTCAGGCTCAGGAAGCTAATTAGGATCATTTTTTTCATTGTTGGATGTTTTAGTTTTTTTGTGTGGATATATGATTTTTCAACACAAAGACACGACGAAGGTGAATTTCTAAACTATTGAAATTAAGTATTGTCTGGGTTTTGTGTCTTCGTGTTTCAATTTTTCTATTTCACTTCAGTTACTGATTCATGTCATCCAAAATCTTCTCCACTTCTGCTTCTGTTTTGTGCAGCTTATCCTTGCAGATTGCGATTAACACCGAAACACGGGTTACCTGTTCTGAAAGTTCATCCACATCCAATTCTTCGTTTTCAATTTTCTCCAGAATTTCTTCAATTTCCGTGATTGCTTCTTTGTAAGTTACTTTTTTCGTTGCCATATTATTTAAGTTTCAAGTTCAAAGTTCCAGCTTGCTTTTCAAAAATGTTGTTCGACGATCGCAGCGTCATGCTGAAACAAGTTCAGCATGACGCTCAATATCTTAGAATAAAAGTCATTAAATCCAATTGCTTAAATCGGATTTGATTTCGTCATTTCTTATTTGTTTTGTTCGGTATTGGATCTTTCAAGGCTTAATTTGTGTCATTTTTTCACCTTGCTTCCAAAAGTTCCGTCACTCACGCGGGTTTCAATCAGGTCGCCTTCCGTTACCTGGCTAACCGATTTGACAATCTTTCCATTGATCATCGTAAGCGAATAACCACGTTTAATGATGTTTTGCGGATCAACCAGGCGAAGTTTTTCTTGAAAGGAGTTCAGTTCTTTCTTTTCACTTCGGATCATTTCGATGGTTCTGATTTTAATCAAATGCTGAAATTGACTTAGCAGATTCGTCTTTCTGATCACCTGTTCGCGAAAAATAAATTTCAGTTTATTCCCGGATTGATCGAGCAGATGATTCTGACGGGTTACAAACCGGCTGGTTTTATTTTTTGTTCCTATTGTGAGCTGTTTCAGTTCCGACTGCTGGTCTTTCAGAAATGTTTCCGATCGGTTTGCCAGATGAATCCGAGCAATGTTCAGCCGGTTTTGCTGAGTCACTATCAGTTGATTGACCAGTTGATTGAGCTGTTCTGCCGCATCATTCAACCTGTTTTTATTCTCTTCGAGCTGATCGGTTACCAATTCCGAGAAATGAGTTTCAAGTTCTTTCAGTTCCTGAGAAAACCGAAGTGCTCCCGAAATCAGGAATTCAGCCACTGCAGTGGGAGTTTTCATTCGGGTGTGTGCTACCAGATCGACCACCGTATCGTCTTTTTCGTGCCCGATACCTGTAATCACCGGAAGCGGAAACTGAGCTACGTGGAAAGCCAGTTCGTACTGATCGAAACAGGCCAGATCGAGTTGCGCGCCACCACCGCGGATAATCACTACCGCATCAAAGAAATCTTCGTATTGATAAATCAGCCCCAATGCATTCATGATACTTCGGGGGGCTTCGCCGCCCTGCATCACGGCAGGAAACAGTTTGCTGTAAAAAACGAATTGATTCGGGTTGTTGTGCAACTGTTCCAGAAAATCCTGTAAGCCAGCTGCTGTTGGTGATGAAATGATGGCAATGCGCTGCGGAACCAGCGGTAATTCAAGTTCCTTGTTCATTTCCAGTACGCCATCCTCTTCAAGCCTCCGAATGATTTCGCGGCGTTGACGAGCCAAATCACCCAATGTATAGACCGGATCGATGTCGCGTATATTCAGGCTAAAACCATATACTGCGTGGTATTCAACTTTGGCCTGCAACAGGACTTTCAGCCCTTCAGTAAAAGCTTGTCCACTTGTAGTTTCGAAGTAAGGTTTGAGCATCCGGAACGTGTACGACCAAATGGTAGCGCGGCATCTGGCAATCACTGTATCGGTTCCCTGTTCGGTTTCAACCAGATCGAGGTAACAGTGTCCGCTACGGTTCACTGTCATCTCACTAATTTCAGCTTTGATCCAGATTGGTCCGGGGAAAGTCTGATCCAGTCTCCCTTTAACCTGGCTTTGCAATTCAAAAAGGGTATGTTGCTGATCGCTCATTTAAAATATTCCAAGTTTCTAATTTCAAATTCCAGGTCATTTATCATTCCGATGAATATATGCCTGCTGTGACTGAACAACGCCAGGTCCAACTTTACCGGGCCGTCTTTATCAGTTTAACCCGTTCTTCTTTTTCTCCGGAACGAATGCCCAGTATTAAAAATCCATCAGGCAAGTTAGCAAGATTCTTCAGGAAAATGGTTTCATAAGATTTGAATTTTGATTGCCAGAGACAAATTCCCTGAATGTTGTAAATGCTGATCAGGCAGTAATCGCCGGAAGCCGGATTCAGAGGATTGATAAAAAGATAGTCGTTGAACGGATTGGGTGAAACAGCCCATAAACGTTCCCCGTTCAGATAAGCAGCACTGTTTACTTTCAGGTACTTGTCGGCCTTTTCGAAATCAGGAATTCCATAGCCCAGCAACGAATCAGGCATATTATACTGGTGAGCACTTTGTTCAATTGCGAGTTTTACTTGTGTCACATTTGCATACGGATTGGCTTGCAGCAGACAGGCACCCATTCCGGCCAAAACAGGTGACGAAAAAGATGTTCCGTTTGAATAGCCCAAAACACCGATGCTGGTCTCCAGATAAGTTGATGAACCCATGGCTGCAACGTTCGGTTTTATAGCTCCTCCAAATGCCGGACCAACCGAGCTGAAGGAGGCTCGTATGCCATTCTTGTCGACGGCAGCTACGCCAATAACATTTTCTCCATCAGAAGGTGAAATGATATATTTCCACGAATTATTTCCTTCGTTGCCGGCACTTGTGAAAACGAGAATTCCTTTCTGAAAAGCCATGTTGGCACCCCGGGTTACGCGGTTCTTTTTACCATTCATATCAGCATACGAATGGTTCATCCGGGGATCATCAAACAGATAGTACCCAAGCGATGAGTTGATGAGGTCGACTCCCAGACTGTCGGCCAGCTCGGCAGCGGCTACCCAGTTGTCTTCTTCAATCAGATATTCAGTCAGCACGTCTTCTGAACGAAGCAGATAATAGGAAGCATCCGGAGCAGTACCAATCAAGCTTCCGGGCAGATTACCACCCATGCATGAAAGTACGTTCATTCCGTGGGTGTGTTGCTGGTAAAAATCCGAATAGGGATCAACAAAATCGCGCGCGCCCAAAATACGGTTGGTAGTGCGGAGGCTATCAAAAGCATCAATTTCGTCGACATGCCAGAATCCGGCATCGAGAACAGCTATCTGAATATCTTTTCCACGAAAGCCCTGGTTGTGCAGGTATTGACCGTTTAGTTGCGTGAGCTGGTTAATGGCACTGCCATAATTGATTGGATCATAATCTGTACTTACTTCTTCTTCTTCCCTGAATTTCAGGATGCTTGATTTTAGTATGTTGGCAGGTTTTGTGAGTTGTACTGAATCGACAAACGAAAGTACTGCAATTTCCCGAATTAAGGCGGTATCAGAAGTTCCGACAGTCACTCCGTTCAGCCATTTCGAGGTGTGGATCACTTCCATTCCGCGTTTTTTGAGACTGTCCAAATAATCGGGCGAAACAGGTAAATCGGTTTCGTCGATCAGGATGTGTTGTCTGTTCCTCCGGCTAATGGCTCGTTGCGATAAAAAATCTTCGGGGCGATTGATCTGGTATGGTGTTCCTTTTTTGTCTTTAAGCTGTACCCAGTAATAACTTTTGGGTTCGGTTTGTGCAAACAAATCAAGCTCAAAAACAAAAAGAGTGATTGTAAGAAACAGCCAGGTTTTCATTGTTCGTTGTTAATGGTTTTGCATCAGTCGCATATATTCCTCCGGATTTTGCCTGAATTTTTCCGGATCAGGGATGTTGTTTTCTTTGGTTTGGTACATTCCTGATTTTACATTTTCAATACTATCCTGAACTTCCGGATTCAGCAATTGTCCCTGGTTAAATTTAAGCGTATAGAGCAGATGCCCTTCTTGATCGAAATAATTCCAGTCCTTATCCCTGACATCATCGAAATAATTTCCATCAAGTTCAATGGTTCCATCAGGAAAAGCGGATGTGAACTTGCCGCTCCGGAGGCCATTTGCGTAATTGTATTCCAGATAAGTTTTTCCATTCTGAAAATAAGTGTGGTAAACTCCCTGTAATTGATCATTCTGCCAGTTCGATTCTTCCAGAAGTTCGCCGGTTTCATAGTATCGTTTACTGACGCCTTCCTTTTGTCCGTTCAGGTAGGTTTCACTTGATACCACCCTGGTGTTTCTGAAATAGCTCCATTCACCGGTTTTCTTTTGTCCTGAATATTTGCCCTGTGCAATCTGAGCACCATTTTCGTCAAACAATTGAACATCGGAAATGTCGCTGCCTTCCCCGAAAACGAACAAGGCTTTTATTTTTCCGTTCGGATGAAAGCGTTTCATTTCGCCCACCGGCTGATCATCTTTGAAAGTGGCCTGATACATCAATTTCCCATCAATATCTTTTTTAGTCCAGAAACCTTGCTTCTTTCCTTGTGCATCCAATTGATTTACTGTGTTCTGGGCAATAATACTACCTGAGATCAGGAGCAATAAACAAATGATTAATCCACGCATATCCAACATTTTTTAGAAACCACTAAGTTAAATATTTATTTGGCGGAAAAGACTTTCAGATTTTCTCTTTTCTATGGATGAACATATCCTCAATGAATATATAATCCTTAGTTTTAGGCCCGTATAAAACCAAAATTATGTACCCAGTTCAACTTCCTGAATTCCTGCACACAACCAGTGACCATTCCGATTTCCGAAAAATGGTACATGCTCTGGATGAAGATTTATACCAACGCAATGGCGAAACCCAGAAACAATATGAACAGTACAATCAGATCGATAAAATCAAACATGCTATTGTAATATATATCGATAACAAACCTTTTGGTTGCGGCTGTTTCAAGCGGTTTGATGATCACACAATTGAAATAAAGCGAATGTTTGTTCTTCCGGAGTTTAGGGGAAAACAACTGGCTGCCCGATTACTTCAGGAGTTGGAGATATGGGCGATTGAAGAAGGTTTTACCAAAGCGGTGCTCGAAACCGGACTCCGGCAAGTAGAAGCCCAAAGTCTTTACTCGAAGGGCGGATATTTCAGAACCGAAAATTATGGACAGTATTTGGGGATGGAAGACAGTATTTGCTATCGGAAAGCACTGAAATAAGATCTGATAAAATCTTGATCTTTAAAAATTACAGGTTAATCAGGCTAAATTGCTGGTTTGTCAGGAATGGTTTGGTAATGCAGAAAGGGTAGTGCAACTTCGATAAAAAATAAAACTATTTCAATGAAAAAGCGATTTTCAATTATCCTGTATCTTCTGTTGTGTTCTGTTACACTTTTCGCTGAGAAAACAACGAACGAAGATTTTTGGGTCCGGCTCGACTACATGATCAGGGGAACTGTACCTTTTAAATATGAAAAAGAAAGCGCTGAAATTGAACTGACAAAATGGGATTCCAAGGTTTGGGTTTCCATTCAGGGGAATTACACGATTGCCGATTCGCTCGAATTGGACAAGGCCATGAAAAACTTTGGTGAAATGCTCCCTCAACTCGGCATCAACTGGGCAGGGAAAAGTGATCCTTCATTGGTTGTTGTATTTTCAGGATTGCCAGAAATATATTCGATACAGAAATATAACCTGTTTAAATACAGCGTACCAAGGAACAGAATTCTTTTAAATCACCGGTTCAAAATAAAAAACACAAGTGATGGAATCCTTATCGTAAATGATACAATTTCCGGCAATAATCGATTGAATACCATTTGGAGTAGTTTTGGTAAAATATTAGTCGAATACAATGGCTATGGGTACAATTCCGGAACAGAATCTGTTTTGGGAGGAAAAATCAGGAAACTGACAGATTTTGACCGTTTCTTTTTCAGCACTATTTATGCCGACAGTTTTACTGATCAGTATTTGCAATTTATAAAAGGAAGATACAATCTCACAGATCAGTTTCGGTATTTAACTGATTACAACACCCGATATTCCATCATCTATTCTATTTATCTAATAATTGCATTTTTGCTAACCTATTTTTCGTACAAGATACTTTGGCAAAACTGGCAAGAGAAAAAAAACAGATCAAAATTTGCCAGGTTCCAAATTTCAGGCTTGCTGTTTTTTGCACCTCAGATTTTTGCATCAGTTATCTTGCTCATTCCGGACGTTTTGAAATTGCAGCATTTCCCATCAAAAGTTCCTTTCATTCTTATTGTTGGCTCAATTTTATTTGTAATTTTCACTTTGCTCTATTTCATTTTCGCTTTGGTTATTTATTTAATTGAAGAAGTCCTTTTAAGAAATTTCAAAGAGTATAAACAAAAGCAACTCACCCGCGTATTTTCCGTCATATTCCTGACCTCATTATTTGTCTATTTCTATGTGTCAATCGATCGGCCTCAATTTTTGCTGAGTATGAATATATTCATGGTCTTCCTGTCATTTTTATTAATTATTGTTATTCGGTTTTTGTATTTCCACGATCAGCACCAGAAGGAAATTATTCGAAAGCATCAGGCTTTAAGAATTGAAAAGTTGGAAGAACTTCAGACAAAATTTCAATTGGAAGCAATACAGGCCAGAACAAATCCGCATTTTTTGTACAACTCGCTAAATACTATCGCTTCATTAGCAAGTCAGGATCCGAAAAAGACAGAAGAATTCGCAATAAATCTTTCCAGGTTTCTTCGCTTTCGACTAAATGAAAATGCGGCCATTGAAGTATCGGTACAACAGGAAATAGAAAACATTCGTCTTTATCTGGAGATAGAAACGGAACGTTTTTTTGATCGTCTTGAATATTCGATCCATGTTGAGAAGAATGCAGAAACCCTGAAAATTCCATCCGATATTCTGTTAAACCTTACTGAAAATGCGATTAAACATGGTATCGCCAAATTGCCTGAGAAAGGAATGCTAAAAATAGAGATTAAAACAAATGGTAGTCAACTAAAGATGAGTGTTTCAGACACTGGCCCTGATTTTCCTGAAGCGCCGATTTACGGGACCGGTTTAAAAAGTATTTTGGAAAAACTCGATATTATTTATCCCAATGAATATGAATTCACTATCTTCAATCAGCCAGATAAACGTATCGAAATAACCTTGAAGAATGTTCATCCATGATTACTAAATATAAAAGCATCATCGTTGACGATGAACCTCATGCCCGATTTCGGTTGAAGCAGATTCTGGAACAATCCGGAAAATTTGAATTGATTGCTGAAGCCAGAGATGGTCTGGAGGGGGCAACTCTAATCAACCAGCTTCATCCTGAAGTCGTATTTCTCGACATCCAAATGCCAGGGATGAATGGTTTCGAAATGCTTGAACGAATCACAACCGATCCTTACGTGATATTCTGCACTGCTTTCGATCAATATGCTTTACAGGCTTTCGAGACTCAATCTATCGATTATCTTTTAAAACCAATTGAACTTCCCAGACTTATAAAGACCATCGAAAAACTGCGCCGATTATCGGAACAATCGAGTGCTATTCTGAAGCTGCAATCCGATATTCTGAATAACTCATCTGGTTCAAAATCAACCATTATTCCGGTAAAAATTGGTGATCGTATTCTTCTTATAAGCCTGAATAAAATAGTCTATTTCGAAGCTAGTGAAAAATCCGTTTACTTTTACGATCAAAACAGGAAGCAATATCTCAGCGATAATTCGTTACAATGTCTTGAAACCAAACTTCCAGAAGAATTTATTCGCGTAAGCCGTTCTGTTATTGTTAACAAAAATTTCATTGCTGAATTCCGAAGGTATTTCAAAGGAAAATACATCTTGATTTTGAACGACTCAGAAAAAACTAAAATTATCACTGGAAGTTCCTATTCTGAAAGAATCAATAAACTTCTGGAATACTAAAAAGCCCCGTCGGAAAATCAGACAGGGCTTTAACTCTTTTATCATGTCTGTTGCAAGGCCACATGATCTTGTGGCCTTGCAACAGACTTCTTATGTTCTTACTTGACTTCTTCAAAAATAAACAATACTGAATATCAGATAATTGCAATCTAGTGGTACAAATACGATACAGTTAGCGGTAATTTTCTGTAGACTTTCTTATTACTGTTGGTTTGTCTCAGCTAAGTTTCCTACTTAAAAAGAATTATGGAGACTGGAGTTGCTAACTTAGGCCGGACACAGAGTTAAGCATAAAAGTTTAATTTAGTGTATTATGAAAAAACAAAGAACGCATTATGACAAAGCATTCAAGGAGAATGCCGTCAAGTTGAGTTTTGAGCG
>Ga0209386_1000253_pt1 | contig 27500 bp, 27 predicted proteins | sample NGEPertwo_FD_184510 | JGI IMG/M metagenome (GOLD analysis project Ga0209386, IMG submission 184510) | Arctic peat soil microbial communities from the Barrow Environmental Observatory site, Barrow, Alaska, USA - NGEE Permafrost154B-two... | ecosystem: Environmental > Terrestrial > Soil > Wetlands...
TAATGTTAAAGTTAAAGAGGAGGTGTTTAAATGATAAGGGTTGAAGATGTATCTAAAGTATACCCGGATGGATCTAAAGCCTTGAATAAACTATCCTTTCATATTAAAGAGGGGGAACTGTTCGTACTTATTGGGCCAAGCGGCTGTGGTAAATCGACCACCTTGAAAATGATTAACAGATTGATTGAACCAACCCAAGGTAAGATATGGATAGATAACAGGGAGATTAGTCTGGAAAATCCGGTTGAGTTGCGTCGCAATATCGGGTATGTTATTCAGCATATTGGGCTCCTTCCCCATATGACAATTGGTGAAAATGTAGCATTAGTTCCGAGACTCAAAAAAATTGATCCTAAAATATACCAGAAAAGTGTGACTGATCTCTTGTCCATGGTCGGATTAGATCCCGATACATACCGAAATCGCTATCCTGCAGAATTAAGCGGTGGTCAACAGCAAAGAGTCGGAGTAATTCGTGCCCTTGCTGCAGAACCGCCGATTATATTAATGGATGAGCCGTTTGGAGCCTTAGATCCAATCAGTCGTGAACAACTTCAGGATGAGCTAGTCAGATTACAGCAGGACATTAAGAAAACCATCGTATTTGTTACCCACGATATGGATGAAGCCATTAAACTCGCCGACCGGATCTGTATTATGGAAAAGGGTAAGATAGTACAATTAGACACCCCTGACCACATCCTGCGCCACCCAGCCAATGATTTTGTGCGCTCCTTCATAGGGGAGGACAGGCTGAATGCTTCCGGAATCCTGCCTGAGGTTGAAGAGGTAATGGTAAAGCCGGTAACAGCCAGCCCCAACCGTGGTTTAGCAGAGGCGATTAAGCTTATGCGAAAGCGTAAAGTTGACAGCTTGCTTATAACAGAACAGGGGAATATGTATCTAGGTATTGCTAAAGCATGGGATATCCAACAACATTACCATGACGAAAAGTTAACTCTCAAGGATATAATGGTGAGAGATGCTCCTACAATTCAGAGAGACCGGTCCTTAAGAGAGGCCATAGATCTCATTAGTGAAAACAAAGTGTCCAACCTGCCTGTGCTCAGTGCCGAAGGTGAGTTAGTGGGTGTTGTTACCAGAGCAAGTTTAGTCGATGTCATGGCAGATAAATACGGAAATGGAACGACGGATTCCTAGAAAGGAAGAGCAGATGGACTTATTTGCAGTTATCGTGGCACGTTGGCCGGATATCGTTAAAGGGTTCACTCAACATATTGAGTTGACATTTGTTGCATTGTTTTTTTCGATTATTATCGCTGTCCCATTAGGAATTATACTCACCCGTTACCGTAAAATAGCTGAGACAGTTATTGGCGTGACGGCAGTAGCGCAAACAATTCCCAGCCTTGCGCTGCTTGGTATTATGATTCCGCTCTTGGGAATAGGATTTCTCCCTGCTATTGTGGCGTTAACAATTTACGGATTAATGCCCATCGTTCGTAATACCTATACGGGTATTGTAGGAGTAAACCAAGCTGCTATTGAAGCGGGAATCGGTATGGGAATGACTCCAAACCAGGTCTTGACTATGGTGGAAATACCACTGTCACTCTCTGTAATTATGGCGGGGATTAGGACCTCCACTGTTCTCATTATTGGGGTTGCGACGCTTGCTGCCTTGATTGGAGCTGGCGGATTAGGAGATATGATTTTTAGAGGGATTTCAATGTCCAGCAATGAACTGATTTTAGCCGGGGCGATTCCGGCTGCCCTATTGGCTTTGATTTTTGATTATTCGTTTAAATGGATTGAGATCAAGGTAACGCCTAGAGGCAGCAGAACTAATTAGTTAAACAAAGCGATAATTGCTTTGTTTATCAATAACTTGAGGAGGTAGATCTGTGAAAAAGGCAAGAAAATATGGCATCTTAGCATTTGTGTTACTATTGGCTTTTAGTTTAGTTGGTTGTTCAGCTAAAGGGAAAGAAGGCGCAGGAACAGGGGATACGGTTATAATTGGTGGTAAGAACTTTACGGAACAAGAAATTTTAGTCTACTTAATGGCTGGAGTGGTTGAGGCTAAAACTGATCTTAAAGTTGAAACAAAACCCTGGCTCGGAGGAACAATGGTAGCCTCGAAAGCATTAGATAGCGGAGATCTTGACATCTATGCTGAATACACTGGGACGGCTTTGACGGTTCAACTTGCACAACCTCCAATGACTGACCCGGATGGAGCGTATGATAAGGTGAGCAAAATGTACAAAGAAACGAAAGACATTACCTGGCTCAAGCCTTTTGGGTTTAATAATACGTATACTCTCACGATGCGGAAATCTGAGGCTAAAAAGCTAGGCATTGAAACGTTCAGTGATCTGGTTAAGGAGGCACCAAATTTGACCTTGGCGTCTGAGCCGGAATTCCTTGAGCGAGAAGATGGATATAAAGGTGTGCAGAAAACCTATAACTTAAAATTTAAGGATGTTAAAGGAATGGCCGCAGGCCTTATGTATGGTGCCGTTAAAGAAGGTAAAGCAGATGTCTGTTGTGCCTATGCTACAGATGGAAGAATTGTGGCCTTTGATTTAAAAGTACTCAAGGATGACAAGCATTTTTTCCCACCTTATTATGCGGCTCCTATCGTGCGTAATGATACCTTGAAGAAGCACCCGGAGCTTGCCGATGCTCTTAACTCTTTGGCAGGCAAACTTGATGATACAGTAATGCAACAGCTTAATGCTAAGGTGGATTTGGATAAGAAAAAGTCCAAAGATGTTGCTGATGAATGGCTTAAGGCCCAAGGTCTAATATAAGAGAGCAATTTTCATGCCTGTTCTATAACCAAGGGTTCGTCTAAGGTTGCAGATGTTCTGTGAATATGCTATATTAATATAAGGCAATTTGTAGTGATTGCGGGTAAGGAGTGGGTTCGAGCCCGCTCCTTCGTTTGTTCAAATCTTGTCTTCCACAGTTAAAGGAGCGAGTTCACATGAATGAAGCAATGGAACATCAGATAGGCGCACTGCTAGAACCAATGATTCGAGAAAAAGGACTTGAACTAGTGAATGTAGAATACATAAGAGAAGGTGGACATTGGTATTTGCGCCTTTATATTGATAAAGACGGTGGCGTGGATATGGATGATTGTTCAGGGGTAAGCCATATGGTGAGTGAAATACTCGACCAACAAAATCCAATTCCACAGGCCTACATGCTCGAAGTGTCATCTCCAGGATTGGAACGTCCTCTGAAAAAAGATGAGGACTTTATTCGTTTTCAGGGAAGTTTGGTTAGTGTGCAGACGACTTCTCCATTCCAGGGGTATAAGGAGTTTTCCGGAAATCTGATTGGGATACTAAACGATGAAATCGTTTTGGAATATGAGAATAAGCGTATGGCAATTCCACGCGCCTTAGTGAAAAAAACTCATTTGGCACTGGAATTTTAATTATTATGTACTGTAGAATGAGGAGGAAAACGGAAGAATGAATATGGAGTTCATCGAGGCCCTTCAGGAGTTAGAAAAAGGACGGGGGATTTCTGCAGAGATTCTATTTGAGGCAATCGAGGCAGCACTGATTTCCGCGTACAAAAAGAATTTCGGTTCATTACAAAATGTCCGAGTTCTGATTGATCGTTCAAACGGAGAATTTAAAGTGTATGCCCGCAAAACCGTCGTTGAAATCGTGGAGGATACTCGGACTCAAGTCGGACTCGAGGATGCGCACAAACTCGATCCTAATTATCAACTTGAAGACATCGTGGAATATGAAGTAACCCCACGAGATTTTGGAAGAATAGCGGCACAAACTGCAAAGCAGGTTGTGGTTCAGCGCATTAGAGAAGCTGAGCGAGGCATGATTTATGATGAATATGTTAATCGCGAAGGAGATATTGTCACCGGGGTTGTTCAACGATATGAACAGAAGAATGTGATTATCGATTTAGGTAAGGTAGAAGCCGTACTTCCTGTCCAAGAACAAATTCCTGGAGAAATGTATCAATCCTTTGATCGTATTAAAACGTATGTCGTGGAAGTTAAGAAAACGACAAAAGGACCGCAAATTATGTTGTCCAGAACGCACCCTGGATTAATAAAACGATTGTTTGAACTTGAAGTGCCCGAAATCCACGATGGCATCGTGGAAATTAAGGGCGTTTCTCGTGAAGCGGGTGCTCGTTCCAAAATTGCAGTTTATTCACGTGATCCAAATGTCGATCCGGTTGGAGCATGTGTTGGCCCAAAGGGGTCCCGTGTACAAACTATTGTCACAGAATTAAAAGGGGAAAAGATTGATATCGTAAACTACTCCACGGATCCTCAAGAGTTCGTGGCGAATGCACTGTCCCCAGCTAAAGTTGTGGGTGTTTATCCTAAACTTAATGAGAAGGTTGCTATTGTTGTGGTTCCTGACTATCAGCTCTCCCTGGCAATTGGGAAAGAGGGACAGAACGCACGCCTAGCTGCGAAGCTCACGGGATGGAAGATTGACATTAAAAGTGAATCCCAAGCTGGTACGCTAAATATTATGCCAAAAGTGCTAGAAGAAGAGTATGAAGTGTACGAGGAGTATGAGGAATACTCAGATAATGATGAATTCGTTGAAACAGACAACTATCAAGAGTATGAGGAAAGCGGACAAAGTGTTGAAAATGAAGATACTGAGAAAGTTACCGAGGGAGTTCCTGAGGATGCTCCACGTGAGATAGTGAAGGACTTAGAGTTGGATGAAAAAATAAGCGTTAAGGAGAAAAAGACGAAAGGTAAGAGGTAGGGGTATGAAAACGCGAAAGATTCCGTTGCGGATGTGTTTGGGCTGTCAACAGATGAAGCCCAAGAAAGAGCTCTTAAGACTAGTTAGAACTCCGGAAGGGGCTGTTGAACTTGATCCAACTGGGAAACGGAATGGTCGTGGCGCATATCTTTGCCCTAACTTAGTCTGCTTTCACACTGCGGTTAAAGAACGTCGATTTAGGAAGGCTTTTGGAGTTGATGTTGATCCGGAAGTATTTGCACACTTGGAAGGGAAGATATCTACGTGAATACACGTATCCTGTCGTTAATAGGAATGGCCCGGCGAGCTAGTAAAATTGCTACGGGTAGTGCTCAGGTTGAAGCCATGATGAAAAAAAGAAAAGGATATCTTCTTATCATGGCTGAGGATGCTCTCAATACGCAGAAAAAGTACAATCAGTGGGCGGGAGATTTAAAGCTACCAATATTAGTCATAGGAACGAAATTGGAACTTGGACATTCAATAGGACTTTCGCCGCGTTCAGCAGTGCTTATTTTAGATCAAGGTTTTGCAAAGGCAATTTCACTAGCAAGGAGCTGATGCTTGGAGCGTAATGTGGGAGACGATTATGTGGGGGTGGTTAAATGAGTATTCGTGTTCATGAATTAGCAAAAGAATTAAATTTTAGTAGTAAAGAAGTAATGACCAGACTGGTGGCTATTGGAACAGAAGTGAAAAATCATTTAAGTACGGTCGACCCGGAAGATGCAGACCGTTTAAGGAAACAGCTGAAAGGAAAGGAGATAAATTTGGATCACTCTGAACACAAAAATAACGAAACGGATAAGCCAATTACATCCGAATCCGGGCAACAGGGACAGCCGCAACTTCCCCGTACAGCAACAGGCGGAGGGCGGCAAGAACCACGCCAAGGGATAGAAAGTCAGCCACAAGAACCACGCCCAGCAATAGAAGGCCGCCCGCAAGAACTACGCCCAGCAATAGAAGGCCAGCCGCAAGGTCCGCGTCCGGGATATCAAGGCCAGCCGCAAGGTCCGCGTCCGGGATATCAAGGCCAACCGCAAGGTCCACGTCCAGGATATCAAGGTCAACCACAAGGTCCACGTCCGGGATATCAAGGCCAACCGCAAGGTCCACGTCCAGGACATCAAGGGCAACCGCAAGGTCCACGTCCAGGACATCAAGGGCAACCGCAAGGTCCACGTCCAGGTTATCAAGGCCAGCCGCAAGGCCCGCGTCCAGGTTATCGAGGACAACCGCAAGGTCCACGTCCAGGATATCAAGGTCAACCACAAGGTCCACGTCCGGGATATCAAGGCCAACCGCAAGGTCCACGTCCAGGACATCAAGGGCAACCGCAAGGTCCACGTCCAGGTTATCAAGGCCAGCCGCAAGGCCCGCGTCCAGGTTATCGAGGACAACCGCAAGGTCCACGTCCAGGTTATCAAGGACAACCGCAAGGCCCGCGTCCAGGTTATCAAGGCCAACCGCAAGGTCCACGTCCAGGTTATCAAGGACAACCGCAAGGTCCACGTCCAGGACATCAAGGACAACCGCAAGGTCCACGTCCAGGTTATCAAGGACAACCGCAAGGTCCACGTCCAGGACATCAAGGACAACCGCAAGGCCCGCGTCCAGGTTATCAAGGCCAGCCGCAAGGCCCGCGTCCAGGTTATCAAGGACAACCGCAAGGACAACCGCAAGGCCCACGTCCAGGCTTTCAAGGACAGTCGCAGGGTGCACGTCCAGGCTATCAAGGACAGCCGCAAGGCCCACGTCCAGGTTATCAAGGACAGCCGCAAGGCCCACGTCCGGGATATCAAGGACAACCGCAAGGTACACGTCCAGGCTTTCAAGGACAGTCGCAGGGTGCACGTCCAGGAATGCCAGCTCGAGCTGGTGCAGGAGCTCCGGCCGCTCCTACGATCACCGAACAGCCAAAACGTCAGCCACCGGCCACTAAGAAAGCCCAAGACAAAGCTTATGAGCGCAAACGCGAATTAGAAAAAGAAAAAGTAAATGCGTTCCGTCCACCACATCGACGTTTTCAAAAGCGTCCCAAGAAAGAAGTTCGGGACACGTCGCCGAAACACATTGTGATTCAGGAATCGATTTCAGTACAAGATTTAGCTGCCAAAATGGGCCGTAAGGCTGGAGAAATTATTAAACAGCTTATGGTTCTGGGCGTCATGGCTACTATTAATCAGGAGCTAGACGCAGAAACAGCAACAATCTTGGCAGGTGAAATGGGTGTTACAGTCGAGGTAAAAGCTGAAAAATCCATGGCTGTGATTGAAGAAATTGCAGATGATCCAGCAGACCTTGTTTTTCGACCCCCAGTTGTAACTGTAATGGGACACGTTGACCATGGGAAAACGTCACTCTTGGATTGCATCCGTACTACGCATGTTACAGCTTCGGAAGCTGGTGGAATTACTCAGCATATCGGGGCGTACCAAGTCGAGATCAATGGTCAAAAAATTACCTTCTTAGATACACCGGGACACGAAGCCTTTACCGCAATGCGTGCTCGAGGTGCGCAAGTCACAGATATCGCAGTGTTGGTAGTGGCGGCGGATGATGGGGTCATGCCTCAAACCATAGAGGCTATTAATCACGCCAAAGCGGCTGAGGTTCCCATTATAGTCGCCATTAATAAGATAGATAAAGAAAACTCAACTCCCGAAAAGGTTAAACAAGAACTCACTGAGTACGGTCTTGTGGTTGAAGAATGGGGCGGAGAAACCATTGCCGTTCCGGTATCTGCAAAAGGTAATCTGGGCATAGATAAACTACTGGAAATGATTTTGCTTGTCGCAGAAGTTCGGGATTATAAAGCAAATCCCAAACGTCCAGCCGCAGGGACTGTCATTGAGGCTGAATTAGATAAGGGTAAGGGACCGATCGCTACAGTTCTCGTTTCTAAGGGTACGCTCACTATTGGGGATGTAGCGGTGGCAGGCTGTGCCTTTGGCCGAATTAAGGCTATGGTGGATGATACAGGGCGCCGTGTTCAAAACGCAGGCCCGTCCATGCCGGTTGAAGTTCATGGCTTATCCGAAGTACCTGAAGCGGGAGAGCTATTCTATGTCGTCGCAGACGAGAAATTGGCTCGCCAAATAACCTCTGCACGTATTGCAGCGCGTAGGGTCGAAGATTCCAAGAAAACCGTCTTTAAAGTTAGCTTAGAAGACCTTTTTGACAGAATCAAGGAGGGCGAGATCAAGGAATTAAACATTATTATTAAAGCAGACGTCCAAGGGTCTGTTGAAGCTTTACGGCAGTCGCTCCTTCGGCTTTCAACGAGTGAGGTACGAGTCAACCCAATCCACGGCGGAGTCGGTGCTATTAATAAAAATGATATCATGCTGGCCTCAGCTTCAAATGCTATCATTATTGGCTTTAATGTCCGGCCAGACTCCCATACGAAGGCGACGGCTGAACTAGAGGGCGTTGATTTACGTCTGTATCGGGTCATATATGATGCCATTGAAGATGTTAAAGCGGCAATGACAGGTCTGCTTGATCCTACCTTCAAAGAAGTTGTGTTAGGTAAAGTAGAAGTGCGTATGGTCTTTAAAGTCCCTAAAGCGGGAACTGTCGCAGGTTGTATGGTGACCGAAGGAAAGATGGTTCGTTCAGCTAAAGTGCGTGTTATTCGGGATAGTATCGTTATTCATGAAGGGGTCATGGATTCTCTCCGAAGATTTAAGGATGATGTTAAAGAAGTAGCCGAGGGTTATGAATGTGGACTTGGCATCGAAAAATTCAATGACCTTAAAGAAGGAGACATCATTGAAGCGTTTATGATGGAAGAGGTCAAACGCACTCTATAGTAAATCGGTCCTGGAGGTATAAGTATGTCAAAACATCGACCTAATCGTTTGGCTGAAACGCTCAAAGAAGAAATTTCACAACTCATCCGGGTGGAGCTAAAAGATCCTCGCATTGGATTTGTAACCTTGACAAGTGTCGACGTTGCTGGTGATCTGGCCCACGCGAAAGTGTATGTTAGTGTTCTGGGGACTGAAGATGAAGGTAAAACATCGTTAGATGTGTTGAATGGAGCAGCAGGTTTTGTACGTTGTGAAATAGGGAAGCGTATACGACTGCGGCACGTTCCATCAATCGTTTTTGTATATGATCCTTCCATTGAACATGGTGCACACATAGCGAAGTTGTTGCGGGATGTTGAAGCGTCCGACGATACGGGTAAGGATGAATCTCATGAATAATGAAAACACTCCTGAAGAGATGATTGAAGTGTTAAGAAAAGCGCCAAAGGTGGCGCTTTTCTCCCATATTTCTCCGGATGGAGATTGTCTAGGGTCCATGTTGGCAATGGGTCTCGCTTTGGAGAAAATGGGGAAAGAAGTGTCCTTTTATAATCCGGATCCCGTGCCAAGCTATCTAGCGTTCTTACCAGGTTCATATCGAGTGAAGCAAGAGCTTCCTAGTCCCCAACCTAAGGTCTTGTTGTTTGTGGACTGTACCGATCTGGGCCGCGTTAACATGTCTAGGTCCGAAATTTCTGGAGACAGTACTGTGCTTAACCTAGACCACCACATCTCAAATTTGTTCTTTGGTGACTTTAACTGGGTAGATGCACAAGCAAGCGCGGTTGGAGAAGTTGCGCTGGCGCTTATAAAACAGCTGGGTGTAGAATTAGATATAGACATAGCCACCAATCTCTACACGGCGATTGTGACGGATTCAGGATGCTTTCAGTATAGTAATACGACGGCGCAGACTCATCGTTCGACTGCAGACCTACTAGATCTTGGTGTAGATTTGTCACGTATACACCATAGCATATTTGACCAAAAGCCCCTCGCCCAGAGTAAGTTGCTTCAGTGTGCCTTAGCTGGATTAGAAATTCTTGCGGACGGGCAGTTGGCAATTATGAGTTTAAGCACAGAAGATTTTCAGAAAAGTGGTGCAGAGCAAGAACTGAGTGAAGGACTGGTTAATCAAGCTCGAAGTATTGCAGGCGTTGAGGTGGCCGTGTTGCTGAAAGAGGTTGGGCCTGAAGAAATTAAAGTAGGCCTTCGTTCTAACCTTTGGCTAAACGTCAATGAGATTGCTGTTCTATTCGGAGGAGGAGGACACCAGCGAGCAGCAGGTTGTACTCTTAGGATGTTGATGACTGAGGCCAAACAAAGCATAACGACCGCGATTGAGGAGGCGTTAAGGATTGGAAGGGATCATTAACGTCCTTAAACCACCAGGAATGACATCGTCTGATGTTGTTGTTTGGATGCGAAGAGTGTTAAAAATTAAAAAGATTGGACACACAGGAACGCTTGATCCTGGGGTAGCAGGAGTTTTGCCACTTTGCGTAGGTAAGGGAACACGTTTAGCGGAGTACATAACAGAGCAAGGAAAAGCTTACCTCGCCGAGGTTACGTTTGGAGTTACGACAGATACTCAGGATGCTTTCGGCAAAGAGGTCCTTCAAACTAAACCAGATTTAAAACAGCACGACTTAGAACGGGTAATACCACATTTTCTGGGTAAAATATTACAGATACCTCCCATGTACTCGGCAGTTCGTAAAGAAGGAAAACACTTATATGAATATGCACGCCAAGGTTTAACGATCGAGAGAACGCCACGCGAAGTATTCATTTATAATTTTAAGTTGGTTAAATGGTACGAAGAGGAGTTTCCTCGGGCAATCTTAGATATTGAGTGCTCAAAAGGGACATACATCCGGACAATCAGTCATGATATTGGACAGGCATTAGGCTGTGGTGCACATATGTCTAATTTACTACGCGTTCGTTCTGGCCCGTTTAAGATCCAAGAGAGTTGGACACTTGAGGAAATTGAAGAAGCGGTAAGTAAATCAAATTACACCTTTTTACTACCACTTACTGCAGGAGTCGATCTACCACGAGTATTCTTATCAGAAGCTCGTGCCAATGCTTTTCGTCATGGGTTACCTACCAAACGCGAACTATTGCTTACTTCTAACGAAGAAAATTCGGAATTCGTAGATCATGGTTCGTCATCCAAAGCAGAATCTAGCGAACGAATATTGAATTATGTCCAGGTCCTTGAACACGGAAAGCTGATAGGAATAGGGGCCTGGCGTGGGGAAGATCTTTGTCCACACAAAGTTTTTGGATGATACGAGTTCACTTAGGAGGTCAAATCCGTGCAAGTTCTAACAAGTCTGCCAACAAACAAAGAACCATGTGTATTAGCATTAGGTAATTTCGATGGAGTACACTTGGGACATCGTCGCTTGCTTGAGCATGGATTAGGACAAGCTGTGCGTTTAGGTGTGGGGCTTGCAATTATTATTTTTGAGCCTCACCCCTTCAAAGTGCTATTTCCCGAACGGGAGATAAAGCTATTGTCGACAACTGGAGAGCGGTTACACTATTTAGAAACTATTGGAGTCCAAACAGTCTACTTATTACCGTTTACTAGGGAAATGGCGAATACTTCCCCAGAACAGTTTGTAGAGAAAATGCTACTTCCCCTCGGAGTGATTCATGTTGTGGTCGGCTTCAATTATTCATTTGGTGCCCAAGGGAGAGGAGATCCAGAATTACTTCAAGCCTTAGGGAAGAAGCACGGATTTGGAGTGAGTGTATTTCAGGCCCAAACGATTGATGGGCAGGTGATTTCATCGAGTAGCATTCGTAAAGCATTACTGCGCGGAGATATTAGATTGGTGAGCTGTTTACTAGGGCGCCCTCCATGCCTTCGGGGGTCTGTTGTGCACGGGGAAGAGCGAGGGCGTCAACTGGGTTATCCAACCGCCAACATTCTCCCTCCGGATGACTATTTAATACCAATGCGCGGGGTATATGCGGTTTGGGCCTATCTAGATGGAAAGCGCGTGTCAGGGATGATGAACATTGGAATGAAACCAACGTTTCATGACGATTATACTACTATGGTCGAGATCCATTTCTTTGATTTTAGTGGTGATTTGTACGGCAGTGAAATCTTGGTTCACATAGTTGAGCGTTTGCGTGATGAACGTAAATTCAATGGGGTCAATGAACTTTTGATGCAGCTAAAAAAAGATAGAGCTGAAGCAGAATCTGCCCTACGAGAAATCCTCGTGTAGAGGCTCGAGGCAACTACTATTAAGGCGACACGCAGTATCATGGGCCTCCTTTACAAAGATATTTTTACCCTGTATACTTGTTAAGAACTATAATGTCCCACTGACTCGGATTGAGTGAGTCTCCGACGCTAACCTGGGCAGTTGGGAAATACAACAAAAATGGAGGAATTTATTATGATGACACCTGAAAGAAAGCAAGAGATTATCCTAAAGCATGCACAAAAAGAAGGGGACACCGGGTCTCCAGAGGTACAAATTGCGCTTCTTACTGAACGGATCACGTATTTAACAGAACACTTTAAGACTCATAAGAAAGACCACCATTCCCGACGTGGTCTCTTGAAGATGGTCGGTTCGAGACGTGCATTATTGACTTATTTGAAAAACGTCAATTTTGACCGTTATCGTAGTCTTATTGCGGTGCTTGGTTTGAGGAAATAACTGAACGTATGCACAATGTGAAGCGGATCAGAATGATCCGCTTCTTTAAGTTTAGTGTTTATCAAGATTATTCTATTAGAAGAGTTTTATTATCTCATTTGCAGGAAATAATAATAATATGTCGAAGAAGATAATTGATATAGAAGGATTGAGAATTATTAAGGAGGTTCCATTTTGAAACAGCAAATACTCGAAAAGTCACTCACGGTTGGTGGTAGAGTAATGACATTCCAAACCGGAAAAATTGGTAAACAAGCGGGAGGCGCGATTTTTCTTAGCTACGGGGATACAGTAGTTTCTGTGTTTGCTACGGGCAGTGGTGCACCGCGAGCGGGAATTGATTTTTTCCCCCTGACCGTTGAGTTCGAAGAACGTATGTATGCAGCCGGTAAAATCCCAGGCGGATTTATTAAACGTGAAGGAAGAGCGAGTGAGAAGGCAACACTATCTGCACGTTTAATTGATCGTCCAATTCGTCCGTTATTTCCAGAAGGTTATCGTAACGAAGTTCAAGTGGTTGCCGCCATTATGTCTGTTGATCACGACTGTGCGACAGATATCACAGCAATAAATGCAGCGTCGGCAGCATTAACCATATCAAACATTCCGTTCGAGGGTCCTATAGCGGCAGTAATAGTGGGACTTGTTGAAGATGAATACATTATTAATCCTACCATTGAGCAGTCTGAAAAAAGTCTGATGCTGCTTACGGTAGCAGGGACAGTAGACGCTGTTATGATGGTCGAAGCAAGTGCTCATGAAGTACCTGAGGATCAAATATTGGAAGCAATCATGTTCGGGCATGCAGAAGTTAAAAAGATAGCTAAGTTTATCGCAGACTATCGTGAGGAAGCTTTGACTTTGGGATTAGCGAAGGAAAAAGATGAGGTAAAGATTGCCAAAATTGACGACCTAATGGTGGAAGCTGTAAAAGCTCATACGTATAATAAGTTAGATGAGGCAGTTCGTATAGAAGAGAAAAAAGCTCGGGAGAATGCAATCGACGCTGTTAAAGCTGAAGCCTTGGTTTTCTTTGAAGCTGAGTTCCCAGAGGAAACGAAAGCCATTAAGGCAGTCTTAGAAGACATCGTGCATCTGATTGTTCGTAAATTGATAACGGATGAGCATATTCGTCCGGATGGTCGGGCAGTGGATGAAGTTCGACCGATCACGGTCGAAGTAGGTATTCTGCCGCGTACACATGGAACAGGCCTCTTTACGCGGGGTCAAACTCAGGTGCTAACTGTGGCGACGCTGGGAGCCGCAAGAGATGAACAAATAATGGATGGACTAGGCCTGGAAAGGTCTAAACGTTATATACATCACTATAATTTCCCACCTTACAGTGTTGGGGAAATAAAAATGATGCGTGGTCCATCGCGAAGGGATATAGGGCATGGTGCATTAGCTGAAAAAGCTTTGAGACCTGTTTTGCCGGATGAAACCGAGTTTCCTTATACGATCCGCTTAGTTTCTGAGGTCTTGGAATCCAATGGCTCAAGCTCTATGGCTTCAGTTTGTGGAAGTACCCTCTCGATGATGGACGCAGGTGTTCCTATTAAAGCACCGGTGGCGGGTATTGCCATGGGGCTCATCAAAGAAGGCGATAATATTGCAATCCTTACTGATATCCAGGGCTTAGAAGATCATTTCGGAGATATGGATTTTAAAGTAGCGGGTACCAGTAAAGGAATCACAGCTATGCAGATGGATATTAAAATTAAGGGCGTATCTCGAGAGGTTTTATTGAAAGCCTTAACCCAAGCTAAAGCAGGACGGCTTTTCATCTTGGATAAAATGGTGGCTGTCATAGACAAACCACGCGCTGAGCTTTCTACTTATGCTCCTAAAATAATCACAGCGCAGATTCATCCCGATAAGATACGCGATGTTATTGGACCTGGCGGTAAAACAATTAAGAAGATTGTTGAGCAAACAGGCGTTAAAATTGATATCGAGGATGACGGCCGCGTCTTTATCTCGTCGGTTGGCGGCGATGGCGGTGAGCAGGCACTTAAGATTATACACGCTCTAACTCAGGAAGTAGAGGTGGGTAAAATCTATAAAGGGAAAGTCACACGAGTTATGGATTTTGGCGCTTTCGTGGAAGTTATTCCAGGAGTTCTGGGACTTACGGGTAAAGAGGGATTAGTCCATATTTCTCAACTGGCTCATGAACGAGTCGAAAAAGTGGAAGACATCGTTAAGGCTGGGGACGAAATCATGGTTAAAGCAACTGCCATTGACAAACAAGGACGGTTGAACCTTTCTCGTAAAGAGGCGATGCCTAACGTCCAAAGGGGAAATCCAACTGTGCTCTAAACTTTACTCAATAAAAGTGCCAATATTCATTATGAACAGTCTGTGAGTCCCCCTGCCTGCATAAAGGTTAAGGAGGGGGATGCATATGTTCATTAATCTAAAAATCTCGCGACGAATACTCTCGTTTGGCGGGATTTTCTTTCTGTTGTTGGTAGGAATTGTTGCAGAACATTGGATCATTGCTTCCGATGTTTCGGTCTCAAAACCCATTGAACAGGTCAAAACGGAACAGTTGGTGATGGCTTTAACGATTAATGTGGATTGGGGCGAAGAATATATCCCAGCAATGTTGGACGTCTTAGAGCAGCGCAATGCACACGTGACCTTTTTTGTCACCGGGCGATGGGCCAAGAAAAATCCAGAGCTACTTAAGATAATCTCTAGCAGAGGTCACCAAATTGAAAACCATGGTTATTCCCATCCGCATCCTGATCAGCTCTCGAACGAGGCTAATCAAGTAGAAATTAGGAAGACGGAAAGTATCATTGAAGGAATTATTAATAAAAAGACCCATTTATATGCACCGCCCTATGGTGAGAAGGGTGCTACGGGACTTAAAGCCGCTGATGCATTGGGCTATCAGACGATTTTATGGACTTTAGATACCGTCGATTGGCGGGCAGATAGTACGCCCGAAATTATCGTAAAACGTATTGTTACCCCTGCAATACAATATGGGATTAAACCTAATAAGTCAGGTGCCATAGTATTAATGCATCCTAAAGCAAATACTGTCAAAGCCTTACCTGTAATTATCGATCAATTGGTCCGAGATGGGTTTAGTTTCCAAACGCTTGATGAGCTCATAACATCTGAACAGATCGGAGATACTACCTCACAGAAGAATTAGAAGTTGAGGTGGTTTAATGATCAGGCAAAAGTGGGCGTGTGCTTGGTTCTGCGTCTTTCTTTGTTTTATAAACGTGAGTATTATATCGGCGACCCCAGTGTATGGTGCAACAACAAGAAAAGCATCGACCCTAAAACCATCGGCTAAAAATGTATCGGCTAAAAAACCTGTGGCGAAACCCACTGTGTTAGCGAGTGGACCCTCGGTCAGTGCTGCTTCTGCAGTGTTGATGGATGTAAAAACGGGCGACATTCTCTATGGCAAGCAAGCAGAAACGCGTCGCCCTCCTGCGAGCACCACTAAAATCATGACTGGTATTTTGGGATTGGAGTTAGGGCGACCGGATGAAGTTGTGACTGTTAGTGAGAAAGCGGCAGCCGTCGGAGAGGCAACCTTGCATCTTGATCCGGGAGAAAAGATTATCCTTTATGAACTCATAACGGGTGCTTTGGTCCGATCGGGAAATGATGCCTGCGTTGCAATTGCTGAACATATTGCTGGCAGTGAAAAGCAGTTTGTCAATCTGATGAATAAGAAAGCTTTGGCCCTAGGGGCGCAAAATACCAATTTCGTGAATACCAATGGCTTGCCTCTCAAGGAACATTATACTACCGCAAAAGATCTTGCGCTTATGGCTCGTCATGGCTTGTTACTTCCTCAATTCGCGGGGATTACTCGTCAAAAGACAACGTCAATTCATTTTCTAGAACCCGATGTGTTTATGGATTTAAAAAACACAAATAAACTATTATCGAATTATCCGTATGCTAATGGCGTTAAAACAGGGACGACGACGGCAGCTGGAAAATGCCTTGTCGCCTCTGCAACTAAGGAAGGACGTCAGTTACTAGCCGTGGTTCTCAATGCTCCTGATCGTTTTGGGGATGCTCAGAAATTATTAGAGTGGGGCTTTGAAAAAACTGAGACAGTAACGCTTGTAGAGGTTGGACAGGCTGTCGGAGAATTTCCCAGTGAAAAAAAATCAATTAAAGCATTTATTGAGAATCCAATCGAGGTAAGTATTGCCAAAGCTGAGCGGGGAAAACTCCAAACTCGTGTGCTATGGGAAAAGAGTGCTAAGATGCCAGTTCGAGCTGGTGAACGCTTAGGACATTTAGAAGTCTGGCTAGGGGATAAGAAATTAAACAGCGTTCCTTTATTTAGCGAAAATGAAGTGAAAGCAGAACCCCTTAGTGCGTTATTTAAGTGATAGATAGAGAGGAAGTGGAAAATTCATTGTATAAAAAAACGGTATTGCCCAACGGAGTTAGAATTATTACAGAAGAGATTGAACATGTTCGGTCGGCAGCCATCGGATTGTGGGTAGGTGCCGGTTCGCGGGATGAAGGAGAAGGGTACAAGGGTATCTCTCATTTTATAGAGCACATGTTTTTTAAAGGAACGGAGCACCGAACAGCACGGGCATTAGCGGAATCCTTAGAAGCTGTGGGCGGTCAGTTGAATGCCTTTACCACGAAAGAATACACCTGTTATTATGCTAAAGTCTTGGATGAAGACCTTGATCTCGCGATTGACGTATTAAGTGATATGTTCTTTCACTCTCTGTATGATGAACAGGAAATTAACAAAGAAATAAATGTGGTTATTGAAGAAATAAAGATGTATGAAGATTCTCCAGATGAGTTGATCCACGATATCTTTTCAGAACAAGTATGGAAAGATCACCCATTAGGAAAACCGATTTTGGGGACTGAGGAGAGCATAAGGTCTCTGAACCGAGAGAAAATCATGCTTTTCCTTTCGGAACATTATGCCCCGGATAATGTAGTCATTGCAGTGGCGGGGAAAATAAAACACGAGGATGTCGTTGCAAAACTATCTGGCGAATTTGGCACGTTTCAGAGAGGTGGACGCCGTGTTCTGGAAGGAACACCCACGGGACATACAGTTGAACATTACCAGAAGAAAGATACTGAACAAATGCATATCCTCCTAGGAGTTCCAGGTCTTGGTCAAGATGATGAGGATATCTATGCAATGCACATTTTCAATAATATTTTAGGTGGAGGTTTAAGTTCTAGATTATTTCAAGAGATAAGGGAACAGCGAGGCTTAGCCTATTCAGTGTATTCTTATCACTCCACTTATGTGGATACTGGACTATTTTCAATCTATGCAGGAACAAGTCCTAAAAACACCGAAGAAGTCATTGAGTGCATTCTCAAAGAGTTATTGGAAATTAAGCAACAGGGAATTACTGCGGGTGAACTCGCAAGTACAAAAGCACAGATTAAAGGCGGACTATATCTTGGACTGGAATCTGTTAGCAGCCGGATGAGTCGTTTGGGAAAGACAGAACTTACGTACAATCGCGTTCTTTCACCGGAAGAAGTGATTGAAAAGCTCGAAAAGGTAACCTTGGATGATGTTAAACGCGTAATTGGGCGTCTTTGGAAAAGAGACAGGATAAGTATAATGACACTAGGTCCAGATGGACATGAAGTTGTACTTTCTGATTTGCTAACAAAAATTGGTTGGGAAGAGTAGGCGTAGGCCTACTCTTTTATTGTAAGGGTACGAAGCAGCGTGCCCATGAATTAAGGAGGGTTTGTTACGTGTCAGATTCTAGCATTAACGTGAAAGTGAAAAGAACGTCTAGCAATTTAGTGGCTCTTCCTACGTATGCCACCCCTGCGTCCGCCGGTGTCGATCTCCGCGCAGATCTTAAAGTACCTTTGATAGTCAATCCAGGAGAGAATGTTAAGATACCGACTGGTATTGCCATTGAGCTACCAAGTCCATCGGTAGTTGCACTAGTGTTTGCTCGAAGCGGTCTGGCTAGTCGTCACGGAATGGGGTTGACGAATGGCGTTGGGGTAATCGATTCGGATTATCGAGGAGAACTTCAAGTGTTGGTACAAAACCTTGGAGACGAAAGAGTGACCATTAACCCAGGAGATCGCATAGCTCAAATGGTTTTCCTGCCGGTTTTTCGGGCATTATTCGAAGAAGTTTCAGAGCTTCAGGAAACACCTCGAGGAGTAGGAGGTTTTGGCTCGACGGGAGTATAGGGTGCGATGCATAATGCTGCTACATTTTAATGAATATTAAATTGTCTATCCTTCTAATTTCTTGTTCTATGGAGGTTTGTCTGATCATACACTCCCCATGAGGGGGAGTGTAAATGCAAACCCTTGGGGTTATGCTTCTGGTAATTGGAGTTGTCATTTCCATACGTGCTCGAAAGTATAGGTTGATGTGGCGATCTCAGTCTACATCAAACCAGTTGGCCACTGCGTTAAGTCAATTGGTGGGCACAGCAGGGGGGATCTACCTCTCGCTGGAACTGTTGTTCACCTTCCTGAAAATTCCTGAAGATTGGTGGAGTGATTCCACATTTTTTGTTGAACCACTTGCAGTGATTTCCTTATTATTAGCTATTCTACAACCTTTTGTATTGAGCGCTTGGATAAGACTACGGAGATAAAGGAGGGAAAAACATGCTTTTAAGCGATCTTGCTGGTAAAGAGATTATCAATTTGTATGATGGAGCAAAACTCGGCTTGGTGGGGGACGCTGATCTTGATATTTCCATAAACGGTTCGGTCGAAGCCATCGTTCTAACCTCCAGCGGCGGATTTTCGGGTTTTTGGGGATCTAAAGGAGACAGAGAACGAGAGACATTGGTGATACCTTGGGAAACTATCAAAAAAGTTGGCTCTGAAGTCATCATTATCGATTTAAAAAATAAGTTTGAGCAAAATCGGTAAGATTCAATTTGACAGAGGACGGGATACCCAATAAAATGTATGTAAAAGCTGTAACCCCGAATTGCGTATTTGCAACGGGGTTTTTGCCTTATCATCGCAGGAGGGGTTTCCGTTGAAGAAAATTCGCGTTTTTGTGGCTGGAGCAAGTGGGAAAATGGGTCAAGAAGTGGTGCGTACACTTTTAAAAGAAGATGATCTCCTATTGGTGGGAGCTTCTGATACTAGACATCTAGGGATGGATGTCGGGTTCGTTGTTGGCACACCGCGAGTAGGGGTAGATATTACCGGTCCGTTAGATCGTGAAATCCTAATAGAGACACGCGCTGATGTGTTAGTGGATTTTACAAACCCACAATCTGTTCTCAAAAATTCTAAAACGGCAATTCTCGCCGGTGTGGTTCCAGTAGTTGGAACTACAGGGTTGGATGAATCTGAAATTGAAGAAATTCGTGGGCTCGTAGTCCGAGAACACGTAGGGGCATTCTTAGCTCCGAATTTTTCTATTGGAGCGATTTTGATGATGCGATTTGCCCGTGAAACAGCAAAATACTTTCCACATGTGGATATTATTGAAATGCATCATGATCAGAAACTAGATGCGCCATCGGGGACCGCTATAAAAACGGCAGAAGGGATCTTAGAAGTTCGCCAACCGATGGTTCAGGGCAATCCAAATGAGTACGAGAAAATTACCGGGGCTCGTGGCGCGGATATTGGAGGCATTCATATTCACTCTGTGCGTTTACCAGGGCTAATTGCCCACCAAGAAGTTTTATTTGGGGGGTTAGGGCAGGCTCTAACAATTCGGCATGATGCATTTTCGAGAGAAACCTATATGCCAGGGGTAATTTTAGGTATTCGCAAGGCTTCCGAGTTGACTAATCTAGTCATAGGCCTCGAGAATTTCCTTGATTGAGTAATATGTTTCTTTATTAAGTAATATGTTGCGTAACAGCTGCCCTCCTTCCCTCATATAATGGATAGTAGTCAATGGGACACTGTCTCAAAGGGGGCATAAAGATGAGTGCGGATCTGAAAGGAATTCGTTTAGCCGTGATAGGGGGGGACGATCGGGAACTATATCTAATTCCCGAGTTACAAAAACAAGGAGCCTACATAGTCGGAGTCGGATTCGAAAATGCTTCGCCCATAACGGGAATGACGCTTGCGCCTTCACTGCTTGATGCGGTTGGCCAAGTAGACGCGCTGCTTTTTCCAATGTTCGGCACGGACGAACGTGGGGTAGTCAAAGCCAAATACTCTGCCCAGCCTATCATACTAAACAAGGAAGTACTTCAAGCTATTCCAGCGCTTGTACCACTAATTATTGGTTTTGCGCGGCCAGCTTTGAAGTTAATAGCAGAAAAGATGGGAATTCAGTTGGTAGAAACCAAATACCTTGACGAAATTACGATCCTTAATTCCATACCTTCGGCAGAAGGAGCCATTCAAATGGCGATGGAGGCCACAACCATTACGCTTCATGGCAGTGAAAGCATGGTCCTAGGTTTAGGGCGGTGTGGTTGGACTCTGGCGCGAATGTTACGAGGTATTGGAGCACAGGTGACAGGGGTTGCTCGTAAGCCCTCGGACTTAGCACGAGCTGTTGAGATGGGAATTCATGCTGTACATTTCTCGGATCTTCAGGATAAGATTGGACGTGCGGAACTTATTTTCAATACCGTGCCTCATCTTATATTAGATCGCGGGATGTTAGAAAAGGTGGCACGGGATGCAGTAATTGTGGATTTGGCTTCTATTCCGGGAGGGACAGATTTTGAGTTTGCGCAGATGCTTGGCATAAAAGCACTTCTGGCTCCGGGTCTCCCAGGTATTGTAGCTCCCAAAACGGCCGGCCGAATTCTTGCTCAAATCTATCCGCAACTTATTCTCCGTCACTTGACCACGATGAATGCTACGGTCCAGTCATAATAGTGGAGGTGCGAAGAGATGCAGTTTGACGGGTTGAAAATTGGGTTCGCTGTTACAGGCTCACATTGTACATTAAGTGAAATTGTAACGATCATGAAGCGACTGGTAGGTGAAGGGGCAGACGTGACGCCGATCATCTCTTATTCCGTTGCCAGTACGGACACGCGATTTGGAAAAGCAAAGGATTGGGAGCGTCAATTTCAAGAGATCACGAAAAGAGAGTCAATTCATACAATTTCTGGTGCTGAGCCAGTTGGACCCAAGAAAATGTTTGATTGTGTGGTCATTGCCCCATGTACAGGAAATACCCTGGCTAAGCTGGCAAATGGCATAATTGATACTCCCGTGCTCATGGCAGCAAAATCCCATCTTCGTAATGAAAGCCCGGTAGTTTTGGCAATTTCAACCAATGATGGGCTAGGGCTCAATGCGCGTAATATTGGGCTATTACTCAGTACTAAAAATATTTACCTAGTACCATTTGGGCAAGATAATCCGCAAGTTAAAGCAAATTCCCTTGTAGCACATATGGATAAAATTCCGGAAACTATCCTGATGGCTTGTGTTGGAAAACAAATTCAACCCGTGCTTTTAGATTATCGGTAATAGGGTGAGTCACGGTGAGTCTGGTGCTTCGCTGTAGACAGCGGAGCGCCCTTTCCTGAAGGACTGCGACATATTTAAGGAGGAACATAAGAATGCCAAATGTAGCAATTATTGGTGCAACGGGCGCCGTTGGACAAGAGTTTCTGAAAATTTTTGCAGAGCGGAATTTCCCAGTGAATAAATTAAGGCTGTTAGCAACAAAGCGTTCTGCAGGCAAACTGATTTCCTGGCAAGGCCAAGAACTTGAGGTTCAGGAGACAACCCACGAAAGCTTTAAGGGCATTGATATTGCGCTTTTTGCAGGCGGAGCGGGGAGTACAGAATATGCCCACTCCGCAGTGAAGAGTGGGGCCGTTGTGATCGATAACAGTAGCGCTTTTCGGCTTGATCCGGAAGTGCCTCTTGTAGTGCCTGAAGTTAACCCGGAAGATGTTTTGTGGCATAAAGGGATTATTGCAAATCCCAATTGTTCAACAATTATTATGGCGGTTGCCCTCAAGCCTATTTTCGATTTAGCAGGAATTCGTCGAGTGGTAGTTTCTACCTACCAAGCCGTGTCCGGAGCGGGGCGCGAAGGTATCGAGGAGTTGGAAACACAGGTTAAGGCTTGGTCACGAGGGGAAGAGATCACTTCCAAGGTTTTTCCCTATCAAATTGCTTTCAACATTATTCCACACATCGATGTATTTCAAGAAGGGGACTATACCAAAGAAGAGTGGAAGATGGTCAAGGAAACACAAAAGATTTTTCACGCTCCAACTATGGCGATTACGGCAACCACCGTTCGGGTACCAGTTTTCCGTAGTCATGCGGAGTCCATCAATGTGGAGACAGATCGTTTAGTTAGTGTTTCAGAGATCCGAGAGGCTTTAAGCAAAGCGGCAGGGGTTATTGTTGATGACGATCCTAGTAATGACCGTTATCCAATGCCTTGGTTTAGTTCGGATAAAGATGAAGTCTATGTTGGGCGCTTGCGTAAAGACTTTTCTATCGCTCAAGGGTTTAATTTGTGGGTGGCAGGGGATCAAATCCGTAAAGGTGCAGCAACCAATGCTGTACAAATCGCGGAACTACTATTATAGTGTGTTTCGATGTTCAACAATTAGAAGTTAGAAGTCCAAGGTCAACGTTTAAGGTTCGAACAACGAATCTCGAACATCGAACCTCGATAAGGGGGTGAAGGGTTGCGAATTCTGGTACAGAAGTTTGGAGGAACCTCCGTGGCCACGGCCGAGCGGCGAGCAAGTGTGGCGTCCAAAGTTTCAGAGGCTGTACATAGTGGATATTCTCCGGTTATAGTGGTTTCTGCAATTGGCCGTTCTGGGGACCCCTACGCAACGGATACTTTTCTCAGCATGGTAAACGTAATTTGTCCTGATTTGCCAAAACGTGAGTTAGATCTTCTAATGAGTTGCGGGGAAGTGATTTCCGGGACTATATTAGTAAGCACTTTAAATAGTCTGGGACTTGAAGCGGTTCTATTTACAGGGGGACAAGCAGGAATTATTACTGATAAAGAGTTTGGGGATGCCAGGATTGTACGGGTGGAGCCCGGTAAGATTCTGGAGCAATTAGCAAAAGGCAAGATTGTTGTCGTTACTGGTTTCCAAGGGAAAACAGAAGACGGCCAGATTACGACTCTTGGGCGAGGTGGAAGTGATACGACAGCTTCAGCTTTAGGGGTCGCTCTAGACGCGGAAGCGATAGATATTTACACTGATGTTGAGGGAATTATGACAGCAGATCCTCGGATTGTTGAAGATGCACGGACAATAGACACCGTAACTTATAATGAAATATGCCAAATGGCATATCAAGGAGCCAAAGTCATTCATCCACGTGCAGTAGAAATCGCCATGCAACGAAACATCCCACTCAGAATTAAATCGACCTTTTCAGATGCACCCGGCACACTGGTTACTAACATGTATCCAGATAGAGGAGTGGGGACTGATATTACCTCAGACCGTATTATTACTGGAATTGCACATACTGCGAATGTCACGCAACTTCGGGTTTTAACAGGGGTCGTGCCAGATCAACACCTTACCGACAAACGGATATTCAAAGCGATGGCGCTTGCAGATATTAGCGTTGATTTCATCAGTGTCCAGCCGGAAGCTGTGCTCTATACCGTTAGAGATGAGGTTGCGCCCAAAGCGGTTGAAATCTTACTGAATATGGGCTTTGAACCGGGAGTCGTTCCAAGTTGCGCTAAAGTATCTGTTGTAGGTGCTGGAATTGCTGGTGTCCCTGGTGTAATGGCCGATATCGTAGAAGCACTTTCCGATGCAGGTGTGACTATTTTGCAATCAGCTGATTCTCACACTACTATTTGGGTGTTGGTTCATAAGGAAAACATGGTGAAGGCCGTTCAAACATTACATCGGAAATTCCGTTTAGGTACTTGAAGGAAAAAGAAAAATTGGACAGAAAGGGATGAATTATATGACCTTTGGAAGAATCTTAACAGCCATGGTAACTCCTATGAATGAAGCCTTGGAGGTCAATTATGAAGAAGCCGCACGACTAGCTCAGTACTTAATCGACCATGGGTCTGACGGGGTTGTGGTTTGTGGTACGACAGGAGAATCTCCGACCGTAACGAATGAAGAGAAGATAGAGCTTTTTAGAGTGGTAAAAGAGGCCTTAGGTGAAAAAAAGGTGATTGCCGGGATTGGTTCCTATTCTACAGCTGCTAGTATAGCTCTTGCACGCAAGGCTGAGATAACGGGTGTTGATGGATTGTTGGCAGTGGTTCCTTATTACAACAAACCGTCCCAAGAGGGGATTTTTCAGCACTTTAAAGCTATTGCAGAGGCGACTTCGTTACCCTTGATGCTATACAATATACCAGGTAGGACTTCAATTAATCTATTGCCTGAGACAGTGAAAAGGTTATCTGAAATTCCAAATATTGTTGCTTTAAAAGAATCTGCAGGTTCTCTTGATCAGGTTAGTGAGCTTAAAAGAATGTTACCTTCTACCTTTGCTGTTTATAGTGGAGATGATTCTATGACCTTGCCCATGTTAGCCTTAGGGTGTAGTGGAATCATTAGTGTTGCAGCACATGTTATTGGGGACGAAATGAAAAAAATGGTGGATGCATGGTTTGATGGTGATACAGCCCAAGCGACAAAGTGGCATCTTGATCTCTTCCCAATTTTCAAAGGCATCTTTGTAACGTCAAACCCGGTCCCAATCAAATCCCTGATGAATATGATTGGGATTAAAGCTGGCGGAGTACGTCTACCTTTAGTCGACGCGACGCCAATGGAATTGAAGTTCCTAAAAGATCTAATGGATGAATTTAAAAAGGTACACGTAAGTTCTAAGAGTGGAGCAAGAATAACAACAGAATTTAAAGTAGCCTCTGAAAAGGCCAGTGATTTAAACGTCTAATGAAATCCAGTAAGAAAATTACTTATAACGAGAATGAACCTCTGCCTAGGCAGAGGTTCATTCTCGTTATATTCCATCACTTAAGGGCATGATTCCTTAATCTCAGAATTATATATTTTTGGTCTCGTAAAAAGCACACTCTGCCTCAGTGTTCATTAAGCTGGAGGTAACACTTAGAGTCTCAAGCGCACAGCGTCCTTCCTCGTTATGAGTACACTGGTCTGCGGAACAAACAACATTGGTCATAATTTTAACCACCTTTCAATATTGATATTATAGTATCCGAAACGATAAAAATTATACGTTTATCAACCTGGAATTGCAATGGTATATACCCGATCGAACTTGCCAGTCAGAGGTTTGCGCGCTATAATAAAGTATCTATTATTGTGCGGCTAGTTTCATAAGATGCTTTTCGAAATAAATGACGGATACACATGGCGTTTTGTGTTCGTTATGAAATTTCGCGTTTTTTTGTTGCCTTTATTTTGGCGTCGAAAGAAACTGATGGGGTTTCCATGGCTTTTTAGACACAATTCAAGAGATAGAATAAATACAGGAGGTAGATTAGATTGCCAAAAGAGCATAAACTACAAATTATTCCCTTGGGCGGACTTGGAGAAATTGGAAAGAACATGACCGTGATCCGTTATGATAATCAGATGGTGCTTGTTGATGCTGGATTAGCGTTCCCAGATGAGGAAATGCTCGGGATCGACATTGTGATACCAGACTACTCATATTTAATTGAAAACAAAGAAATACTCCTTGGTATACTGCTTACTCACGGACATGAAGATCATATCGGCGCATTACCGTACTTGCTGAGAGATTTGAATGTGCCTATTTTTGGCACGCGGTTAACCTTGGGTATTATTCAGTCCAAAATGAAAGAGAACAACTTAAATAGTATCAAGGCTACCGTTGTGCAACCTCGTGATGTTATTAAGCTTGGGATTTTCCGAATTGAATTTATTAGAGTCAATCACAGTATTCCAGGTGCAGTATCAATAGCCATTCATTCGCCCTTGGGGACAGTTGTTGTTACGGGAGATTTTAAACTAGATCATACACCAGTATCTGGACAAATTCTTGATATACAAAAATTTTCAGAACTGGGGGATAAAGGGGTTCTATGCCTTTTGTCCGACAGTACAAATGTGGAAAGACTCGGGTTCACTCCGTCTGAAAGGCTAGTCGGACAAATGATCGATGAAGCGTTTAGTGAAGCTAAAGATCGTGTTATTCTTGCTAGTTTTGCCTCAAATGTTTATCGACTCCAGCAGGCTATAACCGCTGCGGTAAAGACGAACCGCAAGGTAGCCGTTGTGGGGCGAAGCATGATCAATATTGTTGGGATTGCCGAAGAGCTGGGGTATCTGGATATTCCGGAGGGGACCCTTATTGATATCGATGAGATCGTTAGCTTACCGGGACATCAAGCATGTATTCTGACGACCGGCAGTCAGGGTGAGCCAATGTCCGCGCTGACCCGCATGGCAAATCATGACCACCGTCATGTCGCGATTAAACCTGGTGACACTGTGATCCTTTCGGCAAGTCCAATTCCAGGTAATGAGAAGTCAGTGGCGAAAACAGTGGACCAATTATTTAAGTTGGGCGCCAATGTTATTTATGAATCTGCTGATGGAATGCACGTATCAGGTCACGCCAGCCAGGAAGAACAGAAATTGATGTTAAGCATGGTGCGACCTAAATATTTTATGCCAGTTCACGGAGAATATCGCATGCTTATCAAACATGCTCAACTAGCTGAGGAAATTGGAATTCCTCGAGAAAATATATTTATCACGGAGAACGGTGGGGTCGTTGAATTCACACGCCACGGCGCATCGATGGGTGGCAAGGTTACGGCCGGTAAAGTTTTAATTGATGGATTAGGGGTTGGAGATGTCGGTAACATTGTGTTACGGGATCGAAAACAGCTTTCTCAAGACGGTATTCTGATCGTAGTCATGACGATAAGCCGTTCCAGCGGGGCGATTGTTTCAGGGCCTGATGTAGTGACCCGTGGGTTTGTTTATGTCCGTGAGTCCGAGTCTATGTTAGACGAAGCCAAACAAAAAGTCAGGCAGACGATGGCGCGTTGTCGAGAAAATAGGATTACGGAATGGGCCGTCTTGAAAAACCAAATACGAGATGCCCTGAGTAAACAATTTTACGAAAAGACACGTCGCCGGCCTATGATTTTACCAATTATCCAAGAAGTAGAATAGTATAGCTCGTAAAAGCGCTCCAATTTATTGGAGCGCTTTTATAGTTCTTGCTCGGAATTCAATAGTAAGATCACTCTCTACCAGTTAATCTACAATTCGGTAATAACAAAAAAGGAAATTGAGTATTAAGCGCAGAAAGATTGTAAATATAACATCAGATAAATTATAAGG